>Ga0209181_10001389_pt1 | contig 42521 bp, 44 predicted proteins | sample MAT05_FD_187208 | JGI IMG/M metagenome (GOLD analysis project Ga0209181, IMG submission 187208) | Freshwater microbial communities from Lake Fryxell liftoff mats and glacier meltwater in Antarctica - MAT-05 (SPAdes) (version 2) | ecosystem: Environmental > Aquatic > Freshwater > Ice > Liftoff... | reverse complement strand
CCCGCAAGCGGCCTCCTACGTAAATGAAATGTGAGCCCACGAAAAAATATATGAACTTCACACCCCAGCAAGCCCTTCAACGCGTCATCGAACATCGCGAAATCTTCTTCGACGAAATGGTCGAGATAATGCGCTGCATTATGCGCGGCGATGTTTCGCCAGCAATGACCGCAGCTTTGCTCACAGGTTTGCGCGTCAAAAAAGAAACCATCGGCGAGATCGCAGCGGCTGCTAGCGTGATGCGTGAGTTCTCCGCAAAAGTTGTCGTGAATAACCCAGACAATCTGGTCGATATTGTCGGTACCGGCGGCGATAGCGCACACACCTTCAATATCTCCACCACGGCGATGTTTGTTGCGGCGGCTGCCGGTGCGAAAGTTGCCAAGCACGGCAATCGCAGTGTTTCATCGAAATCTGGCAGTGCCGATGTACTCGAAGCACTTGGTGCCGTAATTGAATTACAGCCAGAACAAGTCGCGCAATGTGTGAATGAAACTGGTTTCGGTTTCATGTTCGCGCCAATCCATCACCCGGCCATGAGAAATGTCGCGCCGGTGCGAAAGGAATTAGGCGTACGTACAATTTTCAATATTCTGGGTCCGCTGACCAATCCTGCCAGTGCTCCGAATATTCTGATGGGTGTTTTTCATCCGGATTTGTGCGGCATTCAAGCGCGCGTGATGCAAAAACTTGGCGCGCAACATGCCTTGGTCGTACATGGCTATGACGGTCTGGATGAAATCACGATTGCCGATAAAACACTGGTCGCTGAATTGCATGAAGGCAATATTCGCGAGTATGAAATTTCTCCTGAAAAATTCGGCTTCAAACGCAGCGGTCTAGATGATATTCGTGTTGATTCGCCGCAAGCGTCGCAGGCCATGTTGCTGACCGTGCTTGAAAACAAACCCGGACCTGCAAGAGATATCGTTTTGTTGAATGCCGGTGCGGCCTTGTATGCTGCCAATGCGGCAGGCTGTATCGAATCGGGTATCGCATTGGCACGCCGCGTATTGGAAGACGGTACGGCGCGAGCCAAGGTTAATGAATACGTGACGGCAACACGCCGAATCGCAAGTGCCTGAAATGAGCATGGATAATTTTGCCAAAATTGCGAAACCGCCGTATTACGCCGTTATTTTTTCATCGCAACGGCGAGCCGACGAAGCAGGCTATGGTGCGACTGCGGACCGCACGGTCGAGTTGGCCGCACAACAACCGGGCTATCTGGGCGTTGAAAGTGTTCGTGGTAATCATGGCTTCGGGATCACCGTGAGCTACTGGCAAAGCGAAGTACATATCCTTGCCTGGAAACGCAATGCCGAGCACGGCCTCGCACGCGAACGTGGTCGGAATGAATAGTATGAACATTTTCAATTACGGGTGGCGCTGGTTGAACGTGCTTACGAAACTGCATCACTGGATTCCTGCCTGCGCGGGAAAGACGAGGGAAAATAATGAGTGATATTTTGAATAAAATTCTTGCGCGTAAAGCTGAAGAAATTACGGCACGTTCGCAGCAGGTTTCATTGGCGGCATTAAAAGCCCAATGTGAAAACATGCCTGATACGCGCGGTTTTACCAGTACGCTGCATCGCAAAATTGATGCAGGCAAATCCGCGGTTATCGCCGAGATTAAAAAGGCCAGTCCGAGCAAGGGTGTCATACGTGCCGACTTCAATCCGGCTGAAATCGCCAAAAGTTACGAGCTAGGTGGTGCCGCCTGTTTGTCGGTGCTAACCGATATCGATTTTTTCCAGGGTGCTGATGCGTATCTGCAACAAGCACGAGCGGCTTGTGCATTGCCAGTGTTACGAAAAGATTTCATGATTGACGAGTATCAAGTCTATGAAGCACGCGCTATGGGTGCCGATTGCATTTTGCTTATCGTGGCTGCGCTTGGCGATGCACAAATGGTGGATATGAACAATCTTGCCATGGACATAGGTATGGATGTGCTGGTGGAAGTGCATGATGTCGAAGAACTTGAACGCGCCTTACAGATGGATGCACCATTGATCGGCATCAACAATCGTAACCTACGAACATTTGAAGTGAGTCTTGAAACTACCATCGCCATGAAAGATATGGTGCCGAAAGATCGCTTGCTGGTAACGGAAAGCGGGATTCTTGTTCGCGATGATGTGCAATTAATGCGACAACATAGTGTGAATGCATTTTTGGTCGGTGAAACCTTTATGCGCGCCGAAAATCCGGGTGATGAACTCGCAAAGTTATTTGCGTAATTCCAATCGCGTAGGAGGGCCCTCCCAAGGGGGTGTACAGCTCAGTGCTGCTTAGGCTTGGCGCGCAAAAGAACCAGATTAATCGCAATGCCATCGAGCAATTGTGAGGGCTCTACAAACAATCTGCCTTGCATGGAAGTGATTGCATTTTCTGCCCAAGCAAGGCCTAGAGTGTCCGGCTCTTTTGCCGACCAGTACTCGGCAATGTAGTGTGTAAATTGCTCCTCGTTCATGCGTGGACGATTATCGTCAAAACAGAAATGTACCTTGTAATACCTTCTGATAATTCGGTTCGACAGGTAACTCGCAAAGTGAGTTGAGCTGAGTCAATGTTTTGAGCGGCTTTTACAAAATGCATTATCAGCACGTTGATGGCTTGCTGTAGCAAATTTTTCGAAGCCGCTACAGTCGCAGAGCGATAAATTCCGGCATCAATGTCGATACTTAATCGTGATCTTTCATCGGGACTTAGTTTCTTGGTGGCAGCGTCAAGTAAGTCGGCGACTGAAACAACATCAGTATCTTGCGAGTTAAATTTGGAATAATCGGAAATGACATGCTGTAATTGCTCGGCATTGATACGCAGGCGCCGCATTTCACTACGTGCCTCTGCCAGAATGAGTGCCTGCTCATTATTTAAATCCATCAATTGTTGCGTGATTTCAATGTATCGATGACTACCGAATTTACTGTCGGCAAGTTCATGAATAAGATTCGCACTGGTGCTGGTATGTGCTCTGTCGAGCAGGCTGATCGGTAGTTCAATATTTTCGCGTAATGGTGCGATACTTTTGTTTATTTCCTGCATCACGCTGCTGGCCATTTCATTGGCGCCGGTTTGATAACTTTGATCAAACAGTTTTTTACGGGTATCGCTCAAACGTTCCAGCATTTGGTCAAATTCGTTAGCCAGGTCGCCAACTTCGTCTTCGCGGTTTAGCTGGATACGGGCGGTCAAATCAATCTGTGTCAGATGCTCGGTGATGCGACTGATCGGCGCAGTGACTGTAGGATTGAGCACATAGACAAGCACAATACTAAGCACAAGCCCGGCAACGCATATGGCCCAGATGATTGTGTCGAGTGTTTTTTGTCCGCGCTTGCTGATACTTGATGGCATAGAGACAGTCATATCAAGGATGGGTTTGTCATCAATGCTGAACAAGGTGGTTTCAATCCGGGTTTTGTCATCGCTCCGTATTATTTTTAATGGCGTGTATTTTAATCGCCCAAGACTTTTCGTCACAAATGCAGAAGTCCTGTTGCCCGTCTTTGCAAGAGCATGCGGGGAAAGTCTTAATTCAAGCCCGGCCTGAGTTGCGAGGCGACGTATTTTTTTAGGATCGAACATACGACCAAAAATAATGGTGTCTTGACTGGGACCGGTACGATCGGAATGCAAGATTGGAGTCGATGCTAAAAAAACAGGACCATAGGAAGAATTCATCAGGCCGGCGCGCGTGGTTGGAATATCTTAATGCGAAAGCATAGGGTGAGCCGCAGGGAGCTTGCCGTTGTGATATTCATCCAAATTGAAACTCTTCAGAGTTTCAAGGTGCACCGCGCGTGACCAGACTTTATTACCTTTTAAATCGTAAATGCCAACCAAATTAGCTTGCAGACTCAATTGCGATTCGACGCCAAGATTGGAAGTGATGAAGCTATCATTGCGATTGAGCATGAACTGATAGGTGTCATCCCAGTAACTCCAATGAGGCGGACGATCGGCAATAATATTGATTTCGTTGTTTAATAATTCGAGCCCGATATTGGCATTACGAACCGCTTGTTCGTCTTCAAGTTGAATAAATTTCGGATAAAGATAAACCCGACTGGCAAGGCTTAAACCCAATGCCGCCAGGGCAACCATAATGAAGACCAGCAAGATGGTTCTGGTGCCAATCGCATCAGACTTTACTCGCTATCTGGTTGTTCATGCGTCTCCCAGTCGTTTAACAAAACGCAGAGAGGCATTTTCATAACCGCAGGCACGGTAAAATTGATGCGCTTGTTCGCGATGCGCGGCAGTTGTGAGTTCAACTCGGGTAGCACCGGCTTGTCTGGCTTTTGTTTCAGCCTCGCGCAATAGACGTTTGCCGATGCCGCGTCCGTGAAAAGCATCCAGCACAACCAATGCAGTAATTCGACAAGTGCGCGCGCCCAATGGCAGGTAATAGCGGATGTCCATGGCGATCATGGCAATGGCTTCGCCGTGTTCTTCAGCTATCCATAATTGCTGCTCGGGTTCGTCACGGAACTGCATCAATCGAACCGTGGCTTCTTCGGCCGTGCAGGGGTAACCCAGTGCAACCAGTAAATCGGCAATGCCCGATGCGTCTTCCAAAACAGCAGGGCGAATATGGACCTGTGTTTTGAGAGCAGCAGGGCGGCTAGCCATTAGCGCGTACCAAATACCACAATGGTTTTGCCACGAGCGGTTAGTTGGCCTTTCTCTTGAAGTTGTTTCAATACACGGCCTGCCATTTCGCGCGAGCAGCCCACGATGCGCGCAATTTCCTGACGAGAGACGCGAATCTGGGTACCTAGTGGATGCGACATGGCATCGGGTTCCTGGCACAGATCACCCAGTGTGCGAATGATGCGACCGGTCACGTCAAGGAAGGCCAGACGGCTCGCTTTGCGTGAGGTATCGAGCAGGCGTTTAGAGAGCTGCGAGCCAATCGCATACAAAATGCGCGGGCATTCAACTTGCAGTGCGCCCTCAAATAATTGATGCAGACGCTCATAACTGAGTTCAGCCAATTCACAGGCAACCCGCGTACGAAGCAGAACTTCGCGTTGATCAGCGGCGACGAACAGTCCCATTTCACCGATAAATTCGCCAGCATTAATGTAGCCGAGCACCAATTCACGACCATCGGATTCCTCACTAATCACGCTCAAGGATCCGCTGATCACGTAATAAAGCGTGTTGGCTGAATCGCCTGGGCGGAAGATGTCGCTGCGAGTAGGATGTTTGCGGCGGTGACAATGGTCTAAAAAGCGGCTGAGCGAACCGGGATCGAGTTCTAATGGACTATGAACCGGTGCGAAAGCCTTAACGACGCTTAGAGTGGTGCGGTGCGGTGTCATAAACGCTCACAGTCAAAAATATGTCTCTTAGCTTAGGCTGTGACGCAGTTCTCAGCAACGGTTTATATGTTAATAATTGAAAAGCATTCCCCCGCAAGGGCTTTTGCCCGATAATGCCGCCCTTAGTCAACTCGCCCTTGGAGGGCATCGCCGTGGTCAAGCCGCTTCCGCGCTTACGATTGCAAGGCTTCAATAACCTTACCAAGTCATTGAGCTTCAATATTTATGACATCTGCTACGCGGTGTCTGAAGAACAACGCCAGCGCTACATTGAATACATCGATGAAATGTTTAATGCCGAGCGTTTGACGCAAATTCTGACCGAAGTGGCGCATATTATCGGTGCGAACATTTTGAATGTCGCGCGACAGGATTACGACCCGCAAGGCGCATCGGTCACCATCCTGATTTCAGAAGAACCAGTGATCGATAAGAAAGCCGCCGGTAAGGATTTGATTTCCGAAGCGGTAGTGGCGCATTTGGATAAAAGCCATATTACGGTGCATACCTATCCGGAGACTCATCCGCATAATGGTATTGCGACTTTCCGCGCCGATATCGATGTTGCCACTTGCGGTGTGATTTCGCCGCTGAAGGCATTGAACTATCTGATTGATAGTTTTGATTCGGATATTGTCGTGATGGATTACCGAGTGCGCGGCTTCACCCGTGACGTGAAAGGCAAGAAGCATTACATCGACCACAAGATCAATTCGATCCAAGATTACTTGTTGAAATCCTCGCGTGAAAAATACGAGATGATCGACGTGAATGTGTATCAAGAAAATTTATTTCATACCAAGATGCACTTGAAAGATTTTGATCTGGATACCTATTTGTTCGAAGAAAAAGCCAAAAACTTAAGCTTCAAGGACCGCTCACGAATCGAAATGCAATTGCGTCGTGAAATTGCCGAATTATTTCATGGCCGGAATTTGATAGATTGATTTTGTGTTGCAATGCTTGAAATAAAAAACCGCCGAGAGGCGGTTTTTTTTGTGGGGTGGACATTGCCCACCGATGATGTGTATTCGTGGTCCTTCGGTGGGCAATGCCCACCCTACAGACGATAGGCCACGGCTTTCATAATTGAAGACGTCAACGCCATGATGCGTGGAATGGGTTGCGGAAGTTTGCGTGCACCGGCTTGTTCTGCATGTTCTGCATGACGCGCTTCGTCTTCTTTCATTTTTTTAAGAATCACCCGGCTGCGGGCATCTGACGGTGGCAAGGTTTCAAGATGTTCTTCAAGATGTGCCTCGACCTGACGTTCGGTTTCTACCACAAAGCCCAGATTCCAACCGTCGCCACGTAAGCCTGCGGCTAATCCAATGGTATAACTGCCGGCATACCAGATCGGATTAAAAATACTGGGTTTGGCATCGAGTTCGCGCAGGCGGTCTGCACACCAGGCCAAATGATCTTGTTCTTCCTGCGCGGCGTCGAGTAATTGCTTGCGTGTTTGTTCGTCACGCGCCACGGCCGCTTGTCCGACATAAAGCGCCTGCGCGCAGACTTCTCCAGTGTGGTTGATGCGCATGAGACCTGCGGCATGGCGTTGTTCGTCCTCATTCAAAATGCCATGCAAAGTATTGAGTGCGGGATATTCGCGTTCGGCAAAAGCATTGCCAAGGCTGGTGCTCATTGCACGCTGTGCCTGGATAATGGCTTTATCGAAAAAACTGAAGTGGCGTTCGCTCATGCTAAATGCTCCGCGAGAAAATCAATTGGATGCCGCACCGGTATTTTAAGCCCATTGGCGATGTGTAAACGACAGCCAATATTGGACGATAGCAACTGCGCTACATCGGCTTTGTGAATAGTTTCAATAAGCGGTGCGCGTAACTGCTCGGCTCGCTCTGGCTCGACGAGCATATGCAAACCCGCCGCACCACAGCAACCGTGATCTGCCAGTTCATGAATATCCAATTGGGGAATCATCGCCAGTAATTGGCGGGTGGCGTTGTCGCTTTTCACGACGGCAGACTGACTGCATGGAATATGCAATGCAATTGGCTTATTGGCGGCCTTGAATTTTAATCTAGCGGCATTTTGAAAAATAAAGTCGAGCGCATCAATCACTTTGTTCTGCGCCTGCAAGCTGCTTGCCAGTTGCCTATGACAGCCGGTGGCCAGAGTGAGCACGGTAATGTTGTTGCCAAAAGCAGCTTGATTTCGTTCGGCGAGCGCGGCTGCTGCTTTGGTATCACCCAAATGCATGGCAGCCGTTCCGCAGCAGGATTGCTGAATGATGGGCTCAACCGAAAAACCGAGTGCATTGAGTAATCTGTCTAGGTTCAGTCGAGTGCCTGCTTCATAAGCATTTGCGATACAGCCAATAAAGACGGCGACTTTGTTATTCGCAGTGTTGGTGGGTGAGGGCTTAGCAATAGTCTTGTCCGGCAGCGCAGGCAGGCGGCTAGTGAGACGACCCACCGACCCGGCAAGGCCGAGCAGCCCTGGACTGCCTAGTAACCCGCTGAAGAGTCTTTGTTGATAAGGCGGTGGCTTGCGCAAATATTGCTGTTCCCGCGCCAAAGCCAGTAAATCGCCGTATTCCACGTTCGCCGGGCAGGCGGCCTCGCAGCGGAGACAGCCTAAACAGTGATCCAAGTGGGCGTCGCCCTTACTGGTGGGAGTTATCAGCCCGGTCGCCAAGGCTTTCATGTAGGCTATGCGACCACGTGGAGATTCGGTTTCGGAACGATCGAGCTGGTAGGTGGGGCAGTGCGGCAGACACAGGCCACATTGCACGCAGCAATCGGCTAGGCGGGCTATTTCGGTAGCCGTTTTTCGGGGTGCAAAAGGCGTTGCCATAGGCAAAATCCTAACACGGACAGTTTTATAGTCTGGGTGGGCTTGCGCCGAGCTCGTTAGCTGGTTACAATTCCGCTTCTTATTCACCCGATTTTTCCTTTGGAGCCGTCATGAAGAACATGACCGTTAGCGCCAAGGCTGAGACTGTTAAGCAAGACTGGTATGTAGTTGATGCCAGCGGTAAGACCCTCGGCCGTTTGTGCACAGAACTTGCTCGTCGCTTACGCGGCAAGCACAAACCCGTTTACACACCGCACGTTGATACCGGTGATTACCTCGTTGTAATCAATGCCGACAAAATCACCGTGACCGGTAAAAAACTTCAAGACAAGATGTATTACCGTTTCACCGGTTACATCGGCAACATGAAGTCCGAAACCCTGGGTCAAGCCATGAATGCGCACCCTGAGCGTGTCATCGAAACCGGCGTCAAAGGCATGCTGCCTAAGAACCCGCTGGGTCGTGCCATGTACAGTAAGCTCAAGGTTTATGCAGGTCCAAACCATCCGCATACTGCCCAGCAGCCTCAAGTGCTCGACTTTTAAGGCTTAGGATAATTACATGGCAACTCCGCAAAATTACGGCACCGGCCGTCGCAAGTCCTCCACTGCACGCGTTTTCCTGCGTTCGGGCAAAGGCAGCATTGTTATTAATGGTCGCTCGATCGAAGAGTTTTTCGGTCGCGAAACCTCCCGTATGATCGTGCGTCAACCGCTCGAACTGACCAAAATGACCGAGAAATTCGACATTAGCGTCACTGTTGAAGGCGGCGGTATTACTGGCCAAGCTGGCGCGATCCGTTTGGGTATTGCCCGCGCTTTGGTTGAATACAACGACACATTGAAGCCAGAATTGCGCAAAGCCGGTTTCATGACCCGCGACGCCCGTGAAGTGGAACGTAAAAAAGTCGGCTTGCACAAAGCTCGCCGCGCGACCCAGTTCTCGAAGCGTTAATTTGCTTCGTCGAAGCCTTCGGGTTTCGCTGGATCCACCAAAAACCCCGCTCAAAGGCGGGGTTTTTGTTTGCCTGTCGATTGGCGACTCAGTCTTAAAATGAGACTTGCCCAGAAAAATAGAATACGAAATACTTAAAATGCTCGGCTTTTAACAAAACTCGGGCTAGACTCAGCGTCATTGCAGGGAGATTAATATGCCGGTGTCCGCTTCAGATCTTGCCAAACTATTTCCTTTGGAATCGCTACGTACCGAGACTCGGGACCAGCTTGGCCGGGACGCGGTAGTCACGCAACACGTTCGCCACGATTATATTTTTGAAGCCGGCGGCGTGGATGACGACACTGTTTATCTGCTCGACGGCGAGTTGCAGTGCGAATATCCGGATGGCCGTAAAGTTGCGCATGTCGCCAGCGCCCAGCATGGTCGCTATCCGTTAAATGACGCGATCCCTCGTCGTTTTGCCGCCAAGGTAATTTCAAGCACCGCCAAAATCCTGCGTCTGGATCGCCGATATCTGGAAAAAATAATTACCTGGGATCAGGTCAGCCGCAGTGAAAGTTACAAACATTTCGATTCTGCGCCTGGTGCCAATTCTTGGGTATTTCGTTTATTGAATAGCCATGCGTTTTTGAAATTACCAACTGGCAATATTGAAAAAATGTTTCAGCGCTTTGAAGAAGTCAAAGCTTTGCCGGGCGAGATCATAATGCGCGAAGGTGATGCAGCGGATTACTTTTATGTGATTCGCGAAGGCACCGCATCGGTTTCAAAATATCTCGACGGTGCTCCGCAGGTGGTTGCCTACTTGCGAGAAGGCGATATTTTTGGCGAAGATGCCTTGCTAGCAAATGTGCCACGCAATGCGACCGTACGTACCATGCAAGGCGGTCGTTTGATGCGGTTGAAAAAAGAAGATTTTGAAGCCGTACTCAAGCCACCGATGGTGCACTGGGTATTACCTGCTGATGCTGCTCGACTGGTAAGAGATGGTGCGATTATTCTTGATGTACGCATGCCGGAAGAATATGCCTTACGCGGAATTGATGGTGCAGTGAATGTGCCGCTTTATCGACTGCGCGAAGATGCCGCCATGGCATTGCCGACCGGTAGTCATCTGGTGGTGTATTGCAATACCGGTGAACGATCCGCAGCCGCTGCGTTTATATTGAATGGTCTGGGGTACACCGTACACGCACTACATGGCGGACTCGGCGCGATGGTAAGAATGTTGGCAGCCAGCCAGGCTGCAGCAGAGCAGGCGGCGCTTCAGCAACAAGCGTAATTTGAGGTTCACCTTACTTATTATTTACGCTGCACACCATCGACAATCACGATGTCGGCCGCACGTTTCGCGAATAGGCCTACACACACAACACCGGTGATCTGATTGAGTTTTGCTTCCAGTCCGACCGGGTCGGTGATTTGCCAGTTATGCACATCCAGAATCCAGTTGCCATTATCGGTGACGGTCGCTTCACGCCAGACCGGTTGCCCTCCAAGAGCCACAATTTCGCGCGCGACGTAGCTGCGCGCCATCGGGATCACTTCGATTGGCAAAGGGAATTTGCCGAGCAATTTCACTTCTTTACTGGCATCAATGATGCAAACAAATTTTTTGCTGGTTGCGGCAATGATTTTTTCCCGTGTTAATGCGCCACCACCGCCTTTTATCAACCGGTTGTGGGTGTCACATTCATCGGCACCATCAACATACAGCGACAGTGAGCCGGTCGAGTTTAAGTCCAGTACCGGAATGCCATGCTTTTTGAGTAGCGCAGTGCTCTGTTCCGAGCTCGACACCGCACCTTCAATTTGGTGTTTCATACGAGCCAGGGCTTCGATGAAAAACGCGACGGTAGAGCCGGTGCCAACGCCGACTACAGTACCTTCTTCAATGAATTTTGCGGCAGCTTCGCCGGATAGGCGTTTGCCTTCATTCTGCGACATGACTTACTCCAAAGATAAAATAAATTTCCATTGCTGGGCATTGACCGGCAATACCGATAGCCGGTTGCCTCGGTTTAGTAACGCAAAAGTTTCTAAATGCCCGGCTTGTGATTTTAATTCATCGAGCGAAATAACGCGTTTTAATTTGCGTTTGAAACATACATCAACCAACCACCAGCGGGGATTTTCAAGTGTGCTGGTAGCGTCGTAATAATCGGATTTCTTGTTGAATTGGGTCGGGTCCGGGTAGCTGTCACAAGCCACCTCCGCTAGGCCTGAAATGCCCGGAATAGCGGTATTGGAATGATAGAAAAAAATACCGTCACCGACTTTCATGTCCTTCATCATGTAATTGCGTGCTTGATAATTACGTACACCGCTCCAGGGTTCACGTTTGACACGCTTCAAATCGTCAATCGAAAATTCTTCGGGTTCTGACTTCATCAACCAGTAATTCATGAAATAGTGTCTCGTATAGGGTGCGCGTTTCGCGCCGCAATAAACATCGCGTTATTGTGGAAAGCACCTATGGTGCCGCAATTACTTTTCAAATCGCAATACTTCCCGCTCATTGATCAGCATATCCAATTGAATATCCCATGCTTCACTGGGTAACAAATCAGCTTCTTGCGATGAATAAGCTATACCGATAAGCATTGGTGGCGATGATTGCGCGTGACTAAACGCAAAGCTGCGGTCGTAATAACCACCACCCATACCTAGGCGTGTGCCACTTCGAGTGTAGGCAAGCAATGGCAGCAAGATAATGCTTATTCCGCTGGCATCCAGTGCAGACTTTGAAGAAATATCGGGCTCGGGGATTCCGTATTGATTACTTACTAGCGGGTCACCGGACCGCCAAGGTGCAAATTTCAAAGTCTTGTCTGCCTGAACGATCGGCAGGCACCAAACTTTTGGTGACTGCACCCGCATTTGCACAACATGAAGCGGGACTTCGCCACCCGTTGCCCAGTAGCCAGCAATATAATTAGCTGACAGCCACTCAGGCAATTTAACGAGTTGCTGAGCAATGGCTTCGGCAGCTTGCATGCGTTGTGCGGCAGAGATTGCCAAACGCTTTATCTTGAAATCCTGCCGCAGACGCGTTTTTGCTGCGCGAATGTTCTTATCTGAATTTGTTACCGAACTAGAATTCAAAATTGCATCCTCCACCATGCCGATGCGTACGAAACGACCTTGATCCAAGAGGGATCAAGTGGGCATCTGGACGAAAACTTCAGGCTTCCCGCAACTGGGCGGACATGCACACCGTCGTCGTCAACAAATTCCCGGGCCGTAGTTATGGGTCAAGGCGAAATGTTTGCGTACGCTGTCAAACACAGCAGAGGACACGAACACAGTATAGAACCAAAATCAGAAAACAATGTGAATTCAATAGTCGAATTCGTATTCATACTGAATTAATTATGCCGGTTTATTCTGTTAAATTTATCGGGGCAATGAATCAAACAAACCATCGAGTTTTCGATTCATATCGCCCAGGGTTTGATGCAGAGCGCCGTCGCGTTCGTCGGCTGCTTTTTTGAGCTGCAAAAATTCATGTGCCAGATTGAGCGCAGCCAATACGGCAACCTGTTCGACGCCAACCATACGGTTATTGCCGCGAATTTCACGCATGCGCGAATCCAGAAAACTTGCCGAGGCTAATAAACTTTCCTGCTCACCGGCTTCAACACCTACCGTAAATTCCCGATCAAGAATTTTTACGTTGATCGGTGTACTCACGCGTTTTGCTCCAGCGATTTGAGGCGACTAATCATCGCTTCAACCCGCGAGCGTGCAAGTTCGTTTTTACTCACTAATTGCGAGCGTTCATTGGTCAATTGTTCCTGACACTGGCGCAGACTTCGATTTTCGTCTTGTAGTCGGCGCGATACTTCAATCAAACGATCTACGCGTTCGGCCAAGGCTTTAATTTGTTGATGGGCATCGGGCAAGTTCATAGTCGTCACGATAATGTCAGTTCAGCCAGTGGTCAAGCAATCTAGCATTAATATGGAGCTGGAATAGCCGCTACCGTGCTGGGCTGCCAGCTACGGATGAAGGCCAGACATCGGTGGCCATCAATCGGTGGTGACAGCCAGTAGCCCTGGATTTCATCGCAGCCTTGCTCGCGCAGGTAGCGTAGCTGCTGTTCGGTCTCGACACCTTCCGCTATCACGTTCAGACCCAGTGAGTGGCTCATGGTGATGATGGTGGCAGTGATGGCTTCGTCGTCCGGGTCGTGGTCCAGATCGCCAATAAAGGCTTTATCAATCTTCAGGGTATCGATTGGCAGGCGTTTCAAATACACCAGCGATGAATAACCGGTACCGAAGTCATCAATAGCCAGCGTCAAACCCAGCGCCCGTAATTCATTGAGTACGACGGTGGCTTGCTCGGCGTTTTCCATCACCATGCTTTCGGTGAGTTCCAGTTCCAAGCGATTGGCCGGAATTTCGGTTTCTTCAAGAATACGTTTAAGCGTTTGCGGTAAATTGCCGCGCAGCAATTGCATGACCGAGACATTGACCGCCATCGACAATTCAGTGAGCTCGTGTTTGCGCCAGCGCTTGAGCGCCATGCAGGCTTCTTGCAGAACCCATTCGCCGATAGCAAGAATCAAACCGCTTTCTTCTGCTAGGGGAATAAACGTGACCGGACTAATGTCACCAAGCTCCGCGCTATGCCAGCGTAACAAGGCTTCAACGCCGGTAATGCGGCCGTCAGCCAATGACATGCGCGGTTGATACACCAGACGGAACTCGCCTTTATCCAAAGCCTTGCGAAGACAGGTGAGAATCTGTGCGCGTCGGCGCGCTTCGGCGTCCATAGTTTCATTGTAAATCTGGAAGGTATTGCGGCCTTCGGCTTTGGCTTGATACATGGCGGTGTCGGCGAACTTTAATAAATCGGTCGGTACCAATGCATGATCGGGATACAGACTGATGCCGAGCGACGGCGTAATGCTGACATCATGGCGTTCATCAACTTCGAGCGGCATGGAAAACGCGGTCAGAATTTCGCGCGCCATGCGTTCGACGGCAGCCAGGCTTTCAACATCTTCAAGAACAACGGTGAACTCATCGCCACCGAGTCTTGCGACGGTGTCGGATGCACCAACGGTGGCTTGAATACGCGATGCGGCAGCTTTCAATAAGCGATCACCCGCGGCATGGCCAAGTGAATCGTTAATGTCTTTGAAACGGTCGAGATCGAGAAACAGAACGGCAACGCGGGTTTCCTGGCGGCGTGCGCGGACAATGGCGCGGCCTAATCTTTCCGAAAGTAGGGCACGGTTAGGCAGACCGGTTAGGGTGTCGTAATTTGCCAGATAGCGTAATTCCTGTTCAGCGCGTTTTTTGTCAGTGATGTCATTGACCACGGCGACAAAATGGCTGCGCACACCATGGGCATCGCGCACTTCCGACATTTCAATCCAGCCCAGGAACTCGTCGCTGTCTTTGCGTTTTTGCCACATCTCGCCAGCCCAATGGCCGGTGCGCTCAAGAATGTCGCGCACACGCCGATAAAAATCTGTGCCATGTTGGGTGGAATCTAGAATGTTGCTGTCTTGTCCGATCACTTCTTCCTCGTTGTAACCGGTGATGCGCGAGAAAGCCGGATTCACTGAAATAAAACGAAAGTCCAGATCAATCACCGCAACCGCTTCGCTCATGCTGCGTAATACTTCGAGCGCTACCCGGCGTTCGCGTTCTGCGCTACGACTCAAGGTAATGTCTCTTGCGGTACCCGCCATACGTAGCGGTTTACCGTCCGCATCGCGTTCTACAAGTTTGCCGCGCGAGCGCACCCAAATCCATTCGCCGCTGCTATTGCGTATGCGGTGTTCGGACTCGAACACCTCACTTTGGCCGATTAAATGTTCCTGCAGTAATTTTTGTACGCGGGGTAAATCGTCGGGATGCAAAGAATGTGTGCGCCAATCATCGGTGCTCATCGATTCGGACGCACCTTGGCCGAGTAATTGATTGGCACCTAAACGGTACAGGCTGTTTTCGGGAATATTCCAATCCCAGAATTCGTCGCCCGAACCCCAAAGCGCTAAGTTTAATCGTGTCTCGCGTTCACGAATTTCTTCCACGAGGGAGGCTTCTTGTAAGACTCGACGGCGCCAAATACGCCAGAGCAGCAGCCCTAAAAAAATTGCGGTAACAACCAATGCCAATTGCGGCGCAAGATTAGCGGCGCTGTAACTTGGCACACTAGTGGCATAGGCCTGATCCGGTGCTAAAACGATACCCAGCGTGCCTGTCAAAAAGATGAGGCGGGTCAAATAACTCGCTGGAATGTCGCGCAATGGCACCGATTAGCCCCCTTTATGAATGTTTCCCCGCCCAGCAGTGTAGTGGGCGGAGGCACAATGTCACAAGACGTTTCTCCCCCTTGCTAGAATATAGGCCTGCTTTTCGTTGGAGTTTTCATGAATCAGCCGGTACTTCCCTTATATGCCACCTTGGCACAATCGCCGCTTATGAATACGCTCGGAGTTGAAGCGCCTGAATTGCACGGCAGTTTGTCTGGCTACCTCTGTGGTGGTGGACAGGCAAATGCAGAAAACTGGCTGGGCTTAGTGTTGAGCGATGACGCGATCCACGAAGTTGAACCGGGTACTGACCTCGCCCGGTTATATGAAGCCACCTGTGCTGGTTTGGCTTCGGAAGAGTTTGAATTTGATTTGTTATTGCCCGATAGCGACGCGCCGGTGGCCGAGCGTGGCGACGCCCTAATATCCTGGTGTCGTGGTTTTTTAGGCGGCGTAGGTTTGTCCGGCGCGGACCTGAAAAAAATGTCGGAAGAAACCCAGGATGCTCTAAGTGATCTGGGCCGTATTGCAGCAAGCGATCTTAGTTATGAAGATGCCGATAGCGACGAAGAAGCCTTCGAAGAAGTTTCCGAATTTGTTCGTGTTGCCGCCATGCTGGTGCATAGTGATTGTGTGCTGGGTCCTCGTCATCGCAGAAAATTAAATTAATTCAAACTCATGATCTCTCAAAAAGAATTCGTTAAACGTCGTAAACAATTAATGCGAATGGCATCGAACGATGCGATTATCATTTTGCCATCGGCCCCTGAACGTATTCGTAGTAACGACACGCATTACCCTTACCGGCAAGATTCCGATTTCTGGTATTTAACCGGCTTTGCCGAACCCGAAGCGGTGCTGGTCATGGTGCCGGGCCGCAAGCACGGCGAAAATTTATTATTTTGTCGCGAACGAAACCCCGAACGCGAAGCCTGGGATGGCCCGCGGCTGGGTCCAGAAGGTTCGGTTGAAAGTCTGGGCATGGACGATGCGTATTCGATCGATGATCTTGACGATATTTTGCCGGGTTTGCTCGAAGGTCGGCGTCGGGTTTATTACCATTTCGGCCGCGATAAAGAATTTGATCTGAAATTGATCGGATGGCTGAACCGTACCCGGGCACAAATGCGAATGGGGTCGGAACCGCCGCATGAATTTCTTGAGCTCGGCCATTTATTACACGAATGTCGTCTGTTCAAAAGCAGGGACGAAATCAAATTAATGCAGCGCTCGGCCGACATCGCCGCAGAAGCGCAAATCGCTGCGATGCGTGCCACCAAACCGGGTTTGCATGAATACGAAATTGAAGCAGCATTGCAATATTGCTATAAGAAAAATAATGCGGCCGCTTCCTACGAGCCGATTATTGGGAGTGGTGCGAATGGCTGCGTACTGCACTATCGTGCGAACAACGCCCGCTTGAAAGACGGCGATTTATTGTTGTGCGATGCCGGTGCCGAATACGCTTACTACGCTTCGGACATCACCCGTACCTGGCCGGTGAATGGTCGATATTCAAAAGAACAACGTGCCTTGTATCAAATCGTACTGGCTGCACAAGCCGCTGCCTTGTCGAAAGCCAATGTCGGCCAAGCCTGGATTGCAGGACATGATGCCGCCGTTGAAGTGATTACCGAAGGTCTGTTATCACTGGGCTTGCTGAAAGGCAGCCTGAAACAAAATCTGGCGTCCGGTGACTATAAAAAATTCTACATGCATAAAACCGGACATTGGCTTGGTCTGGATGTACATGATGTAGGTGAATACAAAATTGCCGGTGATTTTCGCGAGCTCGAAGCCGGCATGGTATTTACCATCGAGCCGGGCGTGTACATTGCGCCGGGTACAAAAGGCGTACCTGAAAAATACCAGGGCATCGGTATCCGGATTGAAGACGATGTCTTGATCACCAGTAAAGGCTCTCACGTGCTGAGCGATAAAGTACCCAAGACGATTGATGCAGTCGAGGCGATTCTGGCAGAGCCTTGATTTGAATCTTGATTTGAATAAAGTTGAACTTCCTACAGCTTGACAGCTCACATGCATGGCTGTCAGCAGCTATTGGTTAAGGTTTCGTTTGCTAAATTAGATGTCCGCTTTGCCCCCGCGATCGCGATAGAGTCATAGCAGCTCGGTAATGAGTTGAATTTCTTTTGAACGGTAATCAGAGTTTATCTTTAATGCCGAGTAGAAAAATGACCGATATTCGCATCATTACGCAAGACAATGGCGTTGGCTTGGTAAAAGATGCCGAGCTACTGACAGCTGCGTTAATGGGTGGGCATTTCCGGATTGAGCAAAACCGTTTTAAGACCAATAAAATCAGAAAATGGTTGCAGCGGTTTGCGATCAATCAAAGCGCCCGCATTCCGTCAATTAATATTTTTCTTGAAAGACTGCACCCCAGTCTTTTCAATAGCGCAAAACTTAATTTATTAATGCCCAATCCGGAATGGACACTGCCCAAGTGGATTCGACATTTGCCAGCGCTGGATTTTATTTTAGTAAAGACCCGGCATGCCGAGACCATTTTTTCTGACCTCGGCTGTAATACACGTTACACCGGATTTAGCAGTGAAGATCGCTGGTTGCCGGAAGTTACTAAGCAGGCCGGGTTTTTCCATCTTGCCGGTAAGAGTGCGAATAAAGGCACCGATAGTCTCATTGCCTTGTGGCAAAAACATCCGGATTGGCCTCTGTTGACGATAGTGCAGCATCCGAACAAGGCCGAGACCGACGCCAGTACACATAATATTCGGCACGTGCTGAAGTATCTCGACGATGCGGAATTAAAGCTGATGCAAAATCAGCATATGTTCCATCTCTGCATTTCCGATACCGAAGGTTTCGGTCATTACCTGATGGAAGCTATGAGCATGCAAGCCGTTGCAATTACCACCGACGCACCACCGATGAATGAATTAGTGACAGCGGAACGTGGCTTGCTGGTGGGATACGACCGTACCAGTAAACAAAATCTCGCCACCTGTTATCACGTAGGTGAAACACAGTTGCAGGCTGCGATTGAAACGGCGCTCAGCATGACGATGGAACAGGCCGCGCAATTGGGTGTCGCGGCAAGAAAATTCTTTCTCAGTAATGACGCCCAATTCAGGGAGCGCATTCATCGGTTGATGGAAGACATCGCAAGCGTCGCGCGCAAACGTAAACCGCACTGAGCTTCGCGATGATTTACATGTCGATTTTTTTGAGTTCGAATCCAAGCGATTGATAATGTTTCCAGCGCGCGCGTAAGGGTTCTCGGGCCGACACGTCGGCGGGAACTACTTCGAGCACACGCTCAAATTGTCCAAGCACCGGTGTATTTCGAAGATTGATAACCAATGCTCGCATGGGTGCATCGGTTTCCGGAGCAACGATCAAAACCGGCGTGATGTCATCGTCTTCATCATGCCCGGCAATCTGGTGCGGGATATAGGCATCGGGATTAAACTCCCATAACAAATCATCCAGTACTTCTGCCTGCGTTATCGAGTTCACCAGAATAAGCAGGCTCTGGCCACTGTCATGGGCTTTACGCGCCAGTTCGCAAACCAGTAGTAGCGGTTTCTCGATGAAGCGGGGTTTGGCTATTAGGTAGAAGTCGGCGCGGGGCATTATTAGTTAGATTCGTGAGCCGTGATTGTTGAGCGGGCAGTCGTTGGCTAGCTGATTGGAGCGGGCTTTTCTAGGTGCCCGCTCATTAATCACCGCTGATGGCTCACTTGGCGGCCTGATCCAGCAGCCACTGCGTTAACAAACCGACCGGACGACCATTGGCCATGCCTTTACGGCCTTCATCCCAGGACGTGCCTGCGATATCCAGATGCGCCCAGCGTTGGCCTTCGGTAAAACGAGCAAGGAAGCAGCCAGCGGTAATAGCGCCTGCACCTTTGCCGCCGATGTTGTAGATGTCGGCAAAGGCCGAATCAATCAGGGTCTGATACTCGTCCCACAAGGGCAGGCGCCATGCGCGATCAAATACTTGTTCACCGGCTTGATACAGTTCATCGGCGAGGTCGTCATGCTTACTCATCAGGCCCGTCGCATATTTGCCCAGTGCAACCACGCAGGCGCCGGTCAGTGTTGCAACATCAACGGTGGCTTGTGGTTCAAAGCGCTGCACGTAAGTGAGAGCGTCACATAAGACCAGACGGCCTTCGGCATCGGTATTGCCGACTTCAATGGTTTTACCGCTCATCGAGGTGAGCACATCGCTTGGGCGATAGGCATCGGCATCGGGCATGTTTTCAACAGCGGCGACGACCATGACTAAATTCAATGGCAATTTCATCAGTGCGGCACTTAAAAAGGTACCGATGACCGTACCGGCTCCGAGCATGTCATATTTCATTTCTTCGATACCGCCAGCGGTTTTTAAATTGATGCCGCCGGTATCAAAAGTAATGCCTTTACCGATCAAGGCATAGGGTTTGGCTTCACCGCCACCATTCCATTTCAGAACAATAAGTTTTGGCGCATTGGCCGAGCCACGTGCAACGGCGAGCAAGGAACCCATACCGAGTTTTTCCATGTCGGCACGTTCCAGCACATCGCATGTCACACCTTCATGTTCAGCGGCAATTTTGCGCGCTTGTTGTGCCAAATATTCCGGATTGCAAATATTGGGCGGCAAATTGCCGAGTTCACGAGTAAGTTGTACGCCGGTCGCAATGGCAACACCGTTAGCGAGTGCTTTGGCTTGCAAGGCATCGGCTTGGAGGCTGACACTTTGCAAGGTGACTTCGGCTTTTTTGCTGCGGGTAGCGGTGTATTCGTAAGCGGCATGATCGGCAGCGATAACAGCCTGGCGCATGGCCCAGTCGGCATCACGCGCTTTTACGCCGAGTTCGCTCAAGGTGATTAATATTTTTTTCGCCGGGCCTATGCGTATGGCACGCACGGCATCGGCCACCGCCTTGATGTATTGCGGCACGGCAAATTTAGCGGCTTCGCCCAAGCCCACAACCAATACGCGCGGTGCTTTAATGCCGGCAATGTCATGTAGAAAGCTGGTACGGCCGGTTTTACCGGAGACATCGCCGCGATCCAACAAGGCAGTTAAACGCCCGCCACTGGCTTCATCGAGTGCTTTTGCGCTGGGGCTCAGGCTTTTATCGGCATAAACACCCACCACTAAACAATCGGTTTCGGTTTGAAGAGGGTTTTGGCTGTTTATCTGAAATTCGAGGGCCATGGATGTTTTTCCGTACAATAGAGAGTAATTATTGAGATGGGCCCATCAGGCCCTGCTTGCAAGCCCTTAAGTTTAAACTAAAACCAATGCCTCTAATTGAACGATATCTCTGGCGTGAATTTGCTTCGACCTTCGCTGCGGTGGCGATTGTTCTGTTGTTGGTTAGCATGGGAGCCTTATTTACCGATCTGGTGGGCGAAATCGCACGCGGACGGGTACCGGCGAGCTTGCTGTTATCGCAATTAGGTCTGCGAACCCTGCGTTGGCTGCCGCTAGTACTGCCATTGGCTTTGTTTTTGGGCTTACTGCTTTCCATTGGTCGCTTGTATGCCGACAGCGAAATGGCAGTGTTATTTTCAGTCGGCATTGGCCCAAGAAAATTATGGCGGCCGATTTCACGCTTGCTCTGGCCGGTATTAATTTTTATTGCCTGTTGTTCACTTTGGTGGGGGCCGTGGGCGTCCAATAAAGCGAAAGAAATGATCGATGTTGCTAACCGCTCATTTCTGATTGCAGGCCTGGAAGCCGGGCGCTTTGTCGAATTGCCTGGGCGCGGCGGTATTTTATACGTTGGCGAATTGGCAACGGACGGCACCCAGTTTGGAAAAATGTTCGGCTTGAGTGAACGCGATGGCCGCTTCGACGTGATTACCGCCAGAGCGGGCGATTTAGTCTTGGAAGGCGACAACCAGCGAATACTACGACTGCAAGATGGATACCGCGTTGAAGGCGGTGCGGATAAAAAAGATTACCGCATGATGCATTTTGAAAAAAATGAAATCCGGGTGCCTGATCGCGAGCAGGAAATCGATAGCTCGGTCAAAATACGCAGCACTTGGTCATTGTTGAAAGATAAAAATGCATTGGCACAATCGGAGCTGCATTGGCGAATCGCGATGCCGATATTTGCCTTGATTCTAACCATTATGGCTTTGCCCTTGGCCCGCAGTGAGCCAAGACAAGCGCGCTATGGCCGACTGATTCTGGCTTTCATGAGCTACTTGGTCGGCATGAACTTACTCCTGATCGGAGCCAATAAAATTGGTACTGGCCTAATTCCCAATTGGCTAGGTTTATGGTGGCTGCACTTACCGATGTTGGCTTTGGCCTTGTGGCTGTTTTATCGTGATGGCAGATTGGCAGCGCCAGCAAAAAGGGCGCAGACGTGAATATGTTTGGCTTGATTGATCGTTATCTGGCGCGTCATGTGCTGATATCAACACTGGCGGTTTGGGCAGTATTAGTCGGCTTTGATGTGATTGCCGCCTTTGCCAACGAGCTTGATGATATTGGAAAGGGCAACTACACCATTAGTCATGCCGCATTGTATATTTTCTTCACCATTCCCCGTCGTCTGTACGTGGTTTTTCCCTATGTGGCAGTGATCGGAAGTTTGTTGGGTTTGGGCGGCTTGGCGGCTCGTTCGGAATTAACTGCCATGCGAGCCGTTGGTATATCGCGCTTACGTATTGGCCTGGGTGCATTGATTGCACTGGGCTTTCTGACATTTTTGATGATGATTAACATGGAAAGTGTTGCGCCTGCCAGCGAACAACATAGTGACAGTATTCTTAATGAAGCCAAATCAAACAAAGTCATCATGGCGCGTTACTCCGGCATGTGGGCACGTGAAGGTAAAATATTCCTGAACGCGCGCAGCGGCGGCGAAAAAATGTTCGGTGATTCGCTCAGTATTGAATTGCAGGACGTGCGCCTGTTTGAAATTAATGATGACGGCAAACTGGTAAGTTTGACCACGGCAAAAACAGCCTTAAGACAAACCAAAGGCTGGCAGCTAAGCGCTGTCGAGCGCACCGACTTTAAGCCCAACGAAGTACTTGTCAGCCAGCAGGCGCAATGGTTTTGGGCTAGTGAGCTGGATAAACGCGCTTTAGAGTCGGCTTTATTTCGTGGTCGCTTTATCAGTAGCAAAGAACTGCTTACCAATATCAATTACCTGAAACGTAATCAGCTAGACGCCGAAAAATTTATCAGTACCTACTGGGAACGCTGGTTTTATCCGATCAATGTGCTCGCATTATGTCTGGCGACTTTACCGTTTGCTTTTTCATCATTGCGCTCGGGCGGGTTCGGCAAGCGATTGTTTTTCGGGATCGTGATTGGCATCAGTTTTCTATTATTGCAGCGCTTGTTTGTCGATTTGGCGAATGTTTATCGCTTCGATGTTCGCCTTGCACTGGCCTTGCCGCCCTTCACGCTGATGGTGCTCAGTTTTGTTTTGTTCCGGCGCTTGCGATAGGTTCTTTACGGACCATCAAGGTGCCGCTGGCAATATCATGCAAGCCCCGTTTTTGTGTGTCGAATAAACACCAAAGCAAAACCAGACCGCCGCTGAGCGAGGCAATGGCATAACGCAAAAAAAGCATTTTCAAACTTGCGTTTTTGCCTTCCCGATTTAATACCATTAAACGCCAAGGCCGCATGCCCATGGTTTGCCCGCCGCGACGCCATGAAATGACGGCATAACAAGCAATTACCCACCAATACACCAATATAGTGACAAAGGCCCAGGCTGTGCCAGGTATTGCCGGTTTGCCAGCATGCAATGCCAGTAAAACAATGCTGCTAACGAAAAGTAATGCCGCGCAGGGCAGGGCATCATAAATAATTGCTAATATTCGCCAGCCTAGGTGCGCCGGACAAGCCGAACTGCGTTGTGCGGATGTTGTATTGATATTCATTGACATAGCATAACGAGGTTTTCAAAGGATTGTAGGGGTGCCTGCTTGCTGCGCCCTGAGTTATCGTGGTGTTCGGGCGCAGCAAGCAAGCACCCCTAGGCGCATAAAATAATGGCTATTATTAACCGTGAAAAATAAATTAAACACGATTACCGACCGCCGAATGCAGGCTCAGGCATTGCCGCCAGTTGCCGAGTCGGAAGTTAGACTTGTCGAACAGTTTTTGGAGCGTAGCTGGGCGGAAAACGGGTTAAGCAAAGCCACGCAGATAAGTTATCGCCACGATCTGGAAGGCTTGTCGCGCTGGTTGCAAGCTCGCTCTATTTATTTGTTAGAAGTAAAACGTGAGGATCTATTTGATTATCTTTCCGAACGTAGCGGGCAAAATTATGCCGCGCGTAGCAATGCGCGTTTGCTGTCGGCATTACGGTCTTTTTATGCACAGCAGCTTCGCTTCGGAGTGATCAATGAAAACCCGACTGCTTTGCTCGAGCTGCCAAAATTAAGCAAGGGCTTGCCCAAAGCATTATCTGAAAGTGATATCGAAGCACTTTTGAATGGTCCGGATGTCAGTACTGATCTTGGTTTGCGCAACCGTGCGATGATCGAATTAATGTATGCCACCGGTCTGCGGGTGAGTGAGTTGGTGAACCTGCCGAGCACGGCGATCAATCTGCGGCAAGGCGTATTGCGGGTGATGGGCAAGGGCAGCAAAGAGCGCTTAGTGCCGATGGGTGAAGAGGCGCAGCATTGGCTGGAACGCTACATACAACAAGCAAGACCGGTATTTTCCCAGAAAAAAAACCAGGCCCTATTGTTTCTCAATCTGGGTGCCGAACCGGTGACACGGCAACAATTCTGGAGTTTGATAAAAAAAATGGCAGTCCAAGTCGGCATTGATAGCGGCAAGGTCAGTCCGCATAGCTTGCGCCACAGCTTTGCCACCCATTTACTCAACCATGGCGCTGATCTGCGGGCCTTGCAAATGCTGCTTGGCCACAGCTCATTATCGACCACGCAAATCTACACATTGGTCGCCAAAGAAGGCCTCAAGCGGTTACATCAAGCCCATCACCCGCGAGCATAGGCGATCATTCACGCTCAACAAACACGCCGTTTCAGGTTTCATGGCAAAATGTTGCAAATCCTTGCATTGGCATGGATCACTAATAAAGCTTTTTGAAGGTTGCTAAAAAATGCACTTACTTAAGATTTCCATGGTTCTGTTTTTTGCATTCACACTATCTGTCGCGATGGCGCAACCGCGTCTCAACAAACCTGCAGCGCCGGTTGCGGTTGCCGCTAACGACACGGCGATTCGTCTTGCGGTGGAAAAAGCGATGCCCGATGCACAAATTGACAGCATCAAGGCATCGCCGATACCTGGTTATCGTGAAGTCGCCCTCGGTGCTCGCGTCATTTATGTTTCAGCCGATGGTCGTTACTTGATTCAAGGCAGTTTGTTTGACCTGAATACACGTACGAGCCTGACTGAAAGCAGTCAAACAGTCATCCGGAAAGCTATTTTGGCGAAAGTTGGACCTGAGCGCCGAATTATTTTCGCTTCGGCAAAACCAAAGCATCGCATCACCGTGTTTACCGATATCGATTGTGGTTATTGCCGCAAAATGCATGCGCAAATGGCCGATTACAACAAGCTTGGTATCAGCGTGGAATATTTGTTTTATCCACGTGCCGGGATAGACTCCGAAGCCGCTATTAAGGCGATTAGTGTCTGGTGTTCGGCCGATCGCCGTAAAGCCATGACCGACGCAAAAAGTGACAGGCCGGTCGCCAAAAAAACCTGCACCAATCCGATTGCAGCCGATTACGCACTGGGCCAAAAAATCGGTTTTGATGGTACGCCAGCCGTGTATTCGGCGGATGGTTCGCAAATTGGCGGCTACCTAGCCCCAGCTCAAATGTTTGCCACTTTGGACAAATTAGCGAAAACTAACGTTAAATAAGGCTTTGTCGCAGCACAATGATTAGATTACCGGGCGATTTTTGAATCGCCCCTACTGGGCCAACAATGCCCAGCCTGTTAGAATGGCAGCCCCGAATATACGGATTTTTTGGACATGATCGTCCTTGAGGGCCTCGCCGCTCTGTCGCCATTTCGTCGCGACCGTCTTGAAACACGTTTACGCCAGTTAGCCCCCAGCATTCGCCTCCAAGGTGCTTGGCATATTTATTTTTTGGAACCCGAAGCTGGCCAAGCGCTCGATAGCGCTGCCATTGGCCGGATTCTGGAAGCCTGCCCGGCCAACGAGCCGTTGCAAAATAATGCACAAAGCGTTTTTGTTACTCCGCGTTTGGGGACACTCTCGCCCTGGGCCAGCAAAGCGACCGAAATTCTGCGCGGTGCCGGCCATCAAGTAAAACGCGTCGAGCGCGGTCTGCGTTTGGACATCAGTGGCATGCCGCAAATGTCAGATGAAAGTTTCGATAAAGTGCAAGCGACCTTGTTTGATCCAATGACACAATCCCTGCTCTTATCACGCGAACAGGCCGCACAATTATTCAGCCATCTACCAGCAGGGCAATTGCAGCATATTGCAATGGCGCATTTGCCTGAAGCCAATGTTCGTCTTGGCCTGGCTTTGTCGCCGGATGAAATTGGCTACCTGCAAAGCTGTTACAGCGAAATGGGGCGCGATGCCACCGACGCTGAACTGATGATGTTTGCGCAAGCGAACTCGGAGCATTGCCGTCATAAAATTTTCAATGCCAATTACATTATTGATGGCGAAGCCCAATCGCGTTCGCTGTTTCAAATGATTAAGAATACGCATGCCAAATCACCACAATTAACTTTAAGTGCCTATAAAGATAACGCGGCCGTGGTGCAGGGTTTTTCTGCCACACGTTTTCGCCCCGATTTGCATAGCGGTGAATATAAACGCAGTGCTTCCTATGACAGCGCGTTTTGTATCAAGGTGGAAACCCATAATCATCCGACCGCTATTTCGCCTTTCCCCGGTGCGAGCACCGGTGCTGGTGGTGAAATTCGTGATGAAGGTGCGACTGGCCGTGGCGGCAAACCTAAAGCGGGCTTGACTGGTTTTTCGGTGTCGCATTTGCGCATTCCCGGCAGCCCGCAAGTCTGGGAAAAACCACGTTCATTAAACCCGCGCATGGCATCGGCCTTTGAAATCATGCTTGACGGTCCACTCGGCGGTGCCGCTTTCAATAATGAATTTGGCAGGCCGAACTTATGCGGTTATTTCCGTAGCTTTGAATTGCCAACTTCAACGCCAGGTCTGGTTCGTGCGTATGACAAACCGATCATGTTGGCCGGTGGCATGGGTGCGGTCGAACCGAATCTGGTCAAGAAAATTTTGTTGTCACCCGGTGATTCGGTAATTGTGCTCGGTGGGCCTGCCATGTTGATTGGCTTGGGCGGTGGTGCGGCTTCTTCGGTCGCTTCTGGCGAGTCGTCAGTAGCGCTGGATTTTGCCTCGGTGCAACGCGACAACCCAGAAATGGAACGTCGTTGTCAGGAAGTGATTGATCGCTGCGTTGCCTTGGGCGAACACAATCCTATTTTATGTATTCACGATGTCGGCGCCGGTGGTTTATCCAATGCCATTCCCGAGCTGCTGCATGATTCCAGTGTCGGCGGCATTATCGAACTCGAAAAATTGCCGAGTGACGATCCATCGCTTTCGCCCATGCAATTGTGGAGTAATGAATCGCAAGAGCGGTATGTGATTGGTGTTGCAGCGAAAGATTTGCTCGAATTTGAAGCCATCTGCCAACGCGAGCGTTGTCCGTATGCCATTGTTGGAATTGCAACTGAAAACGAACATCTAACACTGCAATCGGTAAACGGCGAGAAAGCTGTCGATATGCCGATGACCGTATTGTTTGGTAATGCGCCGAAAATGTTGCGTGACACCCATCAGCCCGCCGCCATTCGTTGGCCCAAACTCGACACCGCCGAAATCTCTTTGCACGAAGCGGGTTTGCGTGTGTTGTCGCATCCCACCGTAGCTGCAAAAAACTTCTTGATCACTATTGGTGATCGCAGTGTAGGTGGCATGAGCGCGCGCGACCAAATGGTTGGACCTTGGCAAATGCCGGTTGGCGATTGTGCGATTACGCTCGCTGATTTCTTTGATCATGCAGGCGAAGCGATGTCGATTGGCGAACGCACACCATTGGCATTGATTGATTCTGCCGCTGCCGCGCGCATGGCCGTGGGTGAGGCGATTACCAATTTGGCGGCCGCGCCGGTAGCGAGTTTGTCCGAAGTAAAATTATCGGCAAACTGGATGGCGGCGGCGTCTTTTCCTGGTGAAGACGCGCTGCTGTTTGAAGCGGTAAAGGCCGTTGGCATGGAGCTTTGCCCCGAACTCGACATCAGTATTCCAGTCGGCAAAGATTCCTTGTCGATGCAGGCGCAATGGCAAGTCGATGGTGTCGAACAAAAATCGGTATCGCCGGTGTCCTTGATCATTACCGCGTTTGCCCGAGTCAATGATGTACGCACACAACTGACGCCGCAGCTGCAAAAAAATATTGATTCAGATTTATGGCTGATTGGTTTAGGTGCGGGCAAGTCGCGTTTAGGCGGCAGTGTTTTGGCGCAGTGTTACGAAAGTTTTGGCGGTGCCTGTCCAGATCTGGACGAAGCCCAGCTACTTAATTCATTTTTTGATTTGATCCAAAGTGCCCGTGCCGATCAGTTGCTACTCGCCTACCATGACCGCTCCGATGGCGGCGCGTTTGCCGCACTTTGCGAAATGGCATTCGCTGGTCGTTCAGGTCTGGATTTGCATCTCGACGCTTGGGGCGAAGATGCCTTCAAGGTATTGTTCAACGAAGAACTCGGCGCCATCGTGCAGGTCGCCAGCGAAGACCGTGCGGCGTTTGCCGATCTGATCAATCGCTTCGACTTGACCCATTGCGCGCAAATTATTGGCAAACCCATTTCGCAAGCCGTTATTCGCGTAAGCCAAGAGCGTGAAGCCGTCGTCGAATGGTCCTGGCAAGAAGTCTTTGATGCTTGGTGGCAAGTTACCCATGCCATGCAACGCTTGCGTGACAACCCGGAATGCGCCGACAGCGAAAAAGAAATCGCAGGTGATTTTGAAGCTCCAGGTTTGCAGCCACAGCTTTATTTTGATGCGAACGAAGATATTGCCGCACCTTATATCAATCGCGGTGTCCGCCCGCGCGTTGCGATCCTGCGCGAGCAGGGCGTTAACTCGCAAATGGAAATGGCAGCGGCATTCGATAAAGCAGGCTTCACTGCGGTCGATGTGCATATGTCCGACTTAATTTCGGGTCGCATTAATCTGCAACAATTCAAAGGCTTCGCAGCTTGCGGTGGCTTCAGTTACGGTGATGTTTTAGGCGCTGGCCGTGGCTGGGCAACCTCGATTCTGGAGCGTCCTGCCATCCGCCAACAATTCGCTGAATTTTTTGCCCGCAGTGACAGCTTCAGTCTGGGCGTCTGCAATGGTTGCCAAATGCTCGCGCAATTAAAAGCGATGATTCCCGGCGCAGAACATTGGCCGCGTTTTTTGCGTAATCGCTCCGAACAATTTGAAGCCCGACTGTCATTGGTCGAAGTACAGGCATCGCCATCATTATTTCTTTCCGGCATGCAGGGCTCACGCATTCCGATTGTGGTCTCGCATGGCGAAGGCCGCGCCGTTTTCGACGCGCCTGAACATATTATGCAAGCACAGATTGCCTTGCGTTTTATTGACGGCAACGGCGAAGTCGCCACGCAATATCCCTTGAATCCAAACGGCTCGCCGGAAGGCATTTCAGGCCTGACCAGCACCGATGGTCGCAGTACCTTGCTCATGCCGCACCCAGAACGTGTGCATAGAAGCGCCCAAATGAGCTGGCATCCGAGCGATTGGCAAGAAGCTTCGCCATGGCTGCGGATGTTCCGTAATGCCAGGGTCTGGGTAGGCTAACTCCAGTATTAAGCTGCGCCCCGATGAGAATCCGTGCAGCATCCTCAGTAGGAGCCCGCTTGCGGGCGACATCAGACGTTATGCGGCACATATTATGATTTGCCATTATGTCGGTGCTATGTCGGGCCCCGACTCACCGAAATTTCCGCCATTTGTCCTATTTTCTCCCCAATTAGCGTTTATTTAACTTGTGAGGATAGATACTTCATCACCTGGTGTTTAATAATTTCTGGAGATTTACATGAAAGTACAGCTTTTTGCTCTGATGCTTGCCGTTGCTGCCCCTTTATCCGCCCAAGCTGCTGGCAATAATCGTAGTTACATTGAGTTTGGTTATGCCGAAAACGGAACCTCACTAACAGATTTATATAGTTCGGGCATCCATGACTACAACGGTGCATCGATCAAGGGTAACTGGGCATTCAATGATAATTGGAGTGCCAGCCTAGGTTTTGCAGAAGGCAGTTCAGGCAATAGCCTAATAGCTCTAGACAGCCAGTGGGCTTTGGGTCTGGCTTACAACCATTCCTTCTCCGACAAGGCAGATATGGTATTTGGCTTGAATTACAAAAATGTCAGCGAGCGTGCGTTCGGCTCAAATTTGGATAGCGATGTGTGGGGTGTAGAGTTCGGTGTTGTTGGTCACAGCGATAAACTCAATGGTGGTGCTTACTTGGGTTACGAAACCTGGGATTCCAGCAACCCCTTTCCGCCATTAAGCCGTGATCAGGGTTATTTGCGTTTGGATGGCGGCGTTAGCTTCAACGATAACTGGAGCCTGCAAGCCGAATATAAACTCGGTTTCGATCACGCAGACAATGCATTTATCGGTGCACGTTACAGCTTCTAATTTAAAAGCAGCTCATTTCGTTGAAAAGCCCGGCAATGCCGGGCTTTTTTATACGCCTAATTTTTCGCGCATTGAGCTCAAATGATCGCTATAAACCTGCCAGCGACCGATACCCTCGGAGTTTATTTTCGAGCGTACCTGCGAGCTGCTGGCGGTTGATACGGGTCGCTGATCTTTTTCAATTGAAAGATATTCCGGCTTGAAATCCAGCTTGCAATAGGCAAATAGTTTTTCAGTGCTAGTGTGCGGATCAGAAACCATTTGCGAATGATGGCAATCGTAAAAATTTTCCGGAATATCTTGCTTCAGCCGCTTCATAAAATTCTGATAGCCTAAATAATGCTGTGCCATGTCATCGGGCTTATAGCTGTGTTCATAGCCGTGGTCGAAGCATTCTTTCAATTGCGAGTAACAGCCATCCATTGGATCGCGAATGCTGTGAATAATAATGGCCTGCGGGATTGCCTTGGCGATAAACGCCGTCAACAAATAATTCAGCGGTAATTTATCAATCACATATTTTTTTCCATTTGCGCGCCACTTAATGTGTTCAAGATAGCGTTGCCCAAGGCTGGACAAATCCTGAGAGCTGACCCGGTCTGCGGCCTCGATAGCGACAAAGCCTTGCGGGGATAAATCGGCACACCAATGCAGTTGGTGAGTGAAATCGAAAAGTTCGCCGGAAGCTTCAACATCGGCATGTTGTGCAAGCAATCTTTCGAGCAATGTACTTCCGCTGCGTGGCTGGCCCAAAATAAAAATCGGTGTCGGATAGGTTTCATCCGATGCTACATCGCTAGATTTTAATTTTGTCGTAAGTGCCGACAGACGTTCGAATAGTGCCGTTTCTCTTGCGGCGTTGTAGCTTTTCTCACTTCGTTTTGCGCGCCATCCACGCTCGAGCACGGGCCATGCCGCCGCATAATCACCAAGATCATCCAGTTCTTTAAACAGGGCATAAGCAAGATGTGCTTCGGATCTGCTATTGGGTTTGCAGCGCGACAGCATGCGGCGCAGGTTATCGATGTGCTGATGTTCGGGAGTTGCACGCTGAACCAATGCGCGCCCCAAGTACGACTGGGTGTTTTGTGGGTCCAGTTTAATGGCTTGCTCATAGGCTTGATCAGCTTCGACTCTTCGATTATGAAAGCGCAGCAACTGGCCGTGAAACGAATGCACACTGGAATGCTTGGAATCATTCTTAACTTGCGATGCAGCTTGCGCAATCCAGTTAAGTGAATCTTCGAGTTTGGCAATTCTATGCAACACCCCAGCAACGCGCGCTTTGCTCAGGATGGGCATCTCTATTTCCGGCTGCATACGTTGAATGACTCGAAATGCGGCTTCCGATTCACCGACTAGGCTGAGTTGTTCAGCAAGTTCAATAAACAGGGCGGGGTCATTTTCCTCTGCTGCTACGGCACTGATCGCATGTGAGCGTGCCATTCGAGGTGATCCCAAGAAGGCCGAGCAGGCCGAGAGCTTTATCAAGGGCTCGATACTATTGGGACTTTGTTTTGCGGCCAATTGGAAGAAATGCTGCGAAGAACGGTAGTCGGCTTGGAGAAAAGCCTTGCGGGCAATTTGCAGGGTATCTCCTCGGTGCTGCTTCATGCTGGCTTCCTTGCTGGTCATGCTGATTGCAGAGGACAAGTATCTCTTATCACTAGATTATTCGACAGGCAGAGTCTGCCATTCCGTCCCCAAAAGCTAAATTGATGGCCATTTCTGCTAAAGTTTGGCCTCAAGATTTGGAGATATTTGTGAACGCGGCTTTGAACGACACCCCAGAAATTTCAGCAGACGAGCGTATTGCCCAGGCATTACTGGCAAAAGGCCGTTTGAAAGAAGCCGACCATAGCCGAGCTTTACGATTGCAGATCGAGTCTGGCGGAGCTTTGTCGGGCTTACTGGTGCGTTTGGGCATGGTGTCCGAGCGTGATATGGCCGAAGCCAGTAGCGAGGTGTTGAATCTGCCTTTGGTGTTTTCAAAAGATTGCCCGGACACCGCGCCGGAAAACTTGTCATTAACCGTGCGCTTCATGAAACAACATTCGGTCTGCCCAATATCAGAAAAAGATGAAGTCCTCGAATTGCTGGTCGCCGATGCGCAAGACGGCTACGCCGCACAAGCGGTGGCGTTGGCAACAGGAAAAGAAGTCAAAGTATTGGTCGGCTTGCGTTCGGAAATTTCTGATTTGATCGAGCGTTATTACGGCCAGGGCCGCAGTGCAATGGGTACCATCGTTGAAAATATTGGTGACGATTCCAGCAGTGGTGACGAAGATGATGTTGAACATCTGCGTGATTTGGCGTCCGAAGCGCCGGTGATTCGATTGGTGAATTTGATCATTCAACGTGCGGTAGAAATGCGGGCATCGGATATTCATATCGAACCTTATGAGAACCGTTTGAAAGTGCGTAATCGCGTCGATGGTGTTTTGATCGATGCGGAATCGCCGCCAGCGAATCTAACTGCCGCGATTATTTCGCGTATAAAAATCATGGCGAAGTTGAATATTGCCGAACGTCGTTTGCCGCAAGATGGTCGCATCATGGTACGGGTGCAAGGCAAGGAACTGGATTTGCGCGTAAGTAGTGTACCAACGGCGCATGGCGAGTCGGTGGTAATGCGTTTGCTTGATCGCGAATCGGTTGTACTGGATTTCAAGGCGCTGGGCTTCACCGATGAATTTCTCGGCGATTTCGTAAAAGTGCTTGAACAACCGCACGGTATTTTATTGGTGACCGGGCCGACCGGCTCGGGTAAAACTACAACACTGTATGCCGCGCTCAATCAGCTTAATACACCCGACGTAAAAATCATTACGGTCGAAGACCCAGTCGAATATCAAATTGAAGGCATTAACCAAATTCAGGCCAAGCCGCAAATTGGTTTGGATTTCTCGCATGCCTTGAGAAGCATCGTGCGACAAGATCCCGACATCATCATGATCGGTGAAATGCGCGATTTGGAAACCAGTAAAATTGCCATTCAATCGGCCTTGACCGGTCACTTGGTGTTATCGACATTGCATACCAATAATGCCGCTGGCGGCATCACCCGTTTGCTCGATATGGGCGTGGAAGATTATTTGCTCACCTCTACCGTGAATGGCATTTTGGCACAGCGTTTAGTGCGTAGGCTCGAACCAACCCATGCCGAAAAATATGAGGCCGGAATCGAAGAAATCGAAAAATTCGGATTGCGACGCTTCCAGTCCAACGGCACAATTTATTTGTATCGCGCAAAACCATCATCACTTTCGCTGACCGGTTATTTAGGTCGTACGACTATTATGGAATTTTTGGTGATGAATGACGTGCTGCGTAAATTGGTCATGCAGCATGCCGGCATGGGCGACATTGAACAAGCCGCGCGCAACAGTGGCATGCGTACGATGTATGAAGATGGCTTGTTGAAAGCCATGCAAGGTCTGACCACGATTGAAGAAGTATTGCGTGTGACGGAAGAAGCTTGATATGCCGCTATTCCGCTACAAGGCCCTGTCATCGGCAGGCGAAAATTTAATCGGACAAATGGAAGCGACTTCCTCCGAAGAAGTTATCGCGCGTTTGCAAGAGCAGGGACATTTGCCGATTGAAGCACAGCGTTCCGATAATTTATCGGCGCAGGGTAGTTTGTTCTCGGTATTCAAAAAAAGCGAAATGAGCGACGCCCAGGTGCTGCAATTTACCCAGCAATTGGCGACCTTGCTGGGTGCCGGGCAACCGCTCGATAAAGCGCTTGGCGTGTTGCTTGAATTACCCGAATCGGCCAGCGCTAAAAAAATACTGGAACGTATTCGTGAATCGGTACGCGGCGGCGGTACCTTGTCAAATGCACTTGAACAACAGCACGGCTTATTTTCACGCTTAATGGTGAATATGGTACGGGCCGGTGAAGCCGGTGGTGGCTTGCAGGTGAGTTTGATGCGAGTTGCCGAGTATCTGGAACGCAGTCGCGAATTCCGCATGAAGCTAGTCAATGCCCTGATTTATCCCTGCATATTAATGTTGATGGTAGTGGTCGCATTTTTCCTATTATTTACTTTGGTATTGCCGCAGTTTGAATCCTTGTTTGAAGATTTCGGTGCCGAAGTCCCTTGGTACACCACTGCATTGATGTGGGTTAGTCATATTGTGCGCGAGTGGTGGTGGGTGCCAATTCCGGTAGTTTTTATCGTGGGCTATTGGCTGCAAAAACAATGGCAAAATCCGGCTTGGCGGCTTGCGGTGGATCAGCGGATACTCAATTCCAGAATCTTTGGTACCTTGATTGCCCGAATTGATACCGCAAGATTTGCCCGAACCTTGGGAACCCTGGTGCAGAGCGGGGTTCCCTTACTGAATGCATTGAACTTGTCGCGCCCAGTCTTGTTTAATCAGGTATTGGGGCAGTCGGTAGAAGTGGCAAGCAATGAAGTGAAAACGGGGTCAGGCTTGGCCTATGCCTTGGCGAAGCAAAAGAGCTTTCCCAGATTGGCGGTGCAAATGATTCAGGTCGGTGAAGAGTCCGGTGAATTGGATACCATGCTACTCAAGGTGGCCGATACCTTTGATACCGAAGCGAATCATTCGATCAGCCGATTAATGGCGGCGCTGTTGCCGGTGCTGACTTTATTGATGACCTTGATGGTGTTCTGCATCATTATTGCAGTGTTGTTACCTATATTTAATTTAACCGGAGCAGTTGTCTAATGAAACGCCAGTATCGACCGTTGACATCGCAAAGTGGTTTTACCCTGATTGAATTGGCGGTAGTAATTTTATTGATCGGCGGCATTGTGGCGCTGGCGGCAAATAATATTGTCGGTGCCAAAAACAAATCCAATTATAAGTTAGCTCAAACACAGTTAAATTTGCTGGTGCAAAAAGTAAGTGAATACCAATCCGATGTTGGCAGCCTTCCAGAAAGCATGGAAGCACTTGTAAAAGCTCCAAGTAATGCCGATGGTTGGCTCGGGCCATACACTAATGAAAAACAATTGAAAGATCCTTGGGGTATTGCGATTGAATTCCGCAACCCTGGCACCGATGCTGATTTTGAGCTGGTTAGTCTTGCTGCCGACAAAAAAGCAGGTGGCGAAGGTGTTGATAAAGATATCGTCGTTAAACCTTAATATATGAAAGCGCTGCAACCTGCCACCTCTGTCGCATGGCTGGAAACAGGACTCGCCGCTTCCATCACCTATCGCGCTCATATGCGGCGTCAGACTAAACCCACGAGCATTGCTCGTGGGTTTAGTCTGTTAGAAATTATCGTTGTAGTCGGCATGATCGCGCTATTGATGAGTTTTGCTGCTTATACGTTAACCAAACAACTGCCCAGTCAGCAATTACGCTCATCGGCGAAAACAATTGCAGCCCAATTGCGCTTCACAAAAACCCACGCCATGGTAACCGGCGAGGCGCAAAGTTTTAAGATTAATGCAAAAACACGTGAATGGTCGGGTCCGAAAAACCATTCGGGCGTGTTGCCAAAATCGCTCGAAATTATTGCCACCACGGCGCGTATTGAACAGCCCGAAGAAGACGTTGCCGCGATCAAGTTTTTCCCCGATGGAGCAGCGACTGGTGGTCGCATTGTGTTGCAACACAACACCGCGAAATGGCAGGTCGATGTGAAATGGTTAACCGGTGAAGTGACCGTGACCCAACCCGGTGCAATACCGTGAAAGTCACGCACGGCTTTACTTTATTGGAAGTCTTGATGGCTGTTGGCTTGCTGGCAGTCACTAGCGGGCTGGTCATTGCCACTATGTCTGGCGGTTTGCGGCAAGTACGTTGGTCCAGCCAGGCCAGTGAAGCCAGCATGCACGCTCAATCTTTACTCGACACCATTGGCACGATGGAATTTATGGAGCCCGATAGTAAACAAGGCGAATGGGAAGACGGCAAATATCAATACCAACTAGAAATAAAAGAAGTGCCTGACCCGAGTATTGGTGCTGGGGCGCCTGTTAGCGACATTCAATCAGTCAGTCCGCCAGTGTTGTATAAAGTGAATCTTTTGGTGAGCTGGGGCGATAAACCGCAGGACCAGTTACGCTTTGTCAGTTACAAAGCGCGTCAATCGGCGGTCAATAATATCGATCCGCAGCTATGAAAATTATTGCCAAAGGTTTTACCTTGCTCGAAATGCTGGTGGTCACCGGCTTGATGGCCTTGCTGGTGTTATTGGGTCTGAATTTATTGCGCAGTACGGCGGCCGCTTCGACCAAATCAGAAGCAGCGGCGCAACGCAACGAACAATTACGCAGCGTACAAAGTTTTATTCGTCGGCAAGTGACCGGCGCCTTGCCCATTGCCTATGAGTTTGATGCCAGCAACGGCGAGGCAACTTTTTTTTCCGGAGATCGCAGCAAGCTCCAGTTTGTCGCCAATATGCCGGGTTATTTGTCCTATGGCGGCGCCTATTTACAGACCTTTGAACTCAAGCGCGGCGGCGAGAACTATCAACTAGAATTCCAGTTCCAGCAAATTACTACCGAGGGTTTGCTTAAAGCCGAACGCAAACCGGAAATTTTATTGGAAGGAATCAAAAGCGGCGAATTTGCCTATCGCACTCTGGACGAGCAATCCAATCCGGGCAGCTGGAAAAATAGCTGGGAAGTCGCCTCTCAAATTCCGCTGCAAACCAGCTTAAAAATCGAATTTGCCGACAAGAAAATGCACTGGCCTTTGTTAATCGCAGCTCCGAAATTATCCGCAGCTACAACTAGCGGAGGAAACCCGGGTTTGCAGCCTGCACCGTTTAGCCAGGACCCGGAATTGGGTGGTGGTGGATGAAAATCAATCAGAAAAAATCTCAATACGGTATTGCACTATTGCTGGTGCTTTGGATGCTGGTGATTTTAATCGGCATCATCGGAGTATTTGCCTTGATTGCCAGCACCGAGCATCAACAAGGAAAATTACTCGCACGCACCGTGCAAGCACGCTATGCCGCCGAAGGTGGTATTGATGTTGCAACGATGCGATTGAGCAATCCCGACCCTTTATTGCAATGGGTGCCTGACAATCGCGTTTATAAATATAGTGTTGATAAAACCCGAATTGAAATACACACGGTTGATGAAACCGGTAAGGTCGATATTAATGTGGCCGGGGCGGATTTGATCTATCCACTTTTACTGGCCGTGGGTGTGGATTCCGTGCAAGCACAAAATATTACTTCCGCCACCATGGATTGGCGTGATCCGGATGATTTGTTGACCTTGCCCGGCGGCGCAGAAGACCCGCAATACGCGAGTGCCGAGCGCCCGTACGGGGCAAAAGATGCCGCCTTTCAAACCATTGCCGAATTCCAGCAAGTGCTCGGTGTGACGCCGGAGTTGTTCGAAAAGCTACAGCCCTTCATCACTATTTATAGCGGACTGGCGCGACCCAACCCCAGTTTTGCACCGCCCGAAGTGCTGGCAGCGCTGGGCCTACAAGCCCCGCAAATCGCGCAATTATTAACGCAGCGCGAGGCTTGGCAGCCCGGAATGCCTGTTTTTACGCTGCCTGACGGCAACCCACTCGCGACCAGCGGCACGGGAACGTATAGTATTTCCAGCCTTGCCATCGAGCCTGATGGCAGCCGAGCCGAAATTACCGCGATCTTGCGAGTAGGTGCCAACGGTAATTTCGGTCAGCTTTACACCCCCCTCGCATGGCGAGTGGGAGCAAACGACTAAATATAATGAATAGTTCTGTTTCCAATTTGCTGGAACCCATGCGCTTGGCTTATCAAGGCAGCTCGCTGTCGTCTTGGTGGCCGCAAGCGCGGCAACAATGTTTATCCTTATTGCCTGCTTCTTGGCAGGAATTACTCGGCGCAGCCGATCGGCGCGTGTGTATTCGTGTGCAGAGCAATGAACTGCATTTTTACGCTGCCAACAATGGCCGCTTGACTGCATTAGGTAGCTTGCCTTCGGACGACGACGAACTTCTGAAAATGTGTCTTGGCCGTCTGCAACAACAGAGTAATGCGCCACGTTATTTATTGCTCGACAATAAACAGGTTTTGCGTCGGGTATTAAGTTTGCCGCTAGCTGCAGAAAGTAAGCTGCGCGAAGTGGTGAGTTTTGAAATTGACCGGCAAACACCATTTACTCTGGATCAGGTCTATTTTGAAGCACGCGTGCTAAGTCGCAATGTGCAAAGCAAACAATGCCAAGTCGAATTGATTGTGTTGCCCAAGCAGGCGCTCGAAAAAAGTTTAAAACCGCTCGGTATTTTGGCGGGCGATCTCAGCGGCATTGATGTCATTGATGAGCATCAAAATATACTTAACGTGAACTTGCTGCCAAACACCATGCGTGTTGCCGGTTCGCATCAAAATGCCTGGTTGAATCTCGGTCTGGGCGTAGCCGGTTTATTATTATTGCTGCTGGCAATGAATCTGGTATTGAACAATCGCGAAAAAGTATTGACGCAGTGGGAGCAAAAAGTATCCGCTGCCGGTTTGCAGGCGAAGCAAGCAAATGTATTCCGTGAGCAGCTGAAGCAAACCGGAAAAGCAGAAGCTTTTTTACAGAAATTCAGAACCTCGCAACCCACTATGCTGGCATTGATCAATGATTTGACTAAACGCATTCCCGATGACACCGCGCTCGATAAATTATCGGTCAACGAAGGTCGCTTGGTGCTGGTAGGACAAAGCAAACAAGCCGCTGCCTTGGTGGGACAATTACAAGCCTCGCCCTTTATCAACTCACCGGCATTGGCCGGCGCCGTGCAGCCTGATTCGCGTACCGGCCGCGACCGCTTTACCTTGACCGCCACAGTCAACGGCTCAAAGGAGGCAAGCAATGGCAAGCCTTGATAAGCCGGATAAGAAAATGGCTACCGCCAATTCCGAACGCTGGAAAATTTTTGCCAGCTTGGCATTAATTATCATATTGGCTTACCTGCTTTTAGTGCATTGGTGGTTCACCGCGCCCATGATGGGAATGGGTGAGCAAATCAATCAACTTCGCGATCAGGAATTACAGTACCGGATGGAAGCAAGCCAACGCCCGGCGCTTGAGCAAAAACTGGCTGAAGTGCGGCAGCAACAGGCACAAACACCGCATTTTTTACCCGAAGCCAATAAAGAGTTGGCGAGTGCTGCGCTCGTGCAGCGTCTTGAACAAGTTGTTAGTGCTGCCAGTCCTAATCCCAACGCCTGCCAAATCACCGCTCGCACGCCGACCGACAACACGCTGTCAGAAGATTTTCAGCGCGTGACGGTACGGGTCAATTTACGTTGCGGTATGGCAGAAATGGCCAACATTATGCATTCGCTTGAAGGTGGTAGTCCGCAATTGTTTATCGATAATCTCGAATTGTTATCGCGCAATAGCTATAACAATGCTGGGCCGGTCGGTGGTGCGGTTGAAGTGGTGTTTGATTTATTTGGTTATATTCAAGCGCCGCCGGAAAAGCAGGGCAAAACCAATGGCTAAGTTCAGCAATGCAAGCACTCTGTTATTAGCGAGCTTTTTACTTTGGGCGGGCTTGGTATTAGTCGTGGCGATTTTTGGTTTGGGTGCGCGTTTTAATCCATTACCGGTCAATGCCAGTTTGGCCAAACCAATACCAACGGTAAAAATCACACAAAATAACCCGATGCTCGAACCGCTAAGTAATTACCTAGAAGTGGGTACTCGGCCTTTATTAATGCTTGATCGTCGTCCGGGAGCAGTGCAAGCCGCCCCGGGTGATAACTCTGCTGTCGAGCTCGATGTTTCACTTGGCAGCGTATTGATTACCCCAAATTTGAAGATGGCACTATTCCGCGAGAATAAAGATGGCGCCAGTCGCCGTGTGCGTCTTGGTGACCTGATCGAAGGCACGGGCTGGCGTTTGGTGCAGTTAGAACCGCGCCGTGCCATTTTAGAAGGCCCTACCGGTCAACGCTCGATGGACTTACTGGTTTTCAATGGTAAGGGTGGGCAATCACCGACGGCCGTTACGGTGGCGGTACCACAAGAAAATAATAACGCTATGCAAAATGCCGTGCCTGCTGCGGCCCCAGCGGTGCAAGCCACCCCAGCCAATACCAACGTAGTGGCAAGTACCTCGCCTATCAATCAGACCATGACACAAGAACAACAAATTGAAGCGATACGCCAGCGAATAGCGGCGCGTCGCGCACAAATGCAAGCGGATGCTGCGAAGGCGGCCTCCGATGCAAAAAAATAACGAGAGTAGAAAAATGCTGAAATTACGACTATTGCTAATTGTATTGATTGCTGCTGTTACGGCGACCGCTGCTTGGTCTGCCGAAACAGAAATACAAATGAAACGCGCACCGGTATTAATCAATAATCAAAAACCGATGGAAGACTCCAAAGACGGCAAGTCGGTTAATGCAGAAGACCCGGCTAAAAAAACATCCACGGCGACTATTCGCTCCGGAAATGGACAATTGATCAATCAGCGCGCTGCTGCAATGGCTGCCCCTAATCTGGGTTCGGCCGGTGACGCCACCTTTAATTTCGAAGGCGAATCGGTACAAGCCGTCGTCAAAGTTATTCTTGGCGATTTGCTGCGACAAAATTACGTGATCGCGCCCAATGTGCAAGGCACGGTAACACTGGCGACACCACGCCCCGTGAGCCCGGCACAAGCAGTTTCATTACTTGAAATGGTATTGGGCTGGAACAACGCGCGCTTGATCTGGAGCGACGGTCGTTACAATGTAGTGCCGAGCGATCAGGCCATCCCCGGTAATTTGGCGCCTCGTACCGGTTCACCGTCAAATGCCCGCGGTTATGAAATTCGTGCCGTTCCGCTGAAATTTATTTCGGCCACCGAAATGGAAAAACTTCTTAAGCCCTACGCGCGTGACAAAGCCATTGTTCAAGTTGATAACACCAGGAATTTAATCGTGCTCGGTGGGACCCGTGCCGAACTGCAAAATTATCTTCGCACCATCGAAATTTTCGATGTGGATTGGCTAGCCGGTATGTCGGTCGGTATCTTCCCTTTGCAATCAGCTGAAGCCAGCAAGATTGTAACTGAGCTGGACAAAGTATTTGGTGAAAGTGGAAAAACACCGCTTGCCGGCATGTTTCGTTTTATGCCGCTCGATGGCCAAAATGCCGTCATGGTTATTACCTCGCAGCCGAAATATTTGCGTGACGTAGAAATCTGGATTGAACGCATGGACGCCGGTGGTGAAGGCGTGCGTTTGTATGTCTATGAAGTAAAAAATGTGAAAGCCGTCGATTTGTCTGACCAACTCAGCAGCGTGTTCGGCAATAGCTCAAGTTCAAGCAATCGCAATGACTCGCCCTCACTTCAACCAGGTCTAGAGCCTGTTGAAGTTCGTACACTCAATAACCCGGCGCCCACCAATACGGTTAAACCCGGTTCTATTTCCAATGCCAGAAATGCCGAGCTTTCGATCACTGGTGGTGATGTGAGTATCAGCGCTGTTGAAGAAAGTAACTCCTTATTGATTCGAGCAAGCCCTGGCCAATGGGAATCGATTCGTCGAGCGATTGATCGATTGGATACTATGCCGCTGCAGGTGCATATCGAAGCACAAGTTATTCAGGTCACGCTGGGCGGCGAGCTGGAGTACGGCGTCAGTTGGTTCTTCAATAATGCGATTACTAATGCAGGCGAGCTCACCGCATCACAAACGCAGAATGATTGGAGCACGTATGCATCGCAAATTCTGCCAAGCGGCAATTCGAGCTGGACTCTAATCGGCCCAAGCGCAAAAGCAGTCATCAGTACGCTTGATACCATGTCGGATGTGAAGGTACTTTCAGCTCCGTCGGTTTTGGTGCGTAATAATGTCGAGGCGAGCTTCGATTCGGGTGCGCAAATCCCGGTGGTCAGCACAGTGTTGAATCCGGGCGGCAATACCGATAACAGCATAAGCCAAGTGCAATTCAGGCAGACCGGTATTAGTCTGAAGGTCAAGCCAAGAATATCAACTGACGGCATCGTTTTTCTTGAAATCACGCAGGATGTTAGTGAAGCTTCCAAAAATCAGCCAGCAGACGTAAACGGTAATATTCGCGTAGATACCAATAAATTGAAAACCGAAGTTGCCGTTCAGGGTGGGGAAACCGTCGTTCTAGCCGGCCTGATAAAAACGGAAAATGGAAAAGGCTCGAACGGCATCCCATTTCTGAGCCGGCTACCAGTTATCGGCGCTCTGTTCGGTAAGCAGAACAGGACGAATAAGCGCTCCGAAATTTTGGTACTGATCACGCCAACCATTATCCGCAACCCATCCGACGCCCGCAAACTAACCGACGAATACGGTGAGCGCTTCCGTGCCTTGGATCCATTGCGCAAGGCAAATGAAAAGCCAAAAAAATAAGCGATGAAACCTGCCTATCGTTCGGTCTTCCGTGAGCTTCTACGCCGTGAATTAGGCGAACGTTATCGAGGTAGTTTGCTTGGTGTGCTTTGGCATTTATTATTGCCACTTTCGCAATTGTTGGTTTTGTCTTGGG
>Ga0209181_10001388_pt1 | contig 42572 bp, 30 predicted proteins | sample MAT05_FD_187208 | JGI IMG/M metagenome (GOLD analysis project Ga0209181, IMG submission 187208) | Freshwater microbial communities from Lake Fryxell liftoff mats and glacier meltwater in Antarctica - MAT-05 (SPAdes) (version 2) | ecosystem: Environmental > Aquatic > Freshwater > Ice > Liftoff... | reverse complement strand
GCCGAAGCCCACCGCCGACGCGCTGGACGATCCCACGCGTCGGTTTCCCCTCGCCGTCTACGCGGAGATCGCGGTGAGCCTCGGGCGAGGCGAGGACAAGGCGGCCCTCTACGCGCGCCACGAGCTGACCGAGGCGAGCTGGTCCGTCGTGGCGTCGGCCTGGGCGCAACGCATCCAGGCCGACCCCCAGCTCCAGAGCCAGTTTCACGCGCACGTGAAGGAGCTCAAGAGCGAGCGCTGAACGTTCAGTGCACGGGACGCGCCTCGGAGGCGGCTTTCACCGGGTTCTTCACGCTGACCGCGCTGACCTCGGGCGCCGTGGGGACGGCCTCGAGCGCCGCGGCGATCACCTCGGTCATGTCCTCCGCGAAGATGAACTCCATCGCGTCGCGGGCCTCCTTCGGCACGTCGTCGAGATCGCGCTCGTTGCGCTTCGGCAAGATCACTCGGGTGATCCCGGCCCGGTGGGCGGCCAGGACCTTGGCCTTGATCCCGCCGACGGGCAGGACGCGGCCGCGGAGCGTGCATTCGCCGGTCATGGCGGTGTCGGAGCGGACCTTGCGCGACGAGAGCAGCGAGGTGAGGGCCGTGAACATGGTCACGCCCGCGCTGGGGCCGTCTTTCGGGACTGCGCCCGCGGGGACGTGGACGTGGAGGTCCTCTTCTTCGAGGCCGGAGACGTCGACGCCGAGCTCGTCAGCGTGGCTCTTGACGTAGGAGAGCGCGGCTTTGACTGACTCCTTCATCACGTCACCGAGCTGGCCGGTGATCTCGACGCGGCCCTTCCCTTTCATGCGCGAGGTCTCGATGAAGAGGATGTCGCCGCCGACCGGCGTCCAGGCGAGGCCGGTGGCCACGCCGGGCATGCGCGTTCGTTCGGCCACCTCACTGAAATACTTTACTTTACCGAGGTATTTCGCGAGATCGTCCTCGGTCACGGCCAGCGTTGGCTTGCTGTCGGTGGCTCGCGCGACCTCGAGCGCCAGGGCGCGGCAGAGCTTCTTCACCTCGCGTTCGAGCTGCCGCACGCCGGCTTCCCGGGTGTAGTCGACGACGATCGCGTGGATGGCCGCGTCGGTCACCGTCAACGAATCCGCGTGGATCGCGTGGGCCTTGAGCTGCTTCGGGATCAGGTGATCCCTGGCGATCCGCACCTTCTCGTCGGCGGTGTAGCCGGCGAGCTCGATCACCTCGAGCCGGTCGCGGAGCGGCGCGGAGAGGTTGCCGAGATCGTTGGCCGTGCAGATGAAGATCACCTCGGAGAGGTCGAACGGGAGCTCGAGGTAGTGATCGACGAAGGCCTTGTTCTGTTCGGGATCGAGGACCTCGAGCAGCGCCGCCTCCGGCGATCCCATGTAGCCCTGGGTGAGCTTGTCGATCTCGTCGAGGAGGACTACCGGGTTCTTGACCTTGGCCTTCTTGAGGGCGTGAAGGACGCGGCCGGGGAGCGCGCCGACGTAGGTGCGCCGGTGCCCACGGACCTCGGCTTCGTCGCGCACGCCGCCGAGGGCGATGCGCGTAAGCGGGCGCCCCGTCGCGTCGGCGATCGATTGGCCGAGCGAGGTCTTGCCGACGCCGGGCGGGCCCGCGAGGCACAAGATGCCGCCGCGCACGTCGCCCTTGAGCTTGAGCACGGCCATGTGCTCGAGGATCCGCTTCTTCACGTCGGCCATCCCGTGGTGATCGTGATCGAGCTTGGCGGCGACGGCGTTGAGGTCGTCCTTGGCCTCGGCGCGGACGCTCCAGGGGAGGTCGGCGATCCACTCCAGGTAGGTGCGGATGACGTTGTGCTCGGCCTGCTGCGGCTGCATCGCCTCGAGGCGGCGGAGCTCGCGATCGGCGACGGCGCGGGCCTCTTCGGGTAGCTCGGCCTTGTCGAGGCGATCCTTGAGCGCGCCGAGCTCGCCGCCGTTGGGCTCTTCGCCGAGCTCTTTCTTGATCGCCCGGAGCTGCTCGCGGAGGATCGCGTCGCGCTGATCCTTGCCGATCTCGCGGCGGACTTCGGACTCGATCTTGCGCTTCACGTCGGAGAGCGCCTTGACCTCGGCGAGGAAGCCGGCGACGAGGCGGAGCCGCGCCGGGACGTCGAGGGCAGAGAGGATCTGGATCTCCTTGTCGGTGGGGAGGCCCAGCGACGCGGCGACGCGATCGGCGAAGGCGCCGGGATCGTCGTTGACGTCGCCGACCTGGGCGAGGCTGCCGCCGCCCTTGGCCAGCTCGCGGACGTGATCCTGGAGCGAGCGGGCGACGAGGCGGGCGTCCTCGGTGTCGCCGCCGGTCTCTGCGGCGACCGCGCCTTCGATCAGCCAGAAGGGATCCTTGCGGACGAAGGCGCCGAGCTCGAGGCGGCCGACCGCTTCGAGCGCGACCCGGTACTCGCCGCCCGGGAGCCGCGCGATGTCGGTGACCCGAACGAACGTGCCGATGGGATGAAGATCGTCCGCGCCGGGATCGGCGGCGTCGGGATCCTTCTGCGTGGCGACGCCGAAGATCGCGCCGCGGTGGAGGGTCTGGGCCAGCGCGACCGAGCGCTCGCGGCCGATGGGGAGGGTGACCACCGTGCCGGGAAAGAGGACTCCGTTGCGGAGCGGGAGGAGGGGAAAGGGGGTGGAGGGCGTGGTTTCGCCGTCGCGGAGCGTCGCCATGAGGGACTCCTTCGGGGGAATGGTCGAGAACGGATCGGGCGCAGCTCCGAGCCCGGCGTGCGGCCGGCTCGGGGAGGACGCTGCCCGATGAATGAACGAACAATAAATTCGTTCACGGCTCCGTCAACCACCCCCCCGGGCGATTGCTGGGTTTCAGCCGGCGCGGCGGCGCGTGGGCGGCGGCGGACGGACCAGGAGCCCACGGAGCACGAGCTGGTGCATCGCCGCGAGCGCGGCGCGCGTCTCGGCGCGGTCGCGGCCGACGATCATCGGGAGCGAAAAGCTCACGTAGGCGCGGAGGATCGTGCCCGCGAGGGCCTCGGGATCGGCGGCGTCGAGCTCCCCCGCCTCGGCCCCGCGGCGGAGGAGATCGGCCACGAGCGCGAGCTCGGCGTGGTGGAAGCTCACCTGCGCGGTCTTCACCGCGGCGCTGACGCAGTGGACGAGATCGCAGGCGTGGGTCCCGGCGTCGAGGAGCGCGAAGAAGGCGTCGAGGCGCGCGTCGAAGGCGCGGCCCAGGCGCTCGCCGAAGAGCTTGCGGCCCGCGCCCGCCGCGGCGCGCATGGCGTCGAGGACCTCGCGGTGGCGCGAGCGGGAGAGCTCTTCGACGATCGCGTCCTTCGACGGAAACTCGAGGTAGACCGAGCCGACGCCCACGCCGGCCTCGCGCGCGACGTCGGAGACCGTCGTCTTCTGGGCGCCGTAGTGGCGGAGCAGGCGGTCGGCGGCCTCGAGGATCTGGGCGCGGCGGTCAGGTTCGGTCATGGCGACTTTGCGGTGAACGAGTTTGCCATAGCTTCACCCGCGAGCGATAGGCGCGTCTTGGAAGAGCCGGAGAAGGAAGAGCAAGGGCGAGGTGGGGCGCTGTTCAGGATTAAAACTACTGAACACTTGACCAGCATCACGAACCTTGGTAGCTTCACCTTGCTTCCAGGCACTCACCTTCGCTCGGGCCCTCGCGGCGCCGCGCAACGGGCGAGCGCGCCGTCCTCCGCGGGGTGTGGTGGACGGCTCGGGCGAGCGCGGGACTCCCTCGCTCGCCCGCCGGGAGTGTTCTTCTCCGGCGAACTCGAAAGCGCCGGCGTCCGGCCATTGCTGGGCGCCATCGGACGGCCGCGGGGTTCCTCGTAGGCCGGAGAAGATCGCGCAGGATAGTCCTGCGCCCGCGTGCTCGGCACGACCGGTGTTGCGGCCCTTGGCCGCGGCGCTGCGCTCCTTTGCATCCACTCTGCGCGGGCTCGTTCACGAGCGCTGGGCAGCGCATGGATGTCCCCCGGCGCGAGGCCGCTCGGGACCGCCACACGCGGTCTCCCGACGGCGGATCGAGCCGGGGGCTTGGGATGGTCCTGGTCATGGTGGCCTTGTCTTGCCATGCCTCGACTCGACCTGGAGACCTCTTCTCGAACCCAGCTGAGCGGACGAAACCGATGGCCTCAGCAACGCTAGATTCAGGCGACAGCGCCCCCGATACGTTATCTCCGCTCGAGCGCTTGCGGGCGCGGAGCACGCTGCGATCGGCCTGGCTGCGCGTGCGCGAGTCGGCCCTGCGCGGGGCGTCCTCGACGCGGGCCGAGGCGACGCGATTCGAAGCGAACGCGGACCGGCACCTCGCGCGCGTCGCGGCGCAGCTTCGGGAAGGGCGCTTCATCTTTGCGCCCGCGCGCGGCCTTTCGATCGAGCGGCCGGGCAAGGGTCCGCGCCCGATCGTGATGGCGCCGATCGAGAGCCGGATCGTGCAGCGGGCGATCCTCGACGTGCTCCGCGCGCTGCCAGGCCTCGGCGCCGCGGATCTCGAGGCGCCGACGAGCTTCGGCGGCGTGCCCGGTCGCGGGACGGCGGGCGCTGTGACCGCGGCGATCGACGCGGTGAAGGGCGGCCATGGGGTTTATTTGCGATCGGACATCGCCGGCTTTTTCCGGCAGATCCCACGCGAGCGCGCCCTCGCGCGCATCTTGATCCATGTGGGCGATGAAGGCTTCGCGCGCCTCCTCGACGCGGCGACGCGGACCGAGCTCGACAACCTCGCCGAGCTGGGCGAGGCGGCGTCGATCTTCCCCGAGGACGACACCGGCGTGCCCCAGGGGTGCGCCCTCTCCACGCTCCTCGGCAACGCGCTCCTCCGCGATTTCGACGCGCAGATGAACGGGCGCGGCATCGTCTGCCTGCGCTACGTCGACGATTTTCTCTTGCTCGGGCGCGAGCCCACGCACGTGAAGAAGGCCTTCGCGAGCGCGCAGCGGATCCTCGGAGAGCTCGGGTTCAGGGCCTACGATCCGGCGACCGATCCGGGCAAGGCGGCGTTCGGATCCGCGGCGCGCGGCTTCGAGTTCCTGGGGTGCGAGATCGAGAACGGGCGCGCGGCGCCGAGCCGGGCCAAGCGGGAAGAGCTCTTCGGCCGCGTCGACGCGCTGCTGCGGCGGAGCGAGCGCTTCTTCGAGAAGCCCGAGCCGCGCGAGGCGTCGCGCCTCGGCCTCGCGCCCACGCTCCACGCGCTCGGCCGCTTGATCGAAGGCTTCCGCGCCAGCTACCGCTTCTGCCAGGCCGACGACGTGCTCGCGGCGCTCGGGCGCGCCGTCGACGGGCGCGTGGAAAAGTACCTGCGCCTCTACCGCAAGAGCGCGGCCCGCGATCCCGCGCAGCGCGGCCCGCTGCGCGGCCTCTATTCGCTCGGGTGATTCAGGCGGCGCGGGTGAGCTCGAAGCTCCGCAAAAAGGCCACGAGATCGAAGCGGAGATCGAAGCGAAGCTCGGCCTCGGCGATCGTCGCGCCGCGCTCGTCGAGCAGCGCGGCGGGGAGGTGCGACATCGTCTCGAGGAGCGCGGTGACGCGGACCGTCTTCTCGCCGGTGAAGCGGTAAGCCGCGCCGTCGTCGCCGGTGAAGGCGAAATCGTAGGGGATCCGCCGCGTGAAGAGCACGTCCATCCCGAGCGTGCCCGAGAGCGGGCGGCGCACGGCGAGGCCCTCGACGTCGATGGTGCCCTCGATCGCCACCTGACGGTGCTGGAGGAACTCGCCGATCCGGGGCGAGCGGGCCGTCACCGTGAAGACGATCGCGCGGAGCCTCTCGGGATCGCTCGCGAGGCGGCAGGTGCCGGACATCGTCTCGCGGAAGGTGAACGCTCGCCCCGCGGCGACGCTCGCGGGAGCTGACTCCGCCGAGGAGCGGGCGAGGTCGTCGAGGCGCGCGTGGACGGCCTCGGCGGTGCGCAGGGCGAGGGCCATGATCGTGAGCTGCGGGTTGACGCCGAGGCTCGACGGGATCGCGCTGCCATCGGCGACGAAGAGGCCTTCGGTGTCGTGGGCTTCGCCGTCGGGGCCGACGCACGAGCGCGCGGGATCGGTGCCCATGCGGCAGGTGCCGAGCGGGTGGTACGCCGTCACCTCGAAATCGCCGGCCGAGAGCTTCATCGAGCGGAGCTTCTCGAGGTCGGCCTCGTTGCGGATCTCGTCGCAGCCGACGATCATCGGGAGCACGCGCTCGGCGCCGGCGCGGAGGAAGATCTCGCTGAGGATCGCGTAGCCGCGCTGCATCCGCGCGACGTCCTCGGGGCTCATGTCGTAGCGGAGCACGGGCGCGCCGCCGGGGCCGGAGAGGACTTCCCCGCGGCTTTTGTCCTGGATCATGAAGCCGAACGTCGCGATGTTCGGGTAGCGATCCATCAGATCCATGAAGCGGCGACCGACCCAGGGCGTGGCGATCGCGGCGACGTCGAGCGGCACCGAGGCTCCCTCGAGCATCAGGCCTTCGCGGGTGTAGGCGTCGATCGCCAGGCTCTGGGGGATGCCGCGCGACATGTCGATCGTCTCGGAGAAGAGGGCCATCACCTTGCTCGCGGGGTGGATCGAGAGGTTCTTCCCGAGCCAGCCGGAGCGCGCGCAGACGCCGCTGCGGCGGAGCAGGAGCGGGGTGAGCAAGGCGCCGCCGGCGACGATGACGGCGTCGGCGCGCACGCGCAGCGTCTTGCCCGAGGCGAGGCGCGCGGTGACGCCGCGGGCGCGGCCGTCGACCACGTCGACGTGGAGCACGTCGGCCGCCGTGAAGAGCTCGGCGCCGAGCTTCAAGGCCTCGGGCACGTAGCTCACGTCGGTGGAGCGCTTGGCGCCGGTGGGGCAGCCGAAGCAGCACACGCCCTGCCCGTCGCAGCCGGGCGCGTTGCGCCGCAGCGGGTGGTGCGAGAGGCCGAGCCGGTCCGCGCCGCGGGCGACGACGCGGGCCGAGCCGCCGAGGAGATCGCGCGGGGCCGGGGCGACGCCGAGCATCTCCTCGACGCGGTCGTAGTAGGGCGCGAGCGCGTCGCCCGAGAGCATGCCGAGGCCGTAGCGCGAGGCCCAGCGCTCGAGCGTGTGATCGGGCGCGCGGTAACAGGTGCCGGAGTTGATCGTGGTGCTGCCGCCGACGCCGCGGCCGGCCCACACGCCCGCGGCGACGTTGCCGAGCGCGAACGTCGTCCCGCGGCCGATGTAGAGCCGCTGAAACGCCGCGGCGGCGCGGCCGTCGAAGCTCGTGCGCTGGTGAAAATCCCCGGCCTCGAGGAGCAGCACCGCGCGCCCGCGACGCGCAAGCTCGTAGGCCGCGGCGCCGCCGCCCGCGCCCGTCCCGACGACGACCACCTCGCACTCGAGCTCGAGATCCTCGGTCACCGCGCGCCCGTCAGTGACCTTGCGCATCCACCGCTGCGGCTCGATCCGCGCTGGGACATCGCGATCGAGGCGGCAGCCGACGTGGGCGAACATCCCCGCGTCGCCGAAGTGCGCGCTCTTGATCGGCGTGAGGATCGCGCGGAGGAGCCAGCGCGCGTAGCGGGAGCGGTTCTCGCTCCAGGCCTCGAGGAAGGCGGCGCGGTCGATCACGGGGAGCGCGGAGAAGGCGCGGCCTCGCGTCGCCAGCGTCGCGCCCTCGACAGTCCAGAGGCCGCCTTCGAAGGCGCGCGTGAACTCGTCGCCCATGCCGACGAGGAAGGCCTCGAGTCGCTCCACCGTCGCAGCGCCGCCGCCCGGGAGGAGGCCGCCGCCGGGCATCGCCGCTTCAGCGACGGCGAGGGCGACCCGGCGCGCGCGCGGGGAGAGGCGCGGGCCACTCGACGCGGTCGAGGCGCCCCGCGGCGAGGCGCTGGAGGCGGGGAATGAGCTGCCGAGAATCGGGAGAGCGACCGGAGCGGTGTGGACCATGGAAGGCTTCTTTCCGCGTTTTTCACGCTCATTTTTGCGCTTTACGCAGCGCGCTAGTTCGATACATTCTGTATCCACAGAATTATGAAAACGCAAGCTGAGATCCGCGACTGGAACGCCGCGCGCTTCGAACCTCAAGGTCCCGGCGGCGGTCACGTGGAGAGCTATTTTCTCAAGCTCAACGATCCCGAGGGGCGACGCGCCCTCTGGCTCAAGGCCACGATCCTCGCGCGCAGAGACGGCTCCGCGCCCGTCGCCGAGGCCTGGGCGATCGCCTTCGATCGCGCGGGCGAGCACGCCGGGGCGAAGCAGATCGTGCCCTTCGGCAGCGCGCGCTTCTCGCGCGATCGCCTCGCCGTGCGCGTCGCCGATCTCGCGATCGAGCCGGGCCGCATCGAGGGATCCGTCGCGAGCAACGGGCGACGGATCGAGGTTTCGTTGACCTTCACGACGACGTCAGCGCCGCTGATCCCGTTCCCCAGCCTGCGGATGTACGACGGTCCGCTCCCCAGCACCAAGCTCGTCTCGCCTTATCCAGACGCGCGCTTCACCGGGCACTACGCCGTCGACGGAGCGCGCGTCGAGGTCGCGGGCTGGCGCGGAATGCAGGGCCACAACTGGGGGAAGCGACACGCCGAGCGCTATGCGTGGGCGCACTGCAATCAGTGGGACGAGGAGGAGGATCTGATCTTCGAAGGCGCGACGGCGCGCGTGAAGGTCGGTCCGCTGCTCGCGCCGCCGCTCACGGTGATCTGCGTGTGGCGCCGCGGGGTGCGCTACGCGTTCAATCAGCCCCTCGTGTTGCTGCGGAGCCGCGGGGTGATCGGGGCGCGCGCGTGGACGTTTCGGGCGGAAAGCCGCCTGGCCCGCGTCGAGGGTGAGCTCGCGGCGGAGACGCGCGACTTCGTCGGGCTCCACTACGAGAACCCCGATGGAGCGATGACCTACTGTCTGAACTCGAAGATCGCCGCGGGGACGCTCCGCCTCGCCGTGAAAGGGAGGCCGCCGCTGACGGCGCACACCCGCGCGGCGGCGCTGGAGATCGGGACGAAGGACCCCGCGCACGGGATCCCGATGTTGCTGTGATCACCGCGGGACGCCGCCAAGCGTTTGGCGCTCACCGATGGTTCTCCTTGAGTTGCCCGCGAAACGATGCGATTTTTCGGGAAACCCTGAAGGGAGGATACATGCATACACTCACCGCGAGCGACGGCGTCGAGCTTGCTTATCGGACGTTTGGAACGGGACCGACCAACGTCATCCTGGTCCACGGCTGGATGGTCTCCGGCGCCGTGTACGACGATCTCGTCGCCGCGATCGGCGACGACGGGCTGCGGCTGATCGTGCCGGATCACCGCGGCTCGGGCCGTTCGGGCAGCGCCGACGGGACCTACACGATCGAGCAGTACGCGAAGGACGTGCTCGCCGTCGCCGACGCAGCCGGGGCGAAGACCTTCGGCCTCGTCGGCCACAGCATGGGCGGGCAGATCGCCCAGTGGATCGCCGCGACCGAGCCCGATCGCGTGATCGGCGCGGCGCTGCTCTGCCCCGTGCCCGCGTCGGGGCTGACGCTCCCCGCTGACGCCCAGGGGCTCTTCCGCAACTCGGCGCAGAACCGCGAGATGCAGAAGATGATCCTCGGGCTGGCGTGCAAGCAGCTCTCGGAGGGGGCGCGCGAGCGCCTCCTCGACGACGCCGGGAAGATCTCGGTCGCCTGCATCCAGGGCACGTTCGACTCGTGGACGGGCGCGCGCTTCGCCGACAAGCTCAGCGCCATCCGCGCCCCGGTCCTGGTGCTGGGGACCGACGATCCGTTCTTCCCCGAGGTCTTCCTTCGGGAGGCCGTCGTCTCGCAGATCAAGCGTGCAACGTTCGCGTACCTCCCCGGGCCTGGGCACTACCCCGGCAGCGAGAGCCCGCGCGAGACGGCCGCGATCCTGCGCGCGTTCTTCGCGCCGCTCGCCGGCTGATGGACGACGCGAGCCGAGGTCTCCTCTCCGCCCTCCTCGAGCGGCACCACATCGAAATCATCGATCGTGGGACCGACTGGGTGAGAGCAGAGGCGATCGATCTCGGCTCGCAGCGGCCTCGCGAGGAGACCTGGAAGCTGGTCGAGCGCGTCGTCTCCTCGCAGGCAACGGCGCTGCTCACCGACGACGCGCAGGCGGTGGACGACTTCATCGAGCTCGTCACCTCGTTCCGCGCGTCGAGCGAGTTCCACGTCTCCACCCTGCTCCGCGGCCTGCTCTCCTTCCGCCGCGGGCTCGAAGACCTGCTCCGCGCCGAGGGCGCCGATCCCGGCGGCACACGCGATCTCCTCGCCGCGGTCGAAAAGGTCGCGCACGCCGCCGTCTTCCGCGCCGCCGACGTCTACAACAAAAAGCTCAATGGCACGATCCTCCAGAGGCGCGCGGACCTGGAGCGGGAGCTCGCCCGGATCACCACCGCGAAGGAGCGCGAGCTCGACGACAAGGCGCGCGTCATCGACGCGCAGCGGGAGCTGCTCAACACCCTCTCTTCGCCGGTGATCCAGATCTGGGAGGGCATCCTCGTCGCTCCGCTGATGGGCGAGCTCGACGCCGCGCGGGCCGCCGCCGTGCGCGAGCGGGTGCTCGAGGCCGTGATGAAGACCCGAGCGCGGGCGGTGCTCGTGGACATCACCGGCCTCACCGTGACGGACGAGAACCTGGCGTCGGAGATCTTGCGGCTGATGAAGGCAGTGCGGTTGATCGGGGCCGACACAATGCTGGTCGGGATCTCGCCGCAGGGCGCGCTCTCGCTCGCTGCGCTCCACGTGAGCCTCGGGGAGATCCGGTCGTTTGCGACGCTCCACGACGGGCTGCGCGCGGCCTTCAAGGGCGCTGGGCTGCGGGTGGTACGCGCTTGAACGCTTGAGCGTCAGCGCGGCCACGTCACGGGCTCTGCCTACAGAGCCTGATGGCGAGCGCGCTCTCGGGGTGCTCCGTTTCGAGCGCGCGGGCCCTGGCCGTGAGCGCTTCCTGGTGATCGCCGCGGGCAAGGTAGGCTTCGTGGAGGAGCGCCCACGCGTATCCATCGGTCGCTGAAGCGACGTGGGGTTCGAGCAGAGTGACAGTGCGATCGGGATCGCCGAGCGCGAGGGCGGCGCGGGCGCGGCCCAGAAGGATCTCCCGGTGGAGATCGCGGGTGTACCTCTCGGAGAGCGTGAAGGCCGGGAGGGCGGCAATCACCTGGTCTCCGAGCGCGTCAAACGCGCGGGCTTCGGCGCGATCGGCGAGGCCGGCGTCGAGGCGCAGCTTGGCGCGGTGCAGGGGGACAATCACGCTGTGCTCCGCGGTGAACGCGGCGACGTCGAGGGCGTCGAGCTGCGCGAGCGCTGTTTGGATCGCGCCCGCCTGATCGTGCAACAAGGCCTCGTCAACGGCGTCGTCAATCGTCCGCTCGGGCGCGCGGATGCTGGCAAGCGCGAGCGCTGCCGAGGCCGGGTCGTGGACGCTGACTGCAAGGTTCACGATCGCGCGGCAGGCGACGGCGTCGCCGCCCGCGAGCGCCAGAGCGGCTGTGACGAGACGGCTTGAGGCCGCGAGATCGGTGGGCATAGCGAGGCGCTGGATCTGGCGAAGCATGAAGTCCTGCGCTGCCGAGACTGGAGCGTACGGGTCCTCGTCCTCGAGCACCGTGACGCAGGCGGCTACGCAGGTCTCGCAGATGTAGACGCGCTCGGGCGCCGCGATCAGCTTCTGCACCTGGAGGCGTGAGCGACCGCAGAACGAGCACGCGGCGTCTGCATAGAGGGATTGCGCCGACGACCCGGGACGGGCCGTAACGTCCCCTGCCGCGGTCTTCTTTGCGAAGAGATCCTTGAGCCAGGCCATCGGACGGCACGCTAGCAGCTCGGCGGGGAGAGCTCGCGTGCGACCAGCGCGCGTTCACGGCGAGGGGATCGTGGTCACAACGACGCGGTGGCCCGGCGAGAAGACGCGCTTCACCAAGGCCGCGACCTCGTCGCTCGTGACGGCCTCGGCGCCGGCCGCGGTGCGGGCGATGCGGGCGAGGGCCGCGGCCTTCGGCTCTTCGGGCGAGCCGGCGCGCGCGCGCTCGGCGTCGAGGCGCGCCCGGAGCTGGGCTCGGGCCTCGGCGAGCTCGGGCGCGCTCGGGCCCTGATCGGCGAAGGCGGCGAGGGTGCGGTCGAGCTCGCGCTCCACCGCGGCCACGTCGGATTTCACCGAGGGGGTGATCTCGATCGCCACCACGCTCGCGCGCGGGAGGTTCTCGATCGAGCCGCGGACGTGGACGGCGACGCGGCTCTCGCTCACCAGGGCGCGCGCGGCGCGGCCGAAGCGATCGTGGGCCAGGAGCAGCATCCCGAGGCGGAGCGCCGGGCTCGCGGCGTCGTCGCCGGGCGGGCCGATCCAGCCAAAGAGCACGCGCGGCGAGGGCACCGCCAGGGGAACGGTGACGCGATCTTCGCGCGGGAAAGGCGGGGAGATCGGGACGAGATCGAGCGCGCTCGCGAGGGCTCGCGGCGCGAGGGAGGCCGCGATCTTTCGATCGGCGCCGGCGAGGCGGACGGTGACGCGCAGCGCTCCCTGGGGCGGAGGCTCGGCGATCACCACCGAGAGCAGCGGCAGCAGCGGCGCCGCGGCGAGCGACCCCTGGAGCGCATGACCGTCGGGGAAGAGGTGATCCGAGAGCGCGATCCAGCTCTTTCCATAGGGTATGCGATCGATTTGCGCGCGCTTCGAGGCCGAGGTCGCGCGCCGTAACGTAGCCGCGGCGTCGCCCTGGATCAGTGCGCGCAGCGCCGTTCCTGCGCGCTCGAGGCCGCGCTCGAGATCGGCCGCGGGGACGCGTGAGGCGGCGACGCGCAGCACCTTGCCCGAGGCGCGCACGCCGGTCCGGGTCGGCTCGAGGATCTCCACGCTCGGCTCGATCGTGATCTCGCCGGCCGGCGCGCCGTCGAAGTTGATGGTGATTCCGTTCGGTAAATCCAGGCGATCTTCGCTGTGCGGCGCAGTGATCGCGACGGCGATCGCGCTCGCGCTCGGCGCGGCGGAGGCCGAGGCGATCGGCGCGGAGGCCGAGGCGTCGGGCAGCGCGGAGGCGGCGCTGCGCGCGAGGAGCGCGGGGAACGCGGCGAGGGCGCGGGCGACGCGATCGGCGGGCAGGTTAACGAGCACGTCGCCGCCGAGCGAGGGCAGCTCGGCGCGGAGGAGATCGGGGTTGTAGTCGCGGATCACCTCGATCGAGACGCCCGCCGCTTTGGAGACGATCCGCAGCGGCGTCCCCGCCGGGACGGCGATCTCGCCGATCTCGAAGGCCTCGGCGGGCGTGAGATCGTCGAGGCCAAAGCGTCCGCGGTTCGCCGCCACGATCGCGAACGCCTGGATCTGCGGCACGAAGCTCGCGGTCTCCTTCGGCACCAGGTGCGCTTCGGCGAGATCGTTGAGCTCCACCGGGTCCTTCGCCTTCTTCGCGGGGCGACGGGCGCGGAGCTTTTCGATCGCCTCGTCGAGCCGGTCTTCTCCATAGTTGTAGGCCGCGAGTGAAAGATCCCAGCGGCCGTAACGGGCAAAGAGCTCGCTCAGGTAAGCGATCGCGGCGGCCGTGCTCCGGGTGATGCTGCGGCGCTCGTCGACCTGGGGCGACTGGACGAGGCCGTAGCGGGAGGCCGTCTCCGGCATGAACTGGAAGAGGCCGACGGCGCCCTTGGGCGAGATCGCCTGGGGGTTGAAGCCGCTCTCGATCGCCGCGAGCCAGACGAGATCCTCGGGGAGATCCGCGTCGCGCAGGGCCTGCTCGATGTGGGCGCGGTAGCGGCCGCCGCGGCGATAGCGCTCGGCGAAGGCCTGCCGTCCGCGCTCGGTGGCGGCGAAGTAGCCGACGAAGCGCATGGTGCGGCGGCTCGGCGTGAGCTGGAGGTCCGGCCAGGTGAGCGAGCCGATGGTCTCGTCACCGGCGTCCGCGAGATCCTCGGCGCCTACGCGCTCGAAATCGCTGCTGAGGTCGGGCAGATCGATCTCGGCGATCGGCGCGGGGGCCGCTGCGATCTCCGGATCACCCGGGCGCGCGTCGAGCAACGCCGGCTCGCGGAAGGCGCGGTAGGCGGCGCGAACCCGGGGCGAGCGCGTGGCCACGGCGACGCCCGCGAGGGTGATGGTCAGGATCGCCGTCGCGACGATCGCCCTTCTTTTCCGCGGTGTCAGCGCCTTCATGCCGTCCCCTTCTCCGACGCTGGAGTGGGGCGAACATAGCTCACCCCCGCGCGCTGCGGGCCGCGGCGACGAAGCGCCGCACGCGATCGACGTCGACCGGGTTCTCGCAGACGCCGTCGACCTTGAGGCTCGAGCCGACGATGACTCCGTCCGCTGCGCTGAGGAAGGCCGCGATGTTGGCCTCGGTCGCGCCGCTGCCGAGGAGCACCGGGCGATCGATCGCCAGCGCCTTGGCCTCGCGCACCTTGGCGAGATCGGGCGCGTCGCCGGTCATGCGGCCGGAGACGATGAGCCCGTCGGCTCCGGAGAAGCGCGTCCACTCGATGTGGGTGGCGAGATTGATCCCGGGGAAGCGCACCGAGTGCTTCTTGTCGACGTCGGCGAGGATCTTGATGTGCTCGGCATGAAGCTCTTTGCGGCGGCGCATCAGATCCGCGGCGCAGCCTTCGTCCCACTCGCCGGCCTCCCAGACGCCCGCGCCGGTGAGCATGCAGACGCGGATGAAGCGGGCGCCCGCGGCGATGGCGATCCCCAGCAGCGCGACGCCGCCGTTGTGGACGAGGTTGATGCCGAGCGGGAGATCGACGGCCTTGGCGACGGCGCGGGCCACGACCGCGTGGGCGGCGATGCTCTCGGGCGCGATCTGGGCGCCGGCGCGGAACGGGATGTCCCACATGTTCTCGACGATCAGCCCGTCGACGCCGCCGTCACGGAGCGCTTCGGCGTCGCGGATCGCGTGTTCGATGATCAGGTCGAGCCCGTCGCCGGTGTAGCCGGGGGCGCCCGGGAGCGGCCAGCAGTGGACCATGCCGATGATCGGCTTGGTCGTGCCGAAGATCTCGCCGAGGTCCTTGATTTGAAGCGCGTCGAGGCGGGCCTTCCACGGAGGGGTCATGCGCGACGGTCTACTCCGGACCGCGCGGCGCGAGCAGGGGGAGCGCGTCAGTGGCGCCGTGGAGCTCGAGGAACGCGCGCGCTTCGGCGTGGGAAGGCAGCGCGTCGGCCGAGCCCGGGCGGGCGGCGGTGAGCGCGCCGAGGGCGTTGCCGAGCCGCGCCGCGGTGACCGGCGACGCGCCGCGCGCGCGGAGCGGGCAATCGTCGCCTTCGTGAGGGAAGCGCGCGAGGTCGGCGTTGAGATCGGCGTTGGCGTCGCCGACGACGAGGAAGAGCGTGGTCATGCGCCGAACCGATCGGCGAAGAGGGCGTCGAATCGCTTCGCGTTGTCGGACTTTACCGGGTCACGGAGGAGGCGGTGGAAGGCCGCGACGAGGTCCGGCAGGAGGCCGGTGAGGTGAAGCTCGCCCGCCATGCGCGCCGCGTCGCCGCAGAGGTAACCGTTCTTATCGCCGAGGAAATGGCGAAGCTCGGCCTCGGCCTCGGCGGTGGGCGCGGACCGGAGCGCGGCGATCCGAGCGCGCTTTTCGTCGAAGGAGCGAGGAGCAGGCGGCACGGGGGAGATGGTAGCGCCTCGCAGGAAAACCCGCACTTATGCCCACACCATGCCTTGTCGTGATACGCTTGCAGATCGGCCTCCGGCTCGAACACGGGGACGACGGGACGGCGGCACTTAATGCACACACGACAACTAGAGGCGACGACATCATGAATCGATTCACCAGAGACAAGCTCCGATGGTTCGCCATCGTCGCGCTCGTGGCCGCGACCATCGTGGGCGGCTGCTCTTCGAACACCGGCACGACCGGCACCGGCGGCGACGCCACGACGTCGACCGGCGTGGGCGCCTCCGCGGCGACGTCGACCAGCACCGGTGCGACCTGCGCGCCTCCGCAGGAGCTTTGCGGCGGCGTCTGCGAGGACGTCCAGCAGGATCCGGCCAACTGCGGGAAGTGCGGCGTCGCCTGCGCGACCGGCGAGGTCTGCTCTCAGGGCGCGTGCGCGCTCGAGTGCGGCGGCGGCACCAAGAAGTGCGGCCAGAGCTGCGTCGACTTCGGCAATGATCCGCTCAACTGCGGCGCGTGCGACAAGGCCTGCGCCGCGGGCCAGTCCTGCGTGCAAGGCGTGTGCGGGCTCGTCTGCACCGGCGGCGCGACCAAGTGCGGCGAAGCCTGCGTCGATACGCAGCTCGATCCTGTGAACTGCGGCGGGTGCAACGCGCCGTGCGCGATGGGCGAGGTCTGCTCGCAGGGCGCGTGCGGCCTCGAGTGCACCGGCGGCACCAAGAAGTGCGGCGACGTCTGCGTCGACACCCAGCGCGATCTCGGCAACTGCGGCGCTTGCGGCGCGGCCTGCCCGACGGGCCAGGTCTGCTCGAGCGGCGCCTGCGGGCTCGAGTGCTCGGGCGGCACCACCAAGTGCGGCAACGCCTGCGTCGACACCCAGCTCGATCTCGGCAACTGCGGCGCCTGCGGCGCGGCGTGCCCGGCCGGCCAGGTCTGCTCGCAGGGCGCCTGCGGCCTCCAGTGCTCCGGCGGCGCGACCAAGTGCGGCAACGCCTGCGTCGATACGCAGCTCGACGCCGCGCATTGCGGCGCCTGCGGCACGGTCTGCGCGGCCGGCCAGGTTTGCTCGAACGGCAACTGCGCGCTCCAGTGCTCGGGCGGCAGCACCAAGTGCGGCAACGCCTGCGCGGACACGCTGGTCGATCCGGCCAACTGCGGCGCCTGCGGCACGGTCTGCGCGGCCGGCGAGGTCTGCTCGCAAGGCGCGTGCGGTCTCGCCTGCGCGGGCGGCACGGCCAAGTGCGGGAACGCCTGCGTGAACACGACCAATGATCCGGCCAACTGCGGCGCCTGCGGCGCGGCCTGCGCGGCCGGCCAGGTCTGCTCGCAGGGCGCATGCGCGCTCCAGTGCGCGGGCGGCACCATCAAGTGCGGCACCAAGTGCTCGGACCCCAAGAACGATCCGGCCAACTGCAACGTCTGCGGCAACGTCTGCGCGGCGGGCACGGTCTGCAGCAACGGGAACTGCTCGATCACCTGCAACGGCGGCTCCACCCAGTGCGGCACCCTCTGCGTCGACACCAAGAACAACCCGACGAACTGCGGCGCCTGCGGCGCCACGTGCGCCGCCGGGCAGGTCTGCTCCGCCGGCGCCTGCGCGCTCGCGTGCAGCGGCGGCGCCACCAAGTGCGGCACCGCCTGCGTCGACACCAAGGTCGACCCGACCCACTGCGGCGCCTGCGCCACGATCTGCGCGGCAGGCCAGGTCTGCTCCAACAGCGTCTGCGCGCTCGCGTGCAGCGGCGGCAGCACCAAGTGCGGCACCGCCTGCGCGGACACCAAGAACGATCCGGCCAACTGCGGCGCCTGCGGCACGGTCTGCGCGGCCGGCCAGGTCTGCTCCAACAGCGTCTGCGCGCTCGCGTGCAGCGGCGGCGCGACCAAGTGCGGCAACGCCTGCATCGACACCAAGAACGATCCGGCCAACTGCGGCGTCTGCGGCAACGCCTGCGCGGCGGGCCTGGTCTGCGGCAACGGCGTCTGCGGCCTCGCTTGCAGCGGCGGCAGCACCAAGTGCGGCACCACCTGCGTCGACACCAAGGTCGACCCGACCCACTGCGGCGCCTGCACCACGGTCTGCGCGGCAGGCCAGGTCTGCTCCAACAGCGCCTGCGCGCTCGCGTGCAGCGGCGGCAGCACCAAGTGCGGCACCGCCTGCGTCGACACCAAGGTCGACGCCTCGAACTGCGGCGCCTGCGGCCTCGCCTGCGCCGCCGGTCAGGCCTGCGTCGCCAGCGCCTGCGTTACGCCCTGCTCGGGCACCCTCTGCGGGAGCGCGTGCGTCGACACCAAGCTTGATAACGCCAACTGCGGCGCCTGCGGCAACGCCTGTACGACCGGACAGGTCTGCTCCGGCAGCGCCTGCGGCGTGACCTGCAACGGAGGGACGACGCTCTGCAACGGCCTCTGCGTGAGCACGGGCAACGATCCGACCAACTGCGGCGCCTGCGGCAACTCCTGCACGGCGGGTCAAGTCTGCTCGCAGGGCGCCTGCGGCACGGTCTGCGGCGGCGGCACCTCGGCGTGCGGCAACGGCTGCGTCGACACCAAGCTCGATCCGACCAACTGCGGCTCTTGCGGCACCGTGTGCGCCGCGGGCCAGGTCTGCTCCAACGGCGCCTGCGCGCTCGCGTGCGGCGGCGGCAGCACCAAGTGCGGCGCGGCCTGCGTGAGCACGGCCAACGATCCGGCCAACTGCGGCGCCTGCGGCGTCGTGTGCGGGGCCGGCAAGTACTGCGCGAACAGCGCCTGCACGGCGGCCTGCACCGGGACGGTGTGCGGCAACAGCTGCGTCGACACCACGACGAGCTCGGCCAACTGCGGCGCCTGCGGCACCGCGTGCGGCGCGAGCCAGATCTGCGCCGGCAGCGTCTGCAAGTGCCCGTCGGGGCAGTCGGCGTGCGGGAACCAGTGCGTCAACCTCTCCGACAACAGCCTCTCTTGCGGGGCCTGCGGCGTGGTCTGCGGCGCGAACAAGGTCTGCTCGGGGGGCCTCTGCACGGGCTTGACGGTCGGCAGCGGCGGCGCGGGCGGCAGCCTCACCGGCGTGAGCCCGCCGAAGATCGCGGTCCTCGGAGCGGCCTCGAGCGTCGATCTGCAGACCAAGCTCACGGCCACCGGCGCCTTCACCAGCGTGGGCTTCATCAACATCAACTCGACGCCGCCGACCCTGGCGCAGCTCAAGGCGTACGACGCGGTCGCGGTCTACACCTACCTCTCGGTCCCGGCGGCGTTCGGCGACAACCTCGCCGATTACCTCGAAGCCGGCGGCGGGGTGGTGATCTTCGACTACGAGACCCAGGAGACTGGCACCTACGCGCTCAACGGCCGCTACCAGACCCAGTACACGCTGTCGACGCCGGTGGCCTCAGCGGGTTACCTGAACACCGCGGTGACGCTCGGGACCCTCCTCGAGCCGACGAGCCCCATGCTCCTCGGCGTGACCACCTTCGCTTACAAGACCACGACGGCGAAGCACCTGCCCACCGCGTCGTTCAACAAGAACAACCCGATCGTGGTGGCGCAGTACTCCGACGGCACGCCCGCCCTGATCCGCGGCGTCGTCAACGACCACGCGGTGGTGGAAATCAACGGGTTCGGCACCTCGACCGCCGGCAACAGCTCCTACGGCTGGGACGTGACGACCAACGCCGCGATCCTGATCAAGAACGCGATGCTCTTCGTGATCCCGGCCCCGACCCTGACCACGGTGAAGCAGCTCGATTTCGGCAGCCAAGGGCTGTTCCTGCAGAGCGCGCCGCAGGTGATCACCTACAGCAACGTGTCTGCGGTGCCGCAGACGATCACCGCGCTCACCCTCTCCGGTACCCACATCGGCGAGTTCGGCGCGGTGCCCACCGCGTCGCTCCCGGTGACGATCCCCGCCGGCGGGACGTTCACCGTGAACGCCACGTTCATGCCTGCGGGCCTCGGGTTCCGCGCCGCGACCCTCTCCGCGACGATCACCGGCGCGCCGGGCCCGGCCTCGACCCTGCTCACCGGCACCGGGATCTGATCCCGCCGGGCTGAAGCCGCGATTCGCCGCCGGCTCCCGATCACGGGGCCGGCGGCGGGATCGCCTATCCCCCCTCGATGGCGTTCAAGAGCAGCGCCGCCTCACGCATATCCGGCAGATCCGGCCCCTCGGTGATCGACTGGAAGATCGATCGGAGGGTGCCCTTCACCTCTTCGCCGCGCCGCTGCGCGCGCAGGAGCCGTCCGAGCGCGACCGTGGCCCGGAGCGCGAGGAGGCGAGCCTCCTGGAGAGAGGCAATCTCGACCGCCGTGCGAAAGCTCTGCTCGGCCTCGGCCGAGGCCCCCTCCTGGCCGGGGTTGCCCGAGGCCAGGCGCAGCACGAACAGCCCGTGCAGGCGGTGCACCTCCGATTGACACAGGGCATCTCCCCCGCCCGCGAGCGCGCGCTGGAGAGGCTCTTGAAGGAGGTCCAACCCGCGCTGAGCCTGCGAGGTCCGCTGGCAGGCGTCAGCCACGAAGACCGCAAAGCAGGTCAACCACAGGCGCCCGCCGCTCCCCCGGGCCGCCGTCAGGCCGTCCGTCATCAGCGAGATCCCCTCCTCGACCTTGCCCTGCTCGAAGAGCAGAGCGCCCTCGAGCAGCGTCGCGCCCGCGGCCGTGAGAGGAGAAGGGTGCTCGATGGAGATGGCGCTCATCGCCTCCACATGCGCGCCGAGAGGGCCCTTGCCGAGGCACCCCGCGAGGTGGCCTGTGGCGACGCACGCGTGATACAGCGTCTCCGGATGGGAGAGCGCTCGGGCCAGCGCGACGGCTCGATCGAGGTGCTGCGAGGCTTGCTCGGGGTAGCCCATCAGCCACAGCGTCCAGGCGGCGTAGACACGGCAGCTCACGCCGAGGTCGATCCCGGTCATCGAGAGGATCGGGCGCGCCCGGCCGGCTGGATCGTTCAAGATCGCCTGCTCGAGCTGCGCCCGCGCGTTCTCGAGATCCCCGGTGTGGAACAGCGTCTCTCCCAGCGCCCCGTGCGCCTGCAGGAGGATCTGCGGGGTGGGCGTCGCCCTGGTGATCTCGAGGAGCTGCAGGGCGAGCGCGCGCGCCGCGGGGAGCTCCTCCCGCGCCTGGTAGAAATGCCAGAGGTCGAGGAGGATCGGGACGAGCTCCAGCGTCCCCGGGAGCTGCCTGACAAGCTCCCTGGAGCGCGTATAAGCCCGCTCGACCTCCGGCGCCAAGAGGCCCTTGGCCGCCCGGAGCAGCGGGCCGAGGGACGCCAGCAGCGCGAGCTCTTGCAGGTCCCGGTCGGGGCCCGGAGAGCCGGACTCGACCTGCGCGAGCTCTCGCGTCAGGTAGCCAGTCGCCTCTTCGCAGATCGAGGCGTCGAGCGGCCGGTGCGCCGCCTGCTGCCAGTACGGCGCCGCCTCCAGGTAGGACACCGCGAAGGTGAAATGCCGGGCGAGGACCTCGGGCTGGCTCCACACCAGATCCGGGAACTGCGTGAGGAGGATCTGCGCGACCTTCTTGTGATACGCCTGCCGCTTGACCTGCAGCATGGATTCATAGGCCGTGTCCTGCATCAACACGTGCTTGAAGGTGTACCGCGCCCGCGGCGGCTCGCCGCGCACATAGAGCAGCTCCGCCTCGACCAGCCGCTCCAGAGCGCCCCGGAGGACCGCGGGATCGCGCCCCGACGTGGCCAGGAGCACGTCATAGGAGAACTCTTTTCCGAGGATGGCCCCGATCTGCGCCACGCGCTTGGCCGCCCCGAAGCCGTCGAATCGCTCCATGAGCGAGTCCCGCAGCGTGCTCGGGATCACCAGCTGGGGGAGCACGCCGGTCAGCTCGTACTCTCCTCCTTTATCGACGAGCTGCCCCGACTCCAGGATGGCCTTGGTCAGCTCCTCGACGAACAGCGGGATACCGTCCGTCTTGGCGATGAGCTGATCCAGCACCGAGGTCGGCAAGGATCTCCCGTTGGTGATCTCCTCGGCCATGAGCTTGACGCGCCTGGGCGTGAGGCGGATCAGCGGCATCGAGGTCACGTGGGTCCGGTTGATCCAGGGGGCGACGAACACCGGACGTGCGGTGAGCAGAAAGATGATCGATTTTGCCGGGATCTCCTGGATGATCCGGCCAATCAGGGCGATCGTCGCCGAGTCCGCCCAGTGGAGGTCGGAGATGGCCAGGACCACCGGCTGCCTCTTGGCCATCTTCACCAGGACCGCGAGCAGCACCTCCTGGACCTTTTGCGCCTCTTCTTCCGGCGGCGGCATGTCCTTGGGATAGGGGTCCGAGAGCGGGAGCGAGAGCAGCGACGCGAGCGCGGGGATCGTCTCCGGCAGGGAGAACGAATAGTATTTCAGCGCGCGCTCGAGCTTGTCGATGTTCTTTGCCGGCGTATCGCCGTCGAGCCGGAACATCATCCGGAAGATGCCGGCGAAGGGGAAGAGCATGCGATAGCGCTGGTGCGGCAGGCAGCGGGACTCGATCCAGACGTGCGCCTCGGCCTCGAGCCGCTCCAGGAACACCTTGAGCAGGCGGGATTTGCCGATCCCCGCCTCACCGCTGATGTAGATCACCTGCCCTGCGCCCTCCTCGGCGCGGGCCCAGCGATCCATCAGGATCCCGATCTCGAGATCTCTCCCCACGATCGGTGTCAGCCGGTGGCTGACGATGCCTTCGAGCCGGCTGCGCGCGCCGCTCCCGTGCGAGACCTGGTAGGTGTCAATCGGCTGCGGCACCCCCTTCACCGTGCGCATCCCGAGGCTCAGACAGGCGAAGTAGCCCTGGACCAGCCGGTGCGTGCTGCCGCTGATCACCACGGCGTTACGCGGGGCCACGCCGGTCAAACGCGTCGCCGTCGTCGGGGTCGCGCCCGCGATGGCCATCGGTCGTCCCTCGCCCTGGCGGATCTCCCACGCGAGCACGATCCCGGTGTGGACGCCGACGCGCACGTCGAGCCGGACGCGCGGATCCCGCGGCGCGATCTGACTGGCGATCTCCACGAGATCCATCGCGGTCTCCACCGCTTGCCGCGCGTCGTCCTCGTGCGCCACCGGGTAGCCGAAGTAAGCCGAGAAGCCGTCGGTGCGAATCTCCTCGGCGTACCCGTCGGCGCGGCGCACGGCGGCGAGGAACGCGTCCAGGTACTCGCGCTGAACCTCCCGGAGCGCCCTCATATCGAGCTTCGCGGCCGCAGGATCCTGCGGGATGAGCTCGCAGGCCATGATCGTGAGCTGCCGGCGCTCGGCCTCTGCCTGCTTCTTGCCGCCGGGCCCGCTGCCCTTCGCGGTCGCGCTGCTGGGCTTTGGCAGCTTGGCGGGTGGGAAGGCGGGGAGCTGCAGCGACGTCGCGTCGTTGAAGGCGCTCGGATCCGCGGCTGCGGCCTTGAGCCTCCGCGACGACGCGCGATCCTGCGCCGGGTTGCCCTCGTCGCCCGGGATCGCTCCCGGAGGGAGCGTGGGAGGGACCTTGATCTCCGGGGGCTGCTCCTCCTCCCCCTCGCGGTCCGGCAGCAGCGCTCGAATCAGGCCCGGCGCGCGGACGTGCTCCGCGTTGACGTTAAACACCTTCCCGAGGGCGGACACCTGCTCACCGACCGTCGGCCAGCGCTCCTCGAGCGCGCGGTTGCACGATCGAGCGAACCAGTCGTTGAACGCCGGTGGCAGCGCCGCATCGATCGTCGTCGGGTGCGGCATCGGCTTCGAGAGGATCTCGACGAGCAGCTCCGCCACGCTGTCGGCGGTCCAGTAGACCTTCCCGGTGAGCAGCCGGAAGGCCACGAGCCCGAGGGCCCAGATATCCGACCGGGGGCCGATCCGCGAGCTGTCCCCCGTGGCCTGCTCGGGGGGCATGTAAAGCGGTGTCCCGAGCACGACCCCGGTGCGGGTCAGCGCCGCGTCTTCGAGGTTCCCGAGGCCGTCGCCCATGATCTTCGAGATGCCGAAATCGAGCACCTTCACGATCAAGCTGCCGTCTCTGCGCCGGTGGAGGAAGATGTTCTCGGGCTTGAGATCGCGGTGGATGATGCCAATCTCATGCGCCTTGTCGAGGGCCCGGCCCACCTGCATGAGGATGTGGACCACCTCCGGCGGCGGGATCGTCCCTACCCGCTGGAGGTAGACCTCGAGATCGCAGCCATCGAGGAGCTCCATCACCAGGAAGGGCGCGCCGCCGAGCTCCTCGGCCACGTCCGCGTCGATCACCTTGGCGACATGCTCGCTCTTGATCCGCGCCGGCAACCAGGCCTCGCGCTTGAAGCGCTTGACCACCTTCGGGTCAGTACCGAAGCGGGAAAGGAGCACCTTGAGCGCGAACTGCTCCCCGGTGTGGACGTGCTCGACGAGGTACACCTTCCCCATGTTGCCTTCGCCGATGGGGCCGAGGACACGATAGCGAGAAGCGATGAGGGTGGGGATGATCTGCTCTGAAAACATGAGCTCAGCGTCCAGATTGCAAGCGTGAGGCGGGAGTCACAGGGTTCGCTTCGGGGAGGTCACCGCGCGGCGCGGGCGCTGTCGCCGCGGCGATGGTGGACGATCGCCCGCGTGAAGCGCGCGCCGGTGTCGGTAGGATCGAGCTCGAGGGCGCGCTCGGCGTCGCGCTCGGCCTCATCGAGCGCGCCCTCGCCGAGGTAGGCTCGTCCCCGCGCGGTCCACACCGCCGAGGTGCCGGCGTCGAGCTCGATCGAGCGCGTGAAGTCGGCGATCGCGAGGGAGCGGTCGGATCCGACGCGGCAGCGCCCCCGCGCGTGAAAGGACGCGGGATCGCCCGGATCGAGCGCGATCGCCGCGTCGAGATCGGTGACGGCCTCGTCCAGGCGATTCTCGCCCTCCAGGCAGAGCGCGCGCCCGAAGTGGAGCTGGGCGTGCCCCGGAGCTAACCGGATCGCCCGCGTATACCAGCGAATCGCCTCCAACCACTCGCCCGAGAGCTGCAAGCAGACGCCCATCCCCGAGAGCGCGACCAGGTTGTCGGGATCGATCTGTGCGGCGCGGAGGAAGTTGGCGGTGGCCTCGGCGTCGCTCCCCAGGTGATGGTAAATCTCGCCGCGGCGCGCGTAGGCGTGCGGGTCTTGCGGCGAGAGGACGACGGCGCGGTTGACGTCGGCGAGGGCCGCGTCGAGGTCGCCGCGCACCATCCAGAACAGGCTCCGGAAGAAGTGCGCCGGCGCGGCCCGCTCCGGATCCTCGGCGATGATCTCCGCCCACTCGGCGCGGGCGCCGTCGGGATCGTTGCGGAGAAAGCTCCGCAGCGCGCGCACGGCCCGGCACGCCATCCTCGTCTCGCGGACGACCTCGAGATCCGACGTCGAGGCGGCGAGCTCCGTGAGCGCGGCGTCGACGTCGACGTCCTCGATCCGCATGGCGTACTCGCCGAGCTGGGCGAGCTCGACGCGATCGCTCACGTGCGGCGCGAGCGCGATCCGGGCGAGGAGCTTGACGCGCTGCGCGGGCGGCAAGCGGTCGACGAGAGAGGTTACGTTCGACTCGGGGTCGGACCGGGGCGGCTCGCTTGACGACACCGCACCATCGTTATCACGGCGGCGTGATCGCCGCGGAGGAAGCCTGCTGTCCCCGGGCCTTAGGTGAAGCCGGGCACCGCCGATCGGCCCCGGCCGCGCCCGCCGCGCCTCGGCGGGGCCGCGCGGCTTCTCTGTTCTCCCGGCGCAAGGCGGAGCAGAATGCGCCGCCTATGACTCACCCCACCGCTCCCGAAGCCCCGAAGCCGCCCGGCCTGCCCACGATCGACGTCAACGAGTACGGCGGCAAGAAAGAGGGCGAGCGCCAGACGATGAACCGGCGCCTGTTCATGCAGCTCCTCGTCTTCGACGTGCCCGCCGGCCAGGCGCCGGACTTCGTCGCCGCCGAGGCCGCGAAGGAGCTGCTGGCGCGCAAGATCCAGGGCGTGGTCTACGCCGACACCATGAGCCCGCGCGGCGTCGGGCTCCTGACCTGGAGCGAAGATCCGGCGCACTTCGTCACCTCGGTGCGGCCGATCTTCGCGACCGAGCACCTCAAGAACGTCGCCCTGCGGCCCTCGTTCGGCATGCTCGGCCGCACCTACAGCCTCGGGCACGAGCCCGAGCTCGAGCACGCGCTGCTCCAGCGATCGGTGCAGAACGTCCTCAACCCGGAGCTCGCCTGGCACGTCTGGTACCCGCTCCGCCGCACCGGATCGTTCGCCAAGTTGGAGCCCCAGGAGCAGGGCGGCATCCTCCGCGAGCACGCCACGATCGGCATGGCCTACGGGCAGCAGAACCTCGCCCACGACATCCGCCTCGCGTGCCACGGCATCGACGCCGAGGACAACGAGTTCATCATCGGCCTCGTCGGCAGGGATCTCCACCCGCTCAGCCACCTGGTGCAGACGATGCGCAAGACCCGGCAGACGTCGGAGTTCATCGCCAAGATGGGGCCCTTCTTCGTCGGGCACGTGACCCACCGGAGCGCGTAGACCTCCGCGGTCGTGGAGAGCGTTCGACCATGAACCAACCGATGAACCCATTCGACGAGCTCGGCGGCGAGCCCGCGGTGCGGGCACTAGTGGAGCGCTTCTACGACGCGATGGATCGGACCGAGACCAAGCTCGCCCGGCTCCACCCGGGCGACGAGGAGGGGCGCGTGTCCCGGGGGAGCCGCGACCGGTTCGCGCTCTTTCTGATCGGCTGGCTCGGCGGCCCCCAGGACTACGTGGCCGAGCACGGGCACCCGCGGCTGCGCTGGCGGCACACGCGCGTGCCCGTCGATCTCGCCATGCGCGACGCCTGGATGCGCTGCATGTGCATCGCCATGGATGAGTCCGGCGTGAAGCCGGAGCTTCGCGCCTACCTGGAGGCTCGCTTCGCCGAGGTGGCGACCTTCCTCCTCAATCGCCCCTCCTGAGGCGATCGACCGAACGGAGTCAGCGCAAACCAGCGTCGCGGCGGCGGCGTCGCCCTGCTAGCGTGGTGGGGTGACGTCTCCATTCCGCAATGAGCGTGAGATCGCGAGCTTCACCATCGATCGCCTGGAGCGCGAGAACGATCGCCTCCGGACCGAGCTCGCGGACGCTCTGCGCGCGCGCCCTCCATTACCGCTGCTCAGCTTCGGCTTCGTCCTGGCGCTGGTGCTCGCGGTGAGCAGCCTCTTCGTCGCCGGGTATCTGCTGATGCACGAGCTGGGTGGATATCTCTAGACCTTCAACGCAGCGCTTGCGCGGAGAGGCTTGACGGGGGTCCGCGGCGCGGGAAACATTCGGCGGTGCAGGAGGCGCCGGGGAGCAGCGATGGGGGCGCGGAAGCGGCCTCCGCGCGCCCCGAGGGGCCCCTCAGCGCGGGGAGCAAGTACCGTTTCATCGCCGCGCTCGGCCACGGCGGGATGGCCGACGTTTACCTCGCCGTCGCGATCGGGCCGGCGGGCTTCAACAAGCTCCTGGTGATCAAGCGCCTCCGGCAGAGCCTCGAAGGCGAGCCCGAGGTCCGGGCGATGTTCCTCGACGAGGCCCGGCTCGCGGCGCGCCTCAACCACCGCAACGTGGTCCAGACCAACGAGGTCGGCGTCGTCGACGAGCAGTACTTCATCGCCATGGAGTACCTCGACGGCCAGCCGCTCAACCGCATCTTCACCCGCGCGCGGCAGGACAAGCGCGCCGTGCCCCTCGGCATCGCGCTCCACATCTTCTGCGACGTGCTCGCCGGCCTGCAGTACGCCCACGATCTCGCCGACTACAACGGCTCGCCGCTCCACGTCGTCCACCGCGACATCAGCCCGCAGAACGTCTTCGTCACCTACGACGGGCAGACCAAGATCGTCGACTTCGGCATCGCCAAGGCGACGCGGCGGATGGTGGAGACCGCGGCCGGCGTGATCAAGGGCAAGGTCTCGTACATGGCGCCGGAGCAGGCGTTTTCGCCTTCCTCCGACGTCGATCGGCGCGCCGACGTGTTCTCGGTCGGGGTGATGCTGTGGGAGGCGATCGCCGGCAAGCGCCTCTGGCACGGCCTCGGCGATCCAGAGATCATCGGCAACATGCTGAAGGACGTGCCGCGGGTGCGCGACGCCGTGCCCGACGTGCTCCCCGAGCTCGCCGTGATCTCCGAGCGCGCGCTCGCCCGCGATCGCGACCTCCGCTACGCCAGCGCCTCCGAGCTGCGCACCGCGCTCTTACCGTGCATCGAGAAGCTCGGCCCCAAGGTCACCGCGGAGGAGGTCGGCGCCTACGTGCGCGCCGTCTTCGCCGAGCAGCGCGCCGAGCTCCGCGGCGTCATCGATCGGCAGCTCGCCGCGCTCGACGACGCGCCCGATCCGCGGCGGGAGTTCCTGGGCCGCAGCACGCCGCTGCCCGAGATCAGAAACTCGATGCCGCCCGAGAGCGAGAGCTTGCTGCCGACCCCGAGCGCGCGAATGTCCACCGGGCGCCCGCCGGGCAGCGGGACGCCGATCCCGAGCGAAGGGCGCAACAGCACCTTCCTCGGGGCGGTGCTCGGCGGAGAGTCGCAGCGTCCCCTGGCCGCGCCGCCCTCGCGCACCCCGTTCTTCGCCGCCCTCGGCGTGGCCTTCCTCGCCACGGCCGCCGCCACCTGGCTCTTCGCGGCCCAGAAGCACGCGGCGCGACCGGCCGAGCCCATCACCTCGAGCGAGGCGCCGAGCAGCCCCGCTCCGGCGCCGACGACGATCGACCGAGCCCCGAGCACGCCCCCGGAAGGCACGACCGACAGCGCCTATCTGCACGCCCGAATGACCGCGAGCCCGCCGGACGCGCGGATCCTCGTCGACGGCGCCGCGCTGCCTTCCAATCCCTTCGAGGGCAAGTTCCTCAAGGACGGCGCGGTGCACCGGATCCAGTTCGAGGCCGGCGGGTTCTTGCCCCAGAGCCGACTGGCTGTCTTCGACAAGGATCTGACCCTCGATATCGCTCTTCTGCCCAGGCCGAAGGCGAGCGTCGACGGCGCGGCCGGCGCGGCGGGTAGCGCGAAGCCGGATCCTTACGGCCCCTCGCCGCGGTAGGCCGGAGCGCCCCCGAAGGGCTCGTTAGAGCGCCGCGTTTGCGCCGCTCTTGCACCCTGACGTCTCCGAAGGAGACGCGCAGGTGCAGTCGAGGCAGCCGTGGGTCGCGCAGGTGCCGCAGCTCCTGACGAGCTGCCGCCGCAGCGCCTCGCGGGCGCGGTGCAAGCGCACGCCGGCGTTATTAGGCGTGATCCCCGCCGAGCCGGCATAAGCCTGGACGCTCACCCCGTCGATCTCGACCCGTCGCAGCGCTTCGGCGTACTCGGGCTTGAGCGCTCCGACCAGCGAGCCCACACACTGGCACACGAGCCCCATCAGCTCTTCATCGGGCGCCGCCGCGCCTCCCTCTGCGCGGTGAGGGAGAGCAAGAGATGGAGTGAGGGGGAGAGCGAGAGTTGATGCCCTCCCCCGTCCGTGCTCGCCGCTTCGCGGCTCCGCGCGGCCTGCCCCTCCCAAATCGCACGCTGCGCGTGCTCAGGGAGGGGTAAATTTGGTGCCCCCCGTTTTATCTATTCAGAGTTGGTCTCTCCCGAAGGCGTCGATTCGCCCCAGTGCGCTCGTGCGCCTTCGGGTGAGTTTGTTACGCTGGTTGTCAAAGAGCGATCCCGGATCGTCGGACCCGGAACGGCACGCATTCGCGTGCGGAATCTTGGCAGTTACGGCAGAAGAGCGGGCCCGTTGGGCTTGCTCTTTCCATCCTTCGGTCTCGCAGAGTCGGAAGGTCTCGCGGGTTCGGGCCCGACGACCGGGGCGACCACGGCGCACGCATAGTCGCCAAGGACGACGTAGCGGCGGCGGCACTGGGCGACACGATGAAAGGGCGTTTCGTAGTCGATCGAGACGCCGAGCGCGTTCCGCTCCAGGAGCGAGTACGTCGGATTACACGCCGACCGCTGGCCGATGCAGATCTCTTCGTCCGCGAGGCGGCGAAGGGCGATCGTGTCGGTGGTGACCAGGTGGACGAAGAACGCCACGATCACGGCGCTTATCGCGAGGCTGATCACCGACGACAGAACACTCGGTCCACGGCGCATGGACGGGTTGTACACGAACGCGACCGCAGCGACCATCACGCTGTCGCTCGCCTCCTTGCCTTCACGCTCGCGAGCAGATGGTGCGCCATCATCGTTGATGGTCCCATCAAAGGCCCTTGCCTTTGATTTCATCGTGAAGCCGTACCTATCCTATTTCGTGATCATGGGCACGTTGAAATCAGCTTCTACCGCGAGCACCTTCTGGAGTCTCCATGCCGCGGTGCTGAGTCTGAACACGGCTTTGCCGTCAATAGTCATCGCGATGGGGGTGAGTTCCGGAGAATCCGGAATCACACCCAGCTCGAATCGGGTGCGCGCGCAGTCGACGTCTGGAACTTGGAGCTGCGCGCCTTCGACGTGCAGGGGGATCGAAGCGTGCAAAGTGCTCCGATATGTCCCGTTGGGCACAACCTTTGTTGCGTATGCGTCCGGCGGGTGAGCCCGCCGGACGGTCGTATCGAGCGGGAAGAGGCGGCTCGCAAGAATCGCCGTCTCGGGAGCCATGTAGCCCACCCACAACCGATCAAAACGCAAGCTGACGCCTTCCCGCTTTACCTCGAAAGCGAAATCCGTCACATAGATGCTAATCTGAGTAGCGTTGATGACGGTAACCTCCACATCCACGCGGTCCTTCTGCCCGTGAAATGTCGCCTTCATCTCGATGCCGTCCACCTTCGCGATCATTTCTTTCGATGTCATCGGGCTCATTATTCCTATCTTCGCGGATGACGCCGGATGGCGCGTCGTGTTCGCTGTTCCGGCATCCGTGAATGTCGCCTGCGCGCTCGCCGTGCTGGTTGCTCCTTCACGCCGGGAGGTGTTCTGGCAACTTGCCAGCGCCACTGCCGCGAGGAAAGAGCGCCGCATCCAGACGTGTTTAGAGTGGATCGCCGGGGTTACCATCAGGGTTTTCTCTGTAGTACGACTTGCGTTGGATGGGAGGCTGGTTGGTGATGGGTGAGAGGAGTCCGGCCTTGGCGTAGTCGTCGCGTACTTTATTCTCTGTGAAAGGCTCGCCGGTCGTGGCAGGAAGCGGCGTGCCGTTGAAAGGATCACCCGGTCTGTCGTATGTACGCGCGGGCAGCCCGACCGTGCTTCGCTCCTCTGAAATGTCCACGCCGTCCGAATTAATCGGACCATGACCCGCAGTGCCAAGCGCATTGTGCGTACCGTGGATCAACTCGTGGGCCAAGATGATGTCCGAACCAGGCTGCTCCGATTCCGGAGTGGTCCCCGGGGGTCCAAACCCATTCACATTGGGATCCCAGCGTATAGTGGAGTCGGAACCCACACCAGGCGTGAGCGCGCCGCCATCCTTGGCGCTCGTGGTAGCATTGAACGCATCTTCATCGTGACCGGGAACGTAAGGCACGAGCGTCTGTGAATGACCGCTGGCCTCCAGCGCGTCAAATGCACTGTGCATCGTCGGCGTGCCGTCGAGCCGACATATCGCCGCCAGCGCCCGACTTTCGTACTCGGCATCTCCCTTGATCTTGATGCCTTTGCCATACACCAGCTCGCCGTCCGGGCCGCGAGTGATGTCGCGCAGCGTCGCGGCGCCACCGATGAACACCGTCGATGATCCTCGCGTGATCGCTGCCGGCGCGAGGTCGAGCACCCGGCCTGCGGGCAGGCCAGGACCGTTGATTTGCACAACCCCGCCGCTGATGTTCACCACTCCGCCCGCGATGACGTCCACGGTTCCGCCGCCCAGCGTAGTCCTGGTGCCACCAAGGATGGTATTCTCGCCGGTGATGTTCACGTCGGTAGTGTTCACGGTGAACGACTTCCCCGTGAAGATGCCCGCTCCGCCACCCGGCGCCGAAGCATGGATGTTCACTCCGCGCTTCTTGCCGTGGATCTCCACCAGATCATCCGCCTCGATGGTGATCTTGTCCCCATCCATCGTGATCGTCGCCCCCGCGCCCGTATCCAGCACGATCTTCTTGTCCGTCATCAAGATCGACGACGACGTAGACGGCCCACCCTCGCCGGGCGGCGAGATCATGACCAGGAACGTATCCCCGATCATCGCCACGTCTTTCGCTCCGATCTGCGACGTCCGGTTCACCCCCACCGTGATTGACCGATGGATCCCCGTCATCTCCCGCTCGGTCCCCACCACGCGCTTGGTCAGGTTCCGCCCGATCGTGATGGTCTCGTCCCGCTTCACGTCGCGCATCCGGTCATGGCCGATGGTCTCGCGCTGGTCGTGCTTCACCAGCGTCTGCATATCCCTCTCTGCCTGCATCCGCAACAGCTCGCTGCCCGCCGCGTCCTCGAACATCAGCTCGTTGTAGCCGCCGGTCCCGTTCGTCGAGTTGCTCTTCCATCCGCTCTGCGTCTTACTTCCGGGGAGCTTGTACGGCACCTTCTGAAGGTTCGTATAGACGCGCCCGACGACGACGGGCCGGTCCGGATCGCCGCCGAGGAAGTCCACCAGGACCTCTTGCCCCACGCGCGGCAGATTCACGCCGCCGTAGCCGGTCCCGCCCCACGGCTGGCTCACGTGGATCCAGCACGAGCTGTTCTCGTTCATCTCGCTCTCCCGATCCCAGTGGAAATGGACCCGGATGCGCCCGAGCTCGTCGGTGTGGATCTCCTCCCCGGACGGGCCGACCACGGTCGCGCTCTCAACACCGTTGACCCTGGGCCGTGGCGTCGCCAGCGCGGGCCGGAACGGCACATCGGCTCGACGAGCCTCGCAGTATACACTCCACTCCTTGCCCACCGTGCCGCTCATGCTCGACGCGGTGATCAGGAGATAGCGCCCGTCGCCGAGGTCTCGCCGCGGGTGCTCGCTTAGGCCGATCACCGCCCCGGGAGCGAGATCGATCACGTTGCTCTCGAACGTGTACGTCACCGCTTCGGAGCGCTTCACTTCGAGCCGCCGCTTCGCCAGCGCGGCGCCCTCCACATCGTCGGAGCGATAGCGCCCCTTGTCATCGGCGCTCGGCGTCGATTCACCCAACTCGCTCTCGTACAGGAACGCGCCCGGCGCGTAGTGATACCGCTCCAGCTCCTTCTCGACCCCGGGCGCCTGCGTGGCGCTCGCGAGCAGCTTGAACCCGGGCGCACGCCGCGAGTCGTGATCGCGCACCGAATAGCGGCCGGGCCGCACCTTCCGGGCGATCCGCAGCGCCGTCACGTGCTCCAGGTCCACGGCGCCCGGCGTATCACGGAACCGGATCGCCGGCTCGCGCGCTTCGTTGTTCTGCGGTGCGTCCGAGAGCACGAGCTTGGTCTCCCCGTCCGCTTCGGCGAAGTAGAACGAGATCCCGGCGTCCTCGAGCAAGCGACAAACGAAGGCGTAGTCGGACTCCGCGTACTGCACGCGGTACTTACGCTTCTTGTAGATCGCGGAGAGCTTCTTGACCGGCACGATCCCCCACTCGTTGAGGATCTGAAGCGCGATCTCCACCTCCGAGAGCTGCTGGAACATTCGATAGCTCCGGCGCTGCGTCGCCAGCCACAAGACCGGTACGATCTCGACAACGTAGGTAGAGAGCCCTGTCTCTTCGGCGGCGATCTCCTGGACCTCTTTGCAGATGCCCCACCACGCGCGCTTCCGCTCCGCCGCGACGCCGCCGCTCACCTCGAACCCTGCCGGCTGGCCGATGAGCGCTTCAAAGTCGATATCGGCGTTGTCGGTGACGACGTTGACGGACACCGAGAAGAGCGTCGAGAGCTGCTCCTTGACGGTGAAGTGCCGAACGTCGAGCGCATCTCCGGAGGCGACGCTCAAGGTGAAGCTGGCAGGGTGAGAAGCTCGTGCGCTCATTTCGTCCTCAGCAGGCCTTCTGGCCGGGTGTTCAAAGGGTTGCATCTGCCGCGCCCATGCGCTCCACTGCGTCGCGTACCTGGTGCGCCAGCGCGCTGCTCTGTGATACGCGATCGAGCCAGACGCGCTGGACACGCATCAACGCGCCTCGCGGGAGATCAAGCTCGGCGAGTATGTCTTGAGCACTGCCGTTGTCCACTGCAATCGTCAGGCGCGCATACTCATCCACAGTAATGCTTCCGCGCTGGGCTTCGATCTCACTCACGTACGCCGCATCGTAAGCGTGGAGAAGAGTCAGGTTCCCGCGCTGGCTTTCCTGCTGGGAGGCTTCTCTCCAGAACACATCGAGAGCGGTCCAGACTTCCGGTGTGAGATCGTGGGCCTGGAGGACGGCCGCCTTGTCGAGCTTCCTGTGGGCGATCGAGGCGGCAATCGCCGCGCAGCGCTCGATAGGATAGGTATTCAACGGCAGCACCGGGGGCGCTTCTGCAGCCATCGGCGGTACGCTGGGAGCAGCCACCACGGGAACGGGAACAGGAATGAGCATGGGAACGGGCACGGGAACGGGAACGGGAACGGGAACGGGAACGGGAACGGGAACGGGAACACTCTGCATCTCCCACGGGAGCACAAGCTCGGGCGGAGGCACTCTTGCGGGCGCGGCACTGATAGGCTCGTTGAACGGGGTGATCGCGCGCCGCAAGCTTCGGATGTCGATCTCTTCGGTCTCCACCGCCATCTCTGGCTCGCTCGGAGCTGTCTCCCGCGCGCCGTCGAACGGCAGCGCGGCGCGGAATAGTCGCACATCCACGGGGCCTGTTACGTCCGTTGCCACCGGGCTTGTGCTCGTCCGCAAGCGAAACGGCGCCGTCTCCGCCAAGGCCGCCTCGGACCAGGACGGGCTCCGCGCCGTGGGCCAGTCAATCGGCTGTCCGCCCAGCTCCAGTCCAGCGAACACCTGGAGCGGCAGCGCGGCTTCTTTCTGGCTCATGACGAGATGGCCGCGCCAGATCACGGAGCAGATCATCTGCTCCGCGTCGATCACCAGCATATCCGCCACCAGCTCCACCGCTTCGGACGGCTCCGGCCCATCCGGCGTGACTCGATTCCAGCGCGCCTTGCCCACCACCGAAGGCAATTGCGTCTGCACCCGCGGGAGCGTCGGGTGCATCCCATCCAGCACGATCCATTCGTTCCCGTGCAAGAACGCGGCTTGCTGATCGAAGGGAGCCGCATTGAAATACTGGCAATCGAAGCTCCGCCGGAGCTCCGGCACGGCGGCCTCGAGTGTCGCCGGCTCCACGGTGCCAAGGAGGCGCTGTCGGCCAAGCGACGTCCGTGCGAGCGGACCAAAGGCCGCCGGGCGGCGCGGATCGCGCGGATCAACCAGGTTGGTCCGCCCGTGAACGAGCGGCATGGTCTCGAAAGGCCGGGGCGTGGAACCATGCGAGTCCCGATCGCCGAAGACGTGAACCTGCTTGTCAATCAGCGCATTCTCCCGATAGACCGCCAGGCGCACCGTCATCGCCGACGTTGGCCGGCCGCTCGGCGCATGGGCCTGGCCCGAGAGCACCACCGCCGCGGTCGGCATGTACGGCGCGATCTCGCTCGCTTCCTCCAGCGCACACGACGCCTCGCCTTCGGTGCTGGCCCGATCTCGCGTCACGATGGGCGCAGGCTCGATCCACCGCGCGGGCCCGTCCGGCGTCAGGGCAAAGGTGGCTTTCACGATCACGGTGACCCGAGGAACGCCTCCGCGGCGCCACGGTAGCGCGCAGGCGGTAACGGCGTTCACCGGCGTCACGGCGATTGACGGCAGCGCTGTCCCCTTGTCCGAGGAGAACGGGAGAACCCACTCCGCCACGAACGCATCCAGCAGTGTCGTGTCTTGACCTTCGCTCGGCGCCGCGGGCCGCGGAGGCGGCGGAGGACCGAAGGAGATCGCGCGGGCGGGCGCGGCAACTGGCATTCGAGGCTGAAGCATGGACTCAGGCAGCACGGCTGTTTTCGGGTCTCTGGCTCTCACGAGATCTCCTTTCGGTCGCTTCGTTCCCGCACGTGTTCGCTCGACCTGCAATCCACTTCGGACGCGGGCCACCCGTCCTCGCAGGCAACATGCCTGCGGGGTGACGTCATGATTGCTGCCGATTGGCGCCGTGCGGAGCTATTGGCCGCAGGCCTTGTCCTTGCCGAAGTCCCAGCACGCCATCGCCGTACCATCGACGCCATTGCCGCTATTCGCGGCCAGGTTGCTCAGGCCACCGGCACCGCTGCCGCCCTTCTTCAATGGATCGGGCGTGAAGGTAACGCCGCTTGGTCCGGTCGTGCCCATGAAGGCGATGCCGAGGGAGTGCCCGCCCTGGCCGCCGCCACCGGGACCGCCGTTACCACCCTTGCCACCGTCACCGCCTTTACAGCTATCGTTGGCAGGACCGGCGCCTTTCGCAAACGCGCCTCCAGTACCTTTGGAGCCGCCCTTCTGTCCGTCGCCACCCTTGCCGCCATCGCCGCCTTTGCCGGCTACGAGGGTGACGTCGCTCAGCTTCACCGTCGCATTCAGCACCACCAGCGCGATGCTCGATCCACCGGCCTTGCCACCGCCTCCCAGCGCACCGCCGCAACCGCCGGTTCCACCGGCGCCACCGCTCGCCCCTACGCGGTCTGCCGCTCCCATGCCGCAGTTGATCGCGATACCGCCTTTTGCGCCGCCACCGCCTCCTCCACCCTGACCGGGTTTACCCGTCGTGCCGCTCTTGCCGGAGGCGCCTTGGTACAGGTCCTTCGCCGAGATCGCGCCATTCCCGCTCGCGCCAGCTCCGGAATCACCCAAGCTGCCAGGGACGCCGCTCGTTCCGTCGTCGCAAGACAGCGCAGCAGGCACTCCTTGTCCTTCCCCGACTCCGCCCTTGCCTTTTGTTGGCATGGCGATATCCGCCGGGCTCCCGTCGGTCCCACTGCCCGCCGCGATGGGCAAGTTGGTCACGAACTCGCCCCCATCTCCACCGTTGCCCGCCTTGGAGCTATCGACACCGGGGCAACTCTTCGTCTTTCCGGCAGGTCCCTTGTTGTTCGCGGCGGAGCCGCAAATGCCGACTCCGCCGTCACCCGAGTCCCCGTCGAGAAGCGGATCATCCATCAGAGACACGCCCGCCATCCCCGCCATCGCATCGCCCGCGGTAACGCCGCCGGCCGACATATCCAGCGAACCACCGTTTACCAGCATCGCAACAGCGGACCTCCCGGCAATAGACGCACTCGGCGTGGCCACATTCATGTTCAGAATACGATTCACGCCGCCGTTCAGGGTGAGTGACACCAGGTTGGCAGGTCCCGTCAAGCTTGCTGTCGACGCCGACGTCCAGGCCCACCCCGATTGCGTGTCGCACTTCGTGAATCCGGCATAAATCTCGATGCCGCCGCTGAAGATGACAGGTGCCGTCTCAGTGTACGACTCCGCGCAGGCATAAATCCGCTTCACGCCTGTGGCCCCCGCCGCTTCCTCGAACGTCTGGAAGGGACTCGCCTTCGTGCCTTTACCACCCACCGCTGCGCTGGCGCGCACGAACACACCGCACTCGTCGCGTACCAGTGTAGCGTCGGTGGTCGGATCGCCTTCGCACGAAGGCGGCATCCCGCCGGTGCCAGTCGTCGATGTGGACGACGTATCACCGCCGCCCGTCCCCGGGCTCGGATGGGTCAGTGGCAGGTAGAAATCAGCATAATCCGTCCCGCACCCCGAATACGCCAGAGTGCCCGTTCCAAACAGCCCAATCCAAATCAGCTCGCGCGCCGTAAGTCGCATGTCTCGATTCCTCACTTCAAGCGATTGCGTCGCCGATCAGAACATTCCTACAGCCAAGAGTCCGCCGCCGGTTGCCGTGCTGACAGGGATCAATCGGACGCTCGTTCCGGTGGTCGGCTTGGACGCCGGCCAGAGCAGGTAGACACCGGCCCCGAGCGCAGCCGCGCCGGCTCCGGCCAGGAATCCCACGCCGAGGTTATGGAGAGTATCCGACGACGAAGTGGCGGCTTCCAGATCCGTACAGCGCGCGTCGAAGTTGGCGGCCCCGGGTGCGCAGGTTTTCTTGTCGGCGAGGATCCCGCGGTTCAGCTCCAACACCGTCGAGTGCTTACCGCCGGCTGCGACCAGCAAGCCGATTCCCGTCGCCAGTCCCACGACAGCCACTCCGCCGAGAACGGCGCCGGGCACTACGCTGCGCGGCTTCGGCCCCTCCAGTGGAATGAGAGTGAGCGGCACCTCCCGGATCGCGGCTCCTTTCGTCGCCGTGAACGTCTTTCTCACCGTCGAATATCCCTCCCGTTTCGCTTCCACCGTCACGGTGCCCGGCTCGGTATAGACATCGTCCGTAATAGAGCCATGGCCCAGCGCCCGTCCATTCACGGTCACACTCGCCTGCTCCACGTTGACGAGGATCTTGAAGGCCGCGACCTGCGCGCGCGCGTCATCGAACTGCTTTTGCAACCCGGCGCGCGCACCATCCGACTCGGTGGGGGGAAAGTTCTGGAGCGCGTAGCCGAGGTGCTCCGCCGCATCGCGAGCGCGATTGAGCTTCAGCTCGACGATGCCGAGGTTACCTGCGATGTCGTAGGACTTCTTCAGCGCCCATGCGGCTTCGAGCTTCCCCCGCGCGTCGTCGAGCTTGCCGGCATCAAACAACGTGGCGGCCTGGTCGAAGAGGATATCCGCTTGGTCTTTGGACTTCGACGAAACAGTCGTTGTGCCAGTCGCTTTTGGCACCTGCTTGTCAGCGGCAAAGCTGGGACCAGCAACGATCGTGGCTGTGAAGAAAAGAAGAGAAGCAATGGCTTTGGTCTGCATGTTGGCACGCTCTCGTTGAGGCGAAGTCATTGGGGCTTCTTCCGGAAATAGAAGCCGGACGAAGCGGGAGATTGCGGAACGAGCTCAACGGTCTTCGCCGGAGGCGCAACAGGCACCGTCGCGCTCGGCAAAGGCACCTCCACGCTCCTCACGGGGCTCGGCGCCGCATCATAAATATTTTCTTCCGCCCCGCCGGAGCTTTTCACCTTGACTGGCACGGGAGTTCCTGCCGCACTCGGCACCGCCGACGCCCCCGCGTCGATCTCCACGGCCTTCACCGGCTCCAGATCACGCGGCGCCCTCGCACTTACCTCGGGCTGCGGCACCACCGCCCCCGCGCTGCTCGCCGCCGCGCTCACCACCGGCACCGCCCCCACCTGCTCCGTCGTCTTCCACTTCGGAACAAGCTGAAATGCCGCAAATCCAAGCACCACCACGATCACCAGCGAGAGCCCCACGCGCAGCAGTCGCCCCTCTTGCTCCATCGGCGCGCCGGCCGCCTTCACGCTCGCAGGAGCCGACTCCGTCCGCGCCACCGGCGCCAGCGCCGACGGCAGATCCCCCACCGCGATCTTCGCCACCGCAGGCTCCGCCGCCCAGGGGCTCACCTCCGTCTCGACAGCAGGCACCGTCTCGACAGCAGGCACCGTCTCGACAGCGACAGCAGGCGCCTTCTTCACCGTGATCTCCGCATCCTCCGACGCCGCAGCGCTCATCACCGCCGCAGAGGCCGCCGACGGCAACGCAAACGCCGGCACATGCACCTTCGCGTTCCCCGCCCCCTTCGCCTCGTCCCCTTCCGCACCCGCGCCCTCGCTCCGCTCCACCGCCGTCGCCACGCCCTGCGTATTGAAGAAGAACGGATCCGCCTGCTCCCCGCCCCCGTTCAGCGCCTTCAGCGCCGCCACCGTCGCCACGAGCTGCGGATTCTTCTCCGCCTTCGGCGCGCCCTTCGGCGGCACGAAGTCCCGCAGCTCCGGAGGGATCGTCACGTACGACGCATCCTCCGCGCGCGGCGTCTTGCTGGGCTCGTCGCTCATCGTCGTCTAGCCCTCACGGTGAGCGAGCACCACGGCCGTCAGCGCCGGCGGCACCTCGTGCACGCCCAGCGTGCGCAGCCGCGCGCTCATGCGCGCCAGCAGCGCGTGGTAGTCGTCGAGCACGCCCCGGTAGCCTTTCCCCACCACCTTCGCGATGTCCTTCAGCGACGTCCCCTCCGCGAAGTGGTGCTCCAGCATCCGCCGCTGCTCGGGTCGCAGCTCGCCCATCACCTGGGCCAGCGCCGACTCCGCGCGCTCCACCGCTTCGCGCTCGATCATGTCCGCTTCACCGCGCGGCCGTCGCAGCCCCACGCGCGCTAACGCCGTCATCGCCACCCCGTCCGCGAACGCGCCCACCTGCGCCCGCGCTTCCTCCGGTGCCTCGCTCGAAACCTCTTCCGATGGCCCGCGCGCTTCGCTCACGTGCTGGTACACCGCGTCCCGCATCTGCGCCTTGATCTTCCCGTACCGTCGGTCGTCTCGCGCCAGGTCCAGCATCGCGTACCACGCTCGATAAAACGCCCACGCCTCGAACGCCTCGTCGCGATCGAGAGCCTCGCTGCGTGAGGGCTCGAACTTGTGGGCCGAGTACGCGAGCGAGATCGTGCCTTCGGTCAGCATCTGCGCGTCGCTCACCTGGCTCAAGAGCGCGCCGTGGAGCCGCCGCGCCTCCCTCTGCGCTCGCTGCACAGCGCCGTGCCCTGTTTTGCGCACCAGCTCTCGCTGCTCCATCGTGAGCAGCGGGATCGGCTCGTCTGTTTTCACTTCGTCCCCGCCTTTTTCGCGGTCCCGTTCGCCTTCGCGCGGAAGGCACCGACGGCGACCTTGCCGCTGTCATCGACGACAGGATCGGCGCGGAGCATCCGTAGGCGCTGTCGCGTCGCCGGATCGTTGCGCAGGCTGAAGCGGACGAGGCGCTTGGCCTCGTCCATCACCTCGGCCGGGTAGACGGTCAGGTAGGGGGCCAGCGCCCGCTCGACCTCGGCCTCGATCTGCGCGTCCAGCACGGGGTCTTCTTCAAGATCTTTGTTCATGGCGCTCTACCCTGATGAATCGCGCGAGGTCCGGGGGAGTGTCCGAGAAAGTGGAGCTCGCGCGCACGATTTCACCGGGGCGCGGGAGAAGCAACCGGAGGCGTCGCGTGGAGCCAGGCGTACAGCTCGGGGCCAAACAGCAGGTACCCGGCGACCAGGAGGCCGACGACGATCAAGATCAGCGTCGCCGCGGTCTCGGCGGCGACACGGCGCTCGCTCTTCACCGCAGCCGCGCCGGGAGACACCCGCGGCGCGGGCTCGGGTCGCGGGCGCGGGGCGATCGGCGCGGCTTGCCACACCGCGAGAGGAGCGCTTCGAGGCGCTTCTTTGCCGGGCAACGTGGGCGCGACGGCGGCAGGCGGCGCGGGGGACCACGAAGGGACCCAGAGCGCCACGCGCGCTCTGCCCGACGCGGGCGGGGGCTCGGACACCGGCGCGGGCTCGTCGGCGCTGGCTTCGGCGTCGATCGACAAGTCCCAGGGCGCGGACGGCGCCGGCATCCTCGTCACGCGCTCGTACTCACCGCTGGGCGGGTACGGCACGCGCACCGGAACGAGATCGGTCACGGCGAGCGCCAGCGCGAGCTCGTCCGAACGGCTCAACGCAGTGGGCGGGCTCGCGGGTGTACGCGGCGCCTCGGGCTTCGGCGCGGATCGTGGCTCCGGAGGAAGGAGCGTGGGCGCTCGGTCCAGCATCTCCTCGACCAGCTCCGCCACGGGATCGCACGGGCCCTGCTCCTTCTGGAGGAACTCGAGCGCGCCGGTGAGCACGCGGCCGAACTCCTCGGCCGAGCGGAAGCGATGCTCGGGATCTTTCGCGAGCGCCTTGTCGACGATCTGCGCGAGCCAGCCTGGCGCCGTCGTCTCGCGCTTCAGCAGCGGGACGTGCGGCTGGCCGATGATCCGGCTCCCGATCAAGAACTTGCTGTCCGGAAGAGCGGCCTCGAAGGCGAACGGGCTCTTGCCGGTGAGGAGCTCGTACAGCACCACGCCGAGCGACCAGATGTCCGCGCGCGTGTCGAGCGGGCTGCTCTCGTCGAGCTGCTCGGGGCTCATGTAAAGGATCGTCCCGAGCTGCATCCCGGTGCTGGTGAGCTGGTGGCCCGACTGCCTCCACTTGCAGGCGCCGAGGTCGAGCAGGCGAACGACACCATCGAAGCCGAGGTGAAGGTTCGCGGGCTTGATGTCGCGATGGATGGCGAACTGGTGGATGGTGTCGAGGCCCAGGCAGATGTCGCGCACGAGCCGGATCGCCTGGCGCAGCGTCAGCTTGCCCCGGACGCGCAGCAGCTCTTGCAGCGACTCGCCCTTCAGCAGCTCCATCACCATGAAGATCCCGCCGTCTTCACGGACGCCGGAGGCGAAGACCTGGACGACGTTTTCGTGGCGCAGCGCGCGGAGTCCCATCGCCTCCAGTTGCGAGCGCACGATGCTTTTGGGATCGTCGCTGAGGGCCAGGAGGATGGTCTTGACGGCGCATGGAACGCCGGTCTCGACGCAGGCTCCTCGCCACACCTCGCCCATGCCGCCTTTGCCGATCAGCTCTGCGACGCGATAGCTCTGGCGGATCGTTGGATCCGTCACCACGTCGCCCGCGACCAGCGCGGTTCTGGCTCTCGGCTTCGGGGAGGACTTCAAGGCTGCGGACATGGCGGGTTCCCGAAGGCTCCGCACTGTAGCTCCAGATCGGACGGCAACGATCATCGGAACTGCGGCGCGGCCATGATCACGCGCCACAGGAGGCCGCCGACCACGAAGGCGACAAAGAGGCTCGCGAAAGCCATCCACAGCGTGGACCGATCAGGTAGGCGCACGAGATCGCGGGCTTTCGCGGGGCTCTCTCCCCACATGTCCGCGGTTGTGATCGCGCAGGTTGGCTCATCGGCCGCGGTCGGCTGCGACGATGGAGGGCTGGGAACGGAGGGCGCCACAAGCTCTCGCGAACGTCGGAACATCGATACGTCCAGAGGCTCTGTCTCCGCCCAGCTCGTCGCGAAATCGGGGTCTGCGGCGCGCGAAAGCTCGACCATGAACGCCTCCGCGCTCTCGAACCGGTCCGCGGGCCGCTTCTCGAGCGCGCGCAAGATCGCGCCGTCGAGCGCCGCAGAGATCGGCTGCAAGGCTACGGCCGACGGTGGGCGCGGGATCTCCTCCGCCTGCGCTTTCAGAACCGAGAAGGTGCCTTTATGGTGCTGGAAAGGGTCCTGGCCAGTCAGGAGCATGTAAAGGACGATCCCCGTCGAATAGAGGTCCGCTCGTGGATCGAGGGTGCCACCTTGCGCCTGCTCGGGCGACATGAACCTTGGCGTGCCGAGCGCCACACCTTGCCTGGTGAGCTGCTGGGGAAGCTCGGCGGCGTTCGCGTCGCCGTTCGCCGAGATGACCTTGGCGATCCCGAAGTCCAGGATCTTGAGCGTGTA
>Ga0209181_10001386_pt1 | contig 42623 bp, 46 predicted proteins | sample MAT05_FD_187208 | JGI IMG/M metagenome (GOLD analysis project Ga0209181, IMG submission 187208) | Freshwater microbial communities from Lake Fryxell liftoff mats and glacier meltwater in Antarctica - MAT-05 (SPAdes) (version 2) | ecosystem: Environmental > Aquatic > Freshwater > Ice > Liftoff... | reverse complement strand
TCCATGTCGGCGGCCAACCACTTCTCGAGCTTCTTCCACTCGCTCGCCGCGACATCCCGCGCCGCGCCTGCCTCGAAGATCGGCGCCTCGTCCGAGGGCACGACGAACAACGTGCGGCGCATCGCGTGCAGCCGCCAGAGCATCCGCGTGACATACAGCGCATCTTCGAGCTGCGCCGTCGTGAAGCCGCGCACCCGCGCCCAGAGCCCGAGATATGGCGTCAGCGGGTCGCTCGAGTGCAGCGCGGCCACCCTGCGCACCGCCGTCACGACGTCGGGCGCCGTGCCCGTGAGGTGATGGCGGCTGATCATGCGCGCGCGCCGTTCCGCATCGTCGATGTGTCGCTTGCGAGCCATGCCTGCCGACTACCACACGCGAGCGCACGCGAGGCACAAGCGATGCTGGCCGTGCGTCTCGGGATGTAGCAGCATTCGCGCCGCATGACGTTCAAACCCCACCCGCTACTGCGTGGCGCCCATCGCCAGACGATCTATGGCGCCTTCGGCCGCCGCGCGCCCGCCTTCACCACCCGCGTCGAACGCTTCGAGCTGCCCGACGGGGACTTCGTCGACCTCGAGCACCTCGGCCCCGACACCCCGTACCAACCCCGTGCGGTACTGCTGCACGGTCTCGGCGGAAGCGCACAATCCACCTATATACGAACACTTGCGGCGACCTTGTCGGCGGAGGGCTGGGCCGTCACACTGTTCCAGTTCCGCGGCGCCTCCGGTCCCAACCGGCTGCCGCGCACCTACCACTCGGGCGACACCGGCGATATCGCGCTGGTCCTCGCGGCGCTGCGCCAACGCATGGGACCCGACGCGAAGCTGACCGCGGTCGGCTTCTCGATGGGCGGCAACGTGCTCTTGAAGCTGCTCGGCGAGCAGGGCGAAAGCAGCGTCATCAACGCGGCCGTCGCGGTGTCGGTGCCATTCCGGCTGGCGGTCTGCTCCGACCAGCTCGCGAGCGGACCCTCACGCGTCTACGGCCGCTATCTCATCGCCGGGCGACTGCGTGCGCTGCGCTCGATTCGCGCGCTGGTCGCGCCGCACATCGACTACCAGCGCGCGCTCACGGCCACCGACTTCCGCACGCTCGATGGCCTGGTCACCGCGCCCCTCAACGACTTCGCGAGCGCGGCCGACTACTACGAACGTTCCTCGAGCCTCGGCTACCTGCAGGCCGTCCGACGCCCGACGCTGATCCTGCACGCGCTCGACGACCCGTTCATGACCCCGTCCGCGGTGCCCTCGGCCGGCGACCTCGCGCCCGCCATCGAGCTCGAGCTGCACGCGCATGGCGGCCATGTCGGCTTCATCGAGCGCGCTCCCAACGGCTTGCCGCGCTCGTTCATCGAGTCGCGAGTCGCACGCTGGCTGCGCCCCTTCATGGGCTGAACAAGTCGCAGCTTACATTCGCTGATCAGGGCGACTCGATCGCCTGCTTGGCCGCCGCGTCGATCTCGGGCGTCGGTCGCGCCAGCCGCAGGTGGTGATGGTCATCGTGATTGGCCACGATCTTCAGCATCTTGGCGCGCGCGAGCCGCGACTGCTTGGCGCCCGGCACCTGCATGAGCCGCGGCAGCACCTGGGCCCCGACGACGATGCGGTCGATCGGCGTGCCGAGCGCGGTCGCGGTCGCGTCGAGCGTCTCGAACCAGTCCCAGGTCGCCGCCAGATCGATACCAGCGGAATCGAGCGCGAAGCGGCGCGCAGGCACCTTCATCGGATACGACAGGTCCGCGTCGAGCCCCGCCATGTGGGTCACGTGGGCGCCTTCTTCGATCAAGAGCCACGCCTGCCAGGCGTCACCCGTGCGCGTCCAGCGCCGCTCGCCACGCGCCTCGCCGGGACGTGCCGGCGCCCACGGCGACAGCCGCACGTCGCTCGCGTCGCTGAGCCGGAAAGGCCGGCGTCGATTCGAGACGACGATGATCGCCTGTCGGAAGTGCTTGGTGTCGACCCAGCGCTGACGCCACTCCATCACACCCGCGGCATTGACACCCGACGTCTCGATCGCCAGCTCGGCGCTCGCGAGGATCGTCTGGACTTTCGCCTCGACGCCAGCAGCGCCAGCAGCGGCAGCCGAATGCGGCACGGCGCCGCCAGCAGCGGCAGCCGAAGGCGATACGGCCGCGCCAGCAGCGGCAGCCGAAGGCGATACGGCCGCGCCAGCAGCGACCTCGCGGTAGCGACGCAGGTGCACGAACAGCCGCTCGTCTCCAGAGGCGTCGCGCCCGACCACCCGCCGCTCGTTCAAGACGCGCTTGCCCCCTTCGATCGTGGTCGCGAACGCGGTCGGCACACCTGCAATCAACGTCGCGACCGTGGACAGCGCATGCGCGTCGGCGCCCTGTACCCAGCGCGTCAGCGTGCCTGGATCGACCTGACCGCAGCCCGCCTGCGCGACGTCGCCGATGCCGATCGCCTGACCCGGGTGCTTGGCCTGCCACACCGCGTGGGCCGCGATCAACACGCGCGCCAGCGCCGGCCGCGCCCACTCCCGCAACGCGACGTTGCCCTGCCACACGAGCCCCGCGCGCCGCGTCTCCGGCAAGGCCCGCAAGTCGAGCACGCCATCACAAGCAGACCGCTCGAGCCCCTGCGCGTCGTAGGCCTTTACGCGCACCGCCCCCGCCCCTTTGATGCGGCGCACCACCTTCCAGACGTCCTCGAGCTCATCGGGCGTGTGCCAAACCACGACCGGCACCAGCGCGAAGAGGTCATCACCGTTCCTCGGCGTCGCGCCGAGTGCGATCAGCAGGCTGGTGAGCAACAGCATCATGCCTCAACGATCACCCGAGTCGGGGTGAACCACAACTTTGAGAGCGCGGGGCTGTGTAGCGATCCACATACCGACCGGCGTTTGTGCCGCGGCCCTAACCACGACGCGCGCGCCCACGGAAGTGCAGGTCGACGAACTGCGAGCGCTGCAAGCCCTCGAACTCTTTCGCCAACGTGACCACCCCGAGCGCCTCGTCGAGGCTGACCTCGTCGCACTGATAGGCCTCGAGCAGGTGGCACCGGAACGCGATGCAGCGCATCGGTCGCTCTTGATAGACGCGACATGCGGTCCCGTCGAGTGCGGCGCACGGCTGCAACATCGCGGGATAGTCGGTCTGCGAATAGACCGGCAGCCCGAGCTCCAGTATGCGCGGCACCTCGCTCGGCGTGAGGCGCACATGTCCGAACAATGCGCCGGCGCAGCACAGGCCGCAGGCGAGGCAGAGCGTGCTGCCATCACGCGCTGCGCGCGAACCGGTGTCGTCGTCGACCATCGTGTCTTTCTGCCCGGCTCGGCGCGCGGCTGCAATCGACTTCGACGTGCAGCGGTCAGCGCGGCCAGCATGGACAGCGACGCCGTTTGCGCGCGGCCAAGCGCGTTCGTCTCGCATGGACCGCACCCGCGGAGCGCGGCCAACTGGCAAGGAGTCTTTGCGCCGATGCCGAGCTTTCTCGCGATGTCATTCGAAGGAGCCCTCTCTCCGAGCTTCGACATGCGCTGCCTGCACCCGGGTCGCACGCCCCCCGACGGTTGGGGCATCGGCTTCTATCCCGGTCACGAGCCAGCCGCATCGGTCTTGAAGGAGCCGCGCCCACCGCGGTCTCGCACAAGTCGCAGATATTGCAGAGCTGGGAGCACCTCGAGTCATCGCTGTTCATGCTGCACATACGCTCGGCCCGTTGGGGCAGCATCTCTGACGCAAATACCCAACCCTTTCAGCGCAGTTGGGGCAAGCGACTGGCTCTTCATGCACTCGGGCAGCCTCGATCGACGCCCCGCGGTGGCGCCCGACGCCTTCTTCGAGCCGGTTGGCTCGACCGACACCGAGCTCGTCTTCCGCGAGCTGTTGTCCCACTTCGCGCGCCCGCCAGGGTGCGATCATCTTCGAGCTGCCACCGAAGTCTCGCGTAGCCACTGCCTCAGGTCCGACGGAAGGACTTGTGGCAGCGTCGGCTTCGACGCGAACGCGCAGACCGCAGTCGATGAGTCGAACTCGGTGCGGCCGCTGTCGCGTTCGATCCCGAAGCGCCCACGCGCCGCACCGCCCCGCCGCCTGGAGGTGCTGCATCGCACGACCTATCGCTACGAGAAGGCGGTCGAGCGCTCGACCCGTCTCTTGCGCTTCGAGCCGATGACCGATCGCCTCCAGCGCCTCGCGCGCCATGAGCTGCGCGTCTCGGTCGAAGGCAAGTGGCGCGACTACACCGACGTGTTCGGCAATCGCGCGCCGCCTGGTGCTCGACGTGCCGTTCAACGAGTTCATTTTTGAGGCTTATTCTCTGGTCGTGGCGCTCGACACCGATCCGTTCGAGTTCCGGCCGCTGCACGCGCGCACGACGATTCCCCTGAACTGGATGCCGCGGCAGCGCCACATGTTGCAGCCGTATCTGCTGCCGCCGGAGCTGCCCGAGAGCCAGCTCATCGAGCGGCACGACTACGCAATGTCCTTCGTCGAGCGGAACGACTACGACCTCGTCGACTCGCTCATCGACATGAACCAGTCGATCTACTGCGACTACATCTACAAGCAGGGCACAACCAACGTGCTCACGAGCGACTTCGACACGTACACCAACCGCATCGGCGTCGGTCAGGACTTTACCAATCTCTTCCTATGCTTGGCGCGCCTCCTCGGCATCCCCGCGCGCTATGTCTGCGGCTATCTCTACACCGGACCCCAGCACGAAAACCGCGCCATGGCCGAGGCGACCCACGCCTGGGCCCAGGTCTACCTGCCCGAACTCGGCTGGAAGGGCTTCGACCCCACCAACGGCGTGCTGACCCAGACCGACTACGTGCGCGTCGCGGTCGGCCGCAACTTCATCTCGCCTCGCCACGGCTTCGCCTGCTCGGCGAATTCGAGGTCTGCCACTTCGCGGCCTTCGCTCACGAATCAGCCCTTCACGCAGACGACCTGCCGTAGGGTGTGAACGACCTCGACCAGGTCGGCCTGGGCGCGCATCACGTCGTCGATCGACTTGTAGGCGGCCGGCGTCTCGTCGATGACGTCGGCGTCCTTGCGGCACTCGATGCCGGCGGTCGCGGCGATGTGGTCGGCCAGCGTGAACTGGCGCTTGGCCTCGGTCCGCGACAGCTTGCGGCCGGCGCCGTGGCTGCAGCTGTTGAAGCTCTCGGGGTTGCCCTTGCCGCGCACGATGAACGAACGCGCGCCCATGCTGCCCGGGACGATGCCGAGGTCGCCGAGCTCTGCCCGGACAGCTCCCTTACGCGTGACCAGCACGTCCTCGCCATAATGGCGTTCGCGCGCGACATAATTATGGTGGCAATTGACCGCCTGAATTTTAGCCGCAAATTCTGGCAATTCACCAGATGTACGCAGCGCAGCCACGATCGAAGCCATCATCTGCTCGCGATTAGTGCGCGCAAAATCCTGCGCCCAGCTCACCGCCTGAACATAGTCGGCGAAATACTCGGAGCCCTCGGCCAGGTAGGCGAGGTCCTGGTTGGGCAGCTGGATGAACCAGCGCTCCATCTCTTTTTTGGCGAGCCCGATGAAGTGCATGCCGATGCGGTTGCCGACGCCGCGCGAGCCACTGTGCAGCATGATCCAGACGTGGTCGCGCTCGTCCAGGCACAGCTCGATGAAGTGGTTGCCGCTGCCAAGCGTGCCGAGGTGACCCAGCTCGACGCCGCGACCGATGCGCGGGTGCTTCGCGACGATGGTCGCGTAGCGCGGCGCTAGGTCGGCCCACGCGGCCCGAATGGCGGTGCTGGGATCGCTCCAGGCGCCGCGGTCGTTGGGGCCGCCGTTGTCGCTGCGACCGTGCGGCACGGCCGCCTCGATGGCGGAGCGCAGGCCCGCGAGCTGGTCGGGTAGCTGTGCTGCGACGAGGCTCGTCTCGACCGCCATCATGCCGCAGCCGATGTCGACCCCGACCGCCGCCGGGATGATCGCGCGGTGCGTCGCGATGACGCTGCCAACCGTCGCACCGAGGCCGACATGCACGTCCGGCATCGCCGCCACCCACTTGTGGATGAACGGCAATGCCGCGGTCTGCAGGAGCTGCTTCTTCGCGTCGTCCTCGAACGGGACGCCGCGCGTCCAGGACTTCACGGGCTTGCCGTCGGGCTGCCCGAGGACCTCGTAGCTCGTCGCTTCCTTGATTCGCATCGCACGCCGCCGGGTTCGGGGTCGCGCATCCTGGCCAACACAGCGAGCCACGTCCAGCCCTATCGATCCGCTATCAACCTCGGTCGAGCTCGCCGTCGGCGGTGATGTCGAACGTGCGGGTCGAACCGTCCGGGCGGGTGACGGTGATCTGGTGCACGCCGTCGACGACGCCGAACACGAATGACCAGGTCTTGCCGCGAAAGCCGCTGATCGATGCGCTGCCCGACTCGGGCGAATATTCCGACTTCAACCACACGACCTGGTCCGCGCTGCGGATGGCGGTGACGCCATTGACAGTGACATTGTGGTCGGCACTGACGATGGTATAGGAGGCGTCGTCCCACTGATATTCGCCTTCCCAGTGTCCCGCGATGACGCGGCCTGCGCGACGACCTTCGGCGCTGGGCGACACTGTGCGGGTCGTGTCGGCGACGACGCTGACGTGGTGCTCGCCGAGCCAGGTCACGTCGAGGCTACCCGTGATGGTGCCGCCGTTGACGTTGACGCCGTCGAAGTCGAGCGAGGCGTTGCTGCCGTCGGCGGAATAGGCGAGCGCGATGGTGCCGGTCCAGCGGCGTCCGTTCCAGGTGCAGTCGCTGCCGAACGTGAGCGTGACCGCGTCGCCATCGGTGACCGGCCCGACCTCAGCGCAGGTCAGCGCCTCGGCGATGTGCGCGCGCAGGCGCTCGATACGCTCACCCGCGGTGAGGCCCGAGCCGCCACGCGGGAACGCGAGGCTACCGATGAACGCGTCGGACCCTTCGGCCTCGGAGGTGGTGAGCGCGGCGGCCGTCACCTCGACGGTCGCGTCGTTGGTGTCGGCGGCATTGTCGCAACCCGCGCCGGCGGCGGCGGGAAGGACGAAGAGGCCAGCGGCGAAGGCGAACGTTCCACAACGACGAGCAAAGCGAGAAGTAGCGTTCATGGGAGACTCCGAGCCGCGTGACATTCAACCCGCGGAGGCATGCGGCAGACCTCCGTGAGCACGTCTGCTTCCCAGAGCACGCGCTGTGCCATGCCTTGGCCACGCGCGACTGCCAGCTTTCATGGGGTCCTCGACAGCGGCGGGTGTCTCCCGAGCGAGACGGTGTCATGCTCGTGGGACACCCGCGCGAGACAGCCCATCGGAGTTCGTCGCGTCAGCGCACGACCCGGAACTCGACGCGGCGGTTGGTCGAGCGATTGACGGGGTTGTCGTTGGCGACAATTGGGCGCGACTCGCCATAGCCCTTGGGGCTGATGCGGCGGGCGTCGACGCCCTTCGAGGTGAGGTACTGGTGCACGGCCTGGGCGCGCTGCTCCGAGAGGAGGAGGTTGCCGCGGTCGTCGCCGATGTCGTCGGTGTGGCCTTCGATCTCGACGAACGTGACCTCAGGGTGCTGCTGGAACCAGTACGCGAGGTCGCCGAGGAGCGAATGGGAGCGCTCGGAGATCTGCGCGCTGCCGAGCTCGAAATAGATGCGATCGGGCAGGTCGAGGAGGCCCTGCTGCACCACGATCGGCGACGGCGGGGCCTGACCGCAGGCGCTTGCCTTCTTGACGATCTGGCCGCTAATCTCGGTCGCGAGATACTGGACCGACCGGTCGGCGTCGCTGTCCTGGGTGATGTTGCCGTCGAGGCGGCCGTGCCAGAGCACCTGGCGGCCGTGCGCGTCGACCAGCTCGAGGTCGATGATGGCGGTGCGGAAGCCGTTGACGCTGTCGGGCTGGCCAATGTCGATACTGGCCTTGATCATGCCTTCGAGGTCGAGCTCTTCCATGACGACCTGCTGCATCATCGGGTCGAGCATGTTCATCTTGAAGCCGGGCATGCCCGCCTTGGCGAACCCGAAGTCCATCAGGGTCATCCCGGACGCGTGCGCGAAGTACTCGTAGTAACGGCGTAATTCACTGTCGTCGACGACCTCGTAGCAGGCACCGGTGAGCGTCTGGCGGACCTGGCGCATCAGCTCGACGGTGTTGATCGAGTCGCACAAGGCACCCGTGCACCTCATCGCTTCGACGCCGATGCGGCGATACTCGTAGAGCGGTGCCTGAGCACTGACGGTGACGGCGCGGTCGAGGCGCTCCTGGTTCATGCGCTCGAACGCGGCGCAGCCGGTGAACGCGGTGGCGATGGCCGGGACGGCGATCGCGATAGAGCGACGGAGGGACTGAGCGAGCATGCTTCCTCTGTGTGGAGCGCTTGGTGTGACTAGGGGGCGCGCTCGGGCGGCCTATATCACGGGTCCTGCGTCAGAAGCTGCCGAAGACGCGCAGGTCGATGCGCTCGCCAGTGACGCTGTCGGTGGCGTCCGCTGAGATGTCGAACGCGCCGTGGAGCGCGAAGCTCGTTATGATTATTGAGCCGAGCGAGATCCATGCGGAGCCCAGGGACGGCTAGCAAGATTGACTTGCTGGCGCAATGCGGTGGTCCGGCAGGTTTGTCGGGCAAATGAATGGATCGACACTCAGCGCACGCGGGTCTACGATGCCGCGTCTCGGTAGCGCTCAGGGCAACCGTCTGGGCCGATGGACCGGAGGCACCCTTGACTTGCTCTCTCCTGATGCGGCGTGCGCCATGACAGACCCCTCTATCGAAGAAGTTCCCGCGGCGCCCGAGCCGGCGTCGGCGCGCATTCGCAGCCGCATCCAGAAGGCTCATCTGCGCTTTCACGCTAACGACAACATCTCGGCGTTCCTGGAGCCGGGTGACCTCGATGCGCTGCTCGACGAGGTCACCACCAAGATGGAGGCGGTCCTCGAGAGCCTCGTCATCGACACGCACAGCGACCACAACACCCACGGCACCGCGCGCCGCGTCGCGAAGATGTACCTGAAAGAGGTGTTCGCCGGACGCTACGCGGCGCAGCCTCCCGTGACCGAGTTCCCGAACGTCTCGCGCCTGAACCAGCTGATGATCGTCGGGCCGATCACGGTGCGCAGCGCGTGCAGCCATCACCTGTGCCCGATCATGGGGCGGCTCTGGATCGGCATCATGCCGAACGAGCACTCGAACCTCATCGGCTTGTCGAAGTACACGCGCCTCGTCGAATGGGTGATGAGCCGGCCGCAGATCCAGGAGGAGGCGATTACCCAGGTCGCCGACCTGCTTATGAACAAGGTGACGCCCGACGGGCTCGCCGTTGTGATGGAAGCCGACCACTTCTGCATGCACTGGCGCGGCGTGAAAGATACGGCGACGATGATGACCAACAGCGTGATGAAGGGGTCCTTCCTCAAGGATCCGACGCTCCGCCGAGAGTTCCTTTCCCTCGTCAATGTCAAAGGTTGAGGCTGTCATGCTTGTCCGCTGTCTCTATGCCAGCCGCGCCATCGCGCCGATCCCCACCCCCATGATCGATGCGATCCTGGTGCAGTCGCGACGCAACAACCTCAAGAGCGGCATCACCGGGATGCTGTGCGTGAGCGACGACATCTTCATCCAGGTGCTCGAGGGCGGGCGCGACGAGGTGTGCGAGCTGTTCAACGCGATCGTGCGCGACGACCGGCACACGCAGGTGCGCATCCTCGTTTTCCAGGAGATCTCCGAGCGCCGCTTCGGCAGCTGGACCATGGGCCAGGTCAACGTCGCCAAGGTCAACCCGGCGCTGCTCCTGAAGTACTCGGACAAGGCGACCCTGAACCCGTTCAACTGCTCGGGGCTTGCGACGATGGCGCTCTTGGAAGAGCTGGTCGCGACCGCGGCCATCACAACCCGCTCGGTCTGAGCGACGGTACGCTAAGCGCGTTCGAAGAGGATGGCGGAGCCGACGCCGGCGGCACCGCTGACCGCGGCGATGCCGTAGCGGGACTGGGTCGCGACGAGATGGTCGACGGCCGCGAGTGACAAGATGGCGCCGGTTGCTCCAAACGCGTGGCCCATTGCGATGGTGCCACCGTCGGGGTTGAAGCGGTCGTCGTCGACGTCGAGCTCGCGTCGGAAGCGCAGGCTCGGGGCAGCGAAGGCTTCGGCGAACTGGAAGACGTCGATGTCGCGCGGATGCAGATTGGCTTTGGCGATGACGCGCTCGACCGCGCGCTGGCCGGCGGTCAGCATCGTGACAGGGTCGACCTGGGCGACCGCGCTGGCGACGATGCGAGCACGGGGAGCGAGACCGTGGCGGCTGGCTGCGGTGAGGTCGCCGATGATCAGGAGGCACGCCGCGTCGGCGAGCGGTGGGGAGCTGGCGCGGGTGTGGCGGTGGGCGATGTGGGTCAGCGCGGGGACGTGTCGCAGGGCGATCGCGTCTTGCCTGCGGCCGAGCTCGGCGAAGGCGGCTGGCAATTCGGCGAGGTCGGCTGGGGTAGGGTTCCAGTCGAGGAGCTCGTCGTGATCGAGGCTCACATTGCCGATTGAGATTGGGCAGATCGAGCGCAGGCGGCCGGCGGCGAGAGCGTTGCGGGCCTTGTCGCGCGTGCGATAGGCGAACGCATCGAGCGCTTCACGCGGGGTGTCATCGAGGGTCGCGATGAGGTCGGCGGCGATACCCATGTGGATACTGCCGAGGCGCGCGACGATCGTCGGGTCGGCGTAGAGCGGGCCGCCATCGGCGAAGAGGGCCACGCGCGAGACCGACTCGACCCCACCCGCAATGAGCAGCGATGCGTCGCCGGCCTTGACGCGGGACGCGGCGATGGCGACCGCGTCGATGCCCGAGGCGCAGAAGCGGTTGACCATCAGCCCGGGCACGTCCCAGCCCGCGAGCAAGGCGGCGGTGCGCGCGATGTTGGCGCCTTGTTCACCGCTCTGGGTGGCACAGCCGAGGATCATATCTTCGACGGTGTTGGGGTCGAGCGACATGCGCAGACGGTCGAGCAGGTGGGTGACGAGCGTCAGCGGTGTGAGGCTGGCGAGCGATCCCTTGGCCGTGCCGCGACCGCGCGGAGTGCGCCAGCCGCCGAGCACATAGGCATCGTTCACGCGGCGCCGCGCGTCAGCTCGGAGGCGTTGGCCCAGCACGCGTGGGTGCCGCTGGCGATGCGCTCGGGCAGGCGGATCTTGGCGATGGGCCCGGCGTCGATATGGGCCGCGTCGAAGATGTGGCACTCGCTCAGGTCGCGCGCGACGTCGGACACGAACGTGACGACCCAGCCGCTGTCTTCGGCCTGTGCGTCGGGGCGTGCGGCCATCGGTGATTCGCTGGCGACGATGCCGTCGGGATAGACGAAGCGCTGGTGCTTGCCGCTCTCGAGGTCGAGGCGCACGAGGCCGTCGAACAGGAACCAGCCGGGGCGATTGAGCATCGACCAGGCATAGCGATGACGGCGACCGGCGACGCGCTGGTTGATCGACGGGAACTCGCTGATGTCGTCGAACAGGCGCTCTTCGCGGGTCTTGCCGGTCTTCAGATCGAAGCGCCAGCGATGCGGGCGCGAGCCCAGCGCGGACAGGTCGGTCATCTTCATGAGCGGGCCCCAGGGGCCGTCGGCGGGGTCGGAGCGCGGGTTCGGGTCGGCTTGGAAATAGCCGTCGAGCACGACCTCGTCGCCATCTTCGAAGGCGTTTATCCAGTGCAGCACGAAGGTCGGCTCGGCCTCGAACCAACGGATGGGATCGACCCCGTTGCGCGGCACGATGGCAAATCGGGATGGCAATTCCGGGTGGAATCTCGGGCGATAGATGCCCTCGGCGATGCGCTCTGGATCCCAATAGAGCGGCAGGTCATTCATGATGACGAAGCGCTCGGTGAAGGCCATGTCGTGCGGCAGGCGCGGGCCGGGAAGCGGCACGGCAGTCTCGCGAAGGGGCTTACCGGCCGCATCCAGAGCGCCTGTCACGAGGTAGGGGGCTTCCGTCGAGTAGCGGAAGTAGAGGAGCTCGCCGGTGTGTGGGTCGCGCTTGGGATGGGCGGACACACCCCAATGCGCATATTGGCCATTGGCATTCGCGAAGGGTGCCGGACCATATTGGGCGAGAGTGACAGGGTCACTCTTATAGACGTCGCCACATTGATAGAACGTCGTGAGCGCCCGACCCGCGTGCACCACGACATCGGTCGACGAGGCGTCCTTCATGCGCGTCCGCGCGCCCCAACCGTGGGATTCTATGGACAGGCTCGGACGCTCGATGATGCCGGCCCAGAGCGGCTTGCCGGCCGCCATCTCGGCCGCGAGTCCGCGCGTCTGGATGAAGCGGCTGCGGTAGCTCGCCTTGCCGCCGGACAAGCGAATCGAATGCAAGAGGCCGTCGCCATCGAACGGGTGATAGCGGCCGATGCTGGGCATCAGCGGGTTCTCGGTGTTGCGCAGATAGACGCCGTCGAGCGCTTCGGGGATGCGGCCTTCGACCACGTCGAGCTCGTCGGCGTTCCACTCGCTCAGCGTCGGACGCCACGCGCCGGTCCTATAGGGGTGGTCGTCGTCGGACGAAAGGCGCTGCTCGTAGCGATGGATGATCTCGGCTTTCATGCGACCTCGCAACGCTCGACGACCAACGCGACGACGGTCGTCGCGCTGCCGCCGATGTTGAGGGTGGCGGCGCGCTTGGCACCTTCGACCTGCATGTCGCCTGCGCGGCCGGTGACCTGACGGGACGCGTCGAGCAGCATGCGCACCCCGGTCGCGCCGACCGGATGGCCGCCGCCAATGAGGCCACCGCTCGGGTTCACGGGAAGCATGCCGCCAAGTTCCAGGCGGCCGTCTTCGAGGGCGCGCCACGCCTCGCCGGGTGTGGTGATGTCGAGGTGGTCGATGACCATGTACTCGGTGATCGAGAAGCAGTCGTGCAGCTCTATGAGGTCGAGGTCGGCGACACCGGTGATGCCCGCGCGCCGCCACGCGTCGTGGGCGGCCTGGCGTAGATGCGGAAAGACGTGGCCGGTCGGCGATGGCGCGGCGAGCTTGGCGGCGAGCCCGAGGCCGGCGGTGCGATGACCCCAGCCGCTGATCGTCGCGAGGTCTTCGAGACGCAGCCCGCGGGCGCGGGCCCATGCGTCCGCGGCATCGGCGGTCGCGAGCACCACCGCCGCAGCGCCATCGGTGATCTGCGCGCAGTCGAGGCGGCGCAGGCGACCTTCGACGGTGGGGTTGGTATCGTCTTGCCAGCCGTCGCTGAAGGCCGCGTCCGCGAAGGTCCAACCGCGCGTCTGAGCACGCGAATTGCGTTTTGCATTCGAGAGGTTCTTGCGCGCGATGGCCGCGAGGTGGCGATGGTCGAGGCCCCAACGCTCGTCATAGACCTCGGCGAGGTTCGCGAACATCGCGGGCCACAAGAAGCGGGCGCCCTGCCCTTCGTGACCGGTCCAGGCGGCGCTGCCCATGGCGCGCGCGGCGGCTTCACCAGAGAGGTTGCGCTCCTGCTCGACGCCGAGCACGAGTGCCATGTCGTACCGGCCCGCCTCGAGGTCGGCCATGGCAGCGATGATGGCCACGCCCCCGGAGGCGCACGCGGCTTCGTGGCGTGTCGCGGGCACCCCGACCAGGGCGGGCCGCGCGGTCGCCGGCATGGCGCCGAGCTGGGCCTGCGCGACAAAGACCTCGCCGAAGGCGTTGCCGACATGGATGCAGCCGATGTCGCTGGGCACGAGTTTCGCGTCATCGAGCGTCGCGTCAACGGTCTCACCGACAAGGACCGAGAGGTCGGTGCCCTCACGCGCGAGGTTGCGCGCGAAGTCGGTCTGGCTGCCAGCGAGGATGTAGATCTTGGCGGTCGTCACGCCGCGAGTATGCGCCATCGACCCGCGCCACGTCGATCAGCGACTGCCAGACGCAGTGAGGCTGCCCAGGCTCAGCGGCCGGGCAGCTTCGCGAGCTTGCGCTGCAGCGAACGACGATGGAGTCCGAGGAGGCGCGCCGCCTTCGAGACGTTGCCATCGCAGCCCTGCAGCACGCGATGGATGTGCTCCCTCTCGACGCGGGCGACGCTCGGCACGTCGCTGTCGATGGGGCGGGCCTCGCTGGCCTCGCCGCCATTGCGCAAGGCGTGCAGGATCTGGTCGATGTCGGCCGGCTTCTGCAGGTAGTGCACGGCGCCGAGCTTCATCGCGTCGTTAGCGGTCGCGATGCTGCCATAGTCGGTGAGCACGACGATGCGGGTGGCGGGATCGATTTGGCGCAAGCCGCGACGACATCGAGGCCGTTGCCGCCGGGCATACGCAGGTCGACCAGCGCGAACTCGAAGCTGTCTTCTCTCGCGAGTGCCAGCGCGGTCGCCGGGTCTGCGGCGCCACGGGCATCCAGGCCGCGGGTTCGCAGGCCGCGCACCAGGCGCTCACGAAAGGTGTCGTCGTCGTCGACGACGAGGATCGACTCGTGCTGGGTCGGCGCGCGCTTGCCAGCATCGGCAGGCGAAGGCGATACGGCGGGCTCGCTCATGCGGTTGCTGCAACCTTTGGTGCGCGCGGCACCGAGAGCGTGACCTCGCTGCCGCCGCCCGAGCGTCTTGCGATGTGGACGGCGCCGCCGATGGTGGCCGCGAACGAGTACGCGAGGTGGAGGCCGAGACCGGCGCCGGTCGGCTTGGTCTCGTGCGCGGCACCGGCCGAGAACGCGGACAAGGCGGCCAGCCGTTCGGTCTGCAGGGCCCGCTCGCGCAGCGCCGCGAGCTCACGTTCCCGCCGACGCAGCGCGGTCGCGATGCCCGATACGAACGTGCATCACGATCGCCTCAGCGCGCCCACCCTTGGGTGCGGCGCCGGGCAGGTTCGGTGCCGGGAAAGGCGGCAGCGACGGAAGCGTCGAGCCGCCGGCGGTCGACCAGCCACTGCTGGAACCGGACTCGCCTTCGCGCACACCAAGCTTGCGGGTGATGAACCGACCCAGTACGCCGTTTAGGGCGCCGAGCTGGAAGGTGGTGGTCGTGAGCGCGGCGTCCATGTGAATGAACGGCGTCGCCTTGAGGCTCATTGTGTGAGTGCCGGTCGCGATGACGTTTGCGCCGTCCTTCAGGCGGACCGTTAGCGTCGCGGAGTCGCCGAAGGCGCCATCGCGAAAGGCGATGCGAGCCTCGACCGTCTCGGTGTTGGCGCTGCCGGTGATCGTGGTCGTCGCCCGGCAGGTGTTCTTCCACGGATTGATCGCGGTCGCTGGGCCGCACAGGAAGCTATTGAACGCGAAGCCCGGGTCGGTGCCGACCGAGATCACGAGGGCGTCGTCGGGCGACTCGATCTCGAGCGTCAGCGTGCGGGCGGCACCGCCGGGTGAACTCGGGAACGTGTAGTTGACGATGACCTTCGTCGGCAGCGTGTTCATGTTGTCGCGCACCTGGACCGTCGTCGGTGCGTTTGGAAAGCTGAGGCTCTGGGCGTGGGCGTGGCGCGCGCCGAGCACGAGGAGCAGCGCCGCCACCGTGCCGGCAAGTCGCGGGGCGCGTTCAGCAGGACGCCGGAGCGCCCGGGGGGGTCGATTGACGAGGGCAAGCGTGAGGCGACAAGGGTTCCTCCTAAAGTGTGAGTGACGGGAGCACGGCATGACGGGACGCGGCGCCGGAGCGCCATGACGTCCCGCGAGCCGCGTAGGATGCGGGTTCGTGACGCAAGGCGCGCGTGTGCCACCTGGTGGAAGCAATGCCCGAGGGCCGGGACTGGTGGTTGGACGGACGGGTCACCGCATGACCCGGGGCGAGCATATCCCTGCGGTCAAATGCAGGTGGCATTCGGTCTTACCGATCTCTTTCAGTGCCCTCTGAGGTGGCACCTGGCCTGCGCACGAGGGCGATTGTGATCGTCGTCGACGGGGTCGCGGGGTTCAGCGCATTCGATTCGAGCATGGCGCGAATGTGCCAGTAGCGGGCGGGCGCCAGACATCGGGGCGCACCCATACGTCACCGTATGGTGCGGCGACGACGCTCGTGACCCGGCCCGCGACGGTGGCCTCGCGCACGATGGCGCCCGTCGCAATAGCGACCAGGGCGACCGTACCGTCGCGGGTCGCCACGACGATGTGGGTGCCATCCGATAAGAGCGCGATGGCGCTCGCTTCGGGGCGGCTCTGACCAAACACCATGCGCGCGGAAGTACGCGCCCCTGAAAAGCTCGCGACGTCTTCGAGCCCGCCGTCTTCGCAGGCCATGATGAGTCGCTCGCCAGCGGCGTCGAGGGCGACCGCCACAATCGGGTTCTCGCGACCGTTGCATCCCGATCACCTCAGCGGAAGATACCGAGCCAGCGTCGGCGCGTAAACGCGCCTATCTTCGCGGTCACCGCGCGGAACACGACGAAGTAGTCCTGGGTCGTGCGGGTCGCGAGGATGTCGTCGGCAACGACGACGTGGTTGGGCTGCGCGAGCCGCTCGAGGATGCCGGCGAGCATCTTGTCGTAGCCGCGCGCCGACATCAGCTTCAGCAGCGCGTCGACCTCCGCCGCCAGTGAGCGCGCCACACCGCGGCTCTCCTGGAAGGCGGCGTAGCGATCGAACACGGCGCGGAAGACGCCGCCGAGGAGCGCACCGGCCGAGAGGGAGATGAGGCTGAGCAGGAGGTTGTCGTTCATCCCGCGAGCATACCCCGGCGTGCCGCGAGACTCATGTATTGATGAGGCGTTGATAGGCCAGCGCGATCGCCTCGCGTTCCAGTTCGTTGAGCTCGGGATGCCAGACTTCCCAGACAAGGCAGATGCGGCGTTGGCTCGACGTGTTCCAACAGCCATGAATGAAGCTGTCGTCGAACACGACCACCCGACCCGGTTGCCATCGATACTCGATGCCGCCGACCCGCATGAAGCAGCCTTCCGGTACGACTAGCGCCAGATGGCATGACAGCACGGCGTTGCAGCCACCGGTGTGCTGCGGAATGACTCCGCGGGCCGACAGCTCTGAGAAGAGGAAATCGCCATCGGTGTGAGCTGTACTCTTGAGGAGTCCCGCCGTGGTCGGGGCGGCCGCACAAACCTCCTCGTTCCATCGACCCTGGCTCGCGAAGAGCCAAGCCAACCATCCGAGCCCATAGCCGTCGAAGCGGGTGAGTCCGAGTCTCTCTCGCTCGACCCGCTCGAAGTCAGCGAGGACTTCCGGGGTCGCGCCCTCGAAGGTATCCCACCACGGAAAATCGCTCCGGTCGTGAAACGGCTTTGCTGTAAGGCCTGGCACACGCAGGTCCACCCGTTGTTGCGGGTGATAAGCGTCCAGCTCTTCACCCGTGCCGAAATCGACAATCGCTTGCTCGATACGTTGCAGGCCGCTGTGACCAAAACGTTCTCGAACGAAGGCAAGAACTTCGTCGGCTCGTTGCTGGGGAGTCTCGCCTTCTTCCGCCATAGCCCAAAGGGTAGACCAACGCGGGATAACCGTCGCTCAGCAAATTCGGGATAATAGGGCAACTGAACTGGGAGCTTCAGGGGGTTCTCGAGGTACGTCGAACGCCGCGTTCAGTGGCGCACCCACGCCGCATCACTTACGAGACAGACTCCGCCGAACTGAACGAGGAGGGGCCGGATGGCCGCGACGAGCGGGTCGACAGTGGCAGCTTCGACGGCCGTGATGAGGACACTGTTGGCCAGTAGCCCATCGAGGTCGTCGCCCGCCTGAACGCCTCGATTTCCGCGGCCAGTGGCTCCTTGTAAGACTGTATAGCCACCGACCTGCAGTCGATCGAGCGCTTCGCACACCCGGCGCATGGCCCGACCGTTGATGATCACTTCGACGCGCTTCACAGGCTCCATGCAACGCCTCACCAAAGCATGTTCACCGCGGCAGCATAGAGCGGCAGGCCGACCAGCAGGTTGAACGGGAACGTCAATCCGAGCGCCAGCGTGAGATATACACCTGGATTGGCCTCAGGAATCGCCAATCGCATGGCCGCTGGCACCGCGATGTACGACGCGCTTGTCGCGAGCGTGACAAGTAGAATCGCGTCGCCCGCGGCGAGCCCGCCCAGACGCGCGAGACCCAGTGCGAGCGCTGCATTGAGGAGCGGTAATCCAATGGCGAAGCCGATGGCAAACCCACCGAGGCGGCGCAATTCACGGAGACGGCGACCCGCGACACCGAGCCTCCCGTCAATGCCTCATGTACAATCGGTCGCAAGCGTCCTTTGGCGCCGCCACGCTCGCCCATGCGTTTGATGATCAGCGCCACCATGATGGCCGGCGACTCCATGAGGGCGAGGGCCGCCACCATGTGCCCGCCGTGGGCGAGCCCGGACGCATCCAGAAAGCTCGTCGCAGCAATAAAGGTAACAGCGCTGACAGACCCGTAGGCCGCCTCAGTTGCGGCTGCATCCGCTGGACTCAGGCGTCGTCGAGCGTCGCGTCAACGGTCTCACCGACGAGGACCGCGAGGTCGTTGCCTTCACGCGTGAGGTTGCGCGCGAAGTCGGTCTGGCTGCCACCGAGGATGTAGGTCTTTGGGGGTCGTCACGCCGCGAGTATGCGCCATCGGCCTGCGCCACGTCGATGGTCAGCGAGTGCCAGACGCAGTGAGGCGCCCAGGCTCAGCGGCCAGGCAGCTTGGCGAGCTTGCGCTGCAGCGAACGACGATGCAGCCCGAGGAGGCGCGCCGCCTTCGACACGTTGCCATCGCAGTCCTGCAGCACGCGATGGATGTGCTCCCACTCGACGCGGGCGAGGCTCGGCACGTCGCTGTCGATGGGGCGGGCCTCGCTGGCCTCGCCGCCATTTCTCAATGCGTGCAGGATCTGGTCGATGTCGGCCGGCTTCTGCAGGTAGTGCACGGCGCCGAGCTTCATCGCGTCGATGGCGGTCGCGATGCTGCCATAGCCGGTGAGCACGACGATGCGGGTCGCGGGATCGATTTGGCGCAAGCCGGCGACGACATCGAGGCCGTTGCCACCGGGCATACGCAGGTCGACCACCGCGAGCTCGGGGCTGTCTTCTCTCGCGAGTGCCAGCGCGGTCGCCGGGTCTGCGGCGCCACGGGCATCCAGGCCGCGGGTTCGCAGGCCGCGCACCAGGCGCTCACGAAAGGTGTCGTCGTCGTCGACGACGAGGATCGATTCGTGCTGGGTCGGCCCAGAATCGCTCATTCGGTTGCTGCTTCCTTCGTTGCGCGCGGCACCGAGAGCGTGACCTCGCTGCCGCCGCCCGAGCGTCTGGCGATGTGGACGGCGCCGCCGATGGTGGCCGCGAACGAGTACGCGAGGTGGAGGCCGAGGCCGAGACCGGCGCCGGTCGGCTTGGTCGTGACGAACGGCTCGCCGATGCGCGCGAGCACCTCGGATGGGAAGCCAGCGCCGCGGTCGAGCACCTTGAAGATGACACTGGTCGGTGATTTGGTCACCTCTAATGTTACGCGCGAATCGTGCTTCGTATCGGCCTCCATAGCGTTCCGCACGATATTCGCAAGCGATTGAACGAGGCTCCTGCGTGGCGCAAAAACTTCGAGCATGGGCTCGTTCGACAGGAGGTCGACCCAGCCGCGTTGTGCGACCGAGAGTGACTCGATCACCGCGCGGGTGACCTCGGCGAGCGTCACGCACTCCGGCGTCTCGCCGGCCCAGGTGCCGGATCGTTCGGACAGGTCGCGCAACAGTACGCGGCAGCGCTCGACCTCGGTGCGCATGACGCGCGCGTCATCAGCCAGCGCGGACAGGGTCGCCGCGTTGATCGTCGGTGCCTCGCTGGCATTGGCGAGGGCGTCGAGCGCGTGCCCGAGGTCGTTCGAGACGATGGCGATGGTCGACAGCGGCGTGCCGAGCTCGTGCGCAGCGCCCGCCGAGAACGCGGACAAGGCGGCCAGCTGTTCGGTCTGCAGGGCCCGCTCGCGCAGCGCCGCGAGTTCACGTTCACGGCGCCGCAGCGCGGTCGCGATGCCCGACACGAACATCGCGACGAAGGCCGCTGCCAACGCATAAGCCACCCACATGCCGCGCAGGTGCAGCGGAGAAGCCCCGTGGTTGTGGTGCGCGTGCGGTTCGTCCGGCGCCAACAGGAACAAGAGCGCGAAGCCGAGGGAGGTGAGCCCGGCCATCGACCACGCACCGCCCGCGCCGACCAGCAGACCCGCGAGCGCGACCTGCACGATGAAGAAGATGGAGAACGGATTCATCGCGCCACCCGACGCGAGCAGGAGTCCGGTGAGGAGCGCCGTGTCGAGCACCAGCACCGCCAGAACGATCCGATCACTGCGCGTGCGCTGGCCGGGTGCCGGCTCGGCGAGCAACGTGCGCGCGCCCAGACCGAGGCCGATGTTGGTCGCCGCGGTGACTCCGATCAACGTCAGCAACCACGGCAAAGACAGCGGCGCTTCGAGCATCCAGAGCGCGACCGCCGTCGCGACGAGCTGGCCCACGACCGCGACCCAGCGCAGGCGGACGAGCCACGCTAGACCCGGTCGCAGGTCATTGGCGAAGGCCGCGCGCAGAGAGCGCAGCCAATTCCTTGACGATCCAATCACGGCCACCATCAGAGCGCATCCCAAGCAATTGACGTGGTCGCGATAATTCCCTCGTTGTGGTCGCCGCGCAGCGCATTGATGATCGGCACGCGCAACCCCAGCTCGACCTGCCAGTCCGTCGCCGGCGCGAGGCTCAGGTCGATGCCCCCAAAGCTGATGAAGCCGCCCGAGCTCCGGACGGCCTGGCCGCCTTCGAAGGCACGACCATCGATGCGGCCTTCGAGGACCGCGCGCAGCGCGAAGGCCTGGGCACCATCGCGCCACAGCTCGCGCTGGCCTTGCATCACGAGCCGCAGCTGCGGGTTGGCGGCGCCGGTTGGCCACACGCCCCAGGCCGAGGCGCCGAAGGCCCACGGCCGCACGTCGCGATCGGACAAGCTCCAGCCGATGCCGAGCGCGGGGTCGAACGAGCCGGTGCCGGGCTGCGCTTCGATCGGCAGGCGCTTGCCATCGATGTAGACAACCGGCGCGGTCGGCAACGACAGGCCGGCCGAGAGCGAGAAGCCCGCGCCGAGCGCGACCTTCATCCGAAAGCCGAGGTCGCCGCTGGCGAGCATGCTGCTGCTCGCGTCGTCGGCGTACGCGACATCGCGCCAGAGCAGCGGCAGGGCGAGCTGCAGGAACACGTCGTCGCTTGGGGCCCAGGCCACTCCGAGCTCGGTTCGCAGCTCGGCGACGTCGACGCGATCGACGCCGGCTTCGCCGATGTGATCTTCGCGTGAGCGCACGTCGAGCGCCACGCGCAAGCGGCCCGCATGCGGCTTGTCGCTGCCGAAGGCGGTCAACGTCGGATCGCCGGTCGTGCAGGCGGCGCAAGCGTGGGCCTGCTCGCCGACGAAGAGCACGGCGAGCGCGACACAGGCGGCTCCCAGCCCCTTCATCGGAACGTCACAGTGGTCGCGTCCTGCAGCGACTCGAGCGCTGCGCGCGACGCAGCTGTCGGATCCGAGGACGCGAGATCGATCCCCTCGAGCCAGTCGGCGGCCGAGCGGCCGAGCGCGAACTCGAGCGCGTCACCGTCGTCGATCGTGCGCTCGCCGAGGTCGATCGTCACGTCGAAGGCCGCGCTCTCGCGCAGCGCAAATGCGCGCCACGCGGCCTCGGGCCCGCTTCGGAAGTAGCCATCGACGATCAGCGAAGCGCCACGCATGGCAAGGTCCGCGGGCTCACCGAGGGCGACACCTGAAGGCGCCGCGACGCCAATCACGAGCTTGCAGTAGTGGCCCGATGGCGGGCTCAGCTCGGCAAGTGTCGTGGCCCGCGGCGCAAACAGACCATCGACCGTCGGGCGCGTCAACGCGATCGCGGTATCCGGCCCATGCGATGCACGTGCCACATTCGCAAATAACAACGAAGCCATTGGCGGTAGTGGCGGACCACAGGGCACCAGCGCGACCCGCGACCACGCGACGAACGCACGCTCGACCAGCACCTCGGAGCCGTCCTCGCGCCGCACGAACCCCGGTCGCCCGGTCGCATCGATGTCATCGTCGGGCCACTGCATCGGCTCGAGCACGACCCGCACACGATTGCCGCTCGCGTCGGAGATCACCCAGGCACACGCTGGCGCCACCACCAGCGCGAGCGCGCCAGCGAAAGTCGCCAAGGTGCGCGTGAGGCTCATCGCGTCATTCCAGCCGGAAGGCGGTCTGGCCCGCCTTGGCAGTGCCCGTCGCGAGGTCGAGACCGAGGTGCGCGAAGATCGCGGCGCACTCGGGATCGTCTTGCCCGGACATGCATCCGGGCGCGCCGCCCATGTCCATCGCGAGGTCGACGCCCGCGACGATAGCGGCGTAGTCGATGACCACCGTGTCGCTCGCGGGATCGAACCCGCTGAGCTCGATCTCGGGGCGATTGGGCGCCGTGCAGTTGCCGACGCTCTGGGTCGTCAGGTCCAACGCGCAGCCCGTGGATCCGAGGTGGACCTGCAGGCCCGTGCCCTCGCCGTGCGGGCCGCCCGTGCCGGCCTCCATGTCTGCGAACTTCATGTCGACGCGCATGAACTTGTAGCCGCCCTGCCAGCTCCAGAAGAGGCCGCTGAGGTTCAAGGGCGACGGCGCGGTCGCGGCGTCACCGTGGTTCTGCGCGAACGGGACGCCGACCTTGAGGCGCAGCCCGGTGAAGTCGACGGTGTCGTGCCCGGTGTCGTAGGTGCCCTTTACGACCGTGTTGGTCGGCGCCGTACCGTTCGCACAAGTGCCCGTCTTGTCTTCGAAATCGAGCAGCGCGACGGTGTCGGTCTGCCACAGGTCGTCGTCTGTGAGCGTGACCGGCCACTCGCCGCCTGCCGCATCGACGAGCCGCACGTCGTGCACGTAGAGGCGGAAGTCGAGCGGCTCGAGGGTGACGCCGGCGCCACCACCGACCGCCGCGTACGACTTCGTGCAGGCGAAGTCCTCGTTGCCGACCTTGGCCGCAAACCGGATCGCGACCGGCGTGCCGTGGTCGTGGTCGTCGTCGTGGTCGTGGTCGCAGGCGTTGAGCGCGGCGGGTGTCAGGCCGAGCGCGGCAACGGCGAAGGCCGCGCGCATGAAAGGGGTCTGGGCTGAGCGATGTCGTTGCGGGTTCATGGCGTCCTCTGAGAGTTTCCAGCGTCGGGTCTGGCGCATCGCGCGGCTCATGTCGATGCGGCAAATGGTCGCACAACGGCTCGGCCCATAGCCACGCGCGAATGGCTACAATGCATGCGGCCCGTGACCCGCAGTCAAGCAAGAACGATCATGGTTCGTGTGTCCGTCGAGCCGTCCTGCGCGAAAGGTCGTGGGGCGCTCCGCCGGAACGGCCTACCGTGTGGTCGGCGGCGACGCATTTGAACACGAAAAGGCGCCCCCGAGGTGCGGTCGCGACCGCGCTCCGAGGGGCGCCGATTGCGCTCAATGAGTGTCAGGGTATTGGGTAGCAGAAACTATGAGCGTTGGCCCGAGTCGCACGGGGTGCGGGCGTTCTGAGTGGTGGCAACGAATCGATAGTAGTCGCTGCAGCAGGCGGACTCAACTCCAGTGCAGGCAGCGCACGCGTCGCGTCAGTGGGCGTTGTTGTGCCGCGGCTGATACCAGAAGCCGGACTCAGTGCTGCCAGCGCAGGGCAGCGCATGCATCGCGCCACCGTCAGTGCTGGCGCAGCAGAAGGCCGGATTCAAGACCCCAGGGTACCGATGTACTGCGAGGTACGAGGCTCGGGAGGACACCGCCGAGGGTCTTCCCATCGAGAGGATGGGCATCGCAGACGGCGCCGGTCGCGCCCGTCAGTGGCACTTCGAGCGCATGGATGGCCGGTAGAGACCACCGGTCCGCTCGAACAAGCCCGCGCTGGCGTTGAAGCCGTCGGCACCCCCACTCGTTGCGTGAGCGGTCCCGTAGAACGAGAGCTTGCAGTTCGTGAGCCCCTCTCCTGCGAGGTTCTCGATGTCGATCGAGGTGTTGAGATAGGTCTTGTTGCAGGAATACTGGCCATCGCACATCGCGCCTCGGCGCCGAAGTAGTTTTGGTAGATGACGCTTTGGATGTCCTTGCCCAGCACGTCCGGAGCCGCGGTGCAGGCCACCGCGGCCGCCAGCGACCCCTCAGGGCGAGACTCGGAACGAGGCCACGATGCGCGCACACGACGTGGCGGCGGCGGCCCAGTTAGGGCCGCGTGAGCTGGGTCGCGAGTGATGAAATGCGGAGGGCGTCAAGATCGTGCCGAGGTCCATCGAACGACCGGATTTGCCTTGGCATATGCGAGCTGATTGCCTTCCCAGAGAAACGCAACCGCATTGCCAGATAGGCAACTACTCGCTCGCGCTCGAGCTGGCGCGCGCCCTACGCTTGCTGGCCTCGAGGCGCACGTTGCCTGGCGCGCTCGAGTCGAGCACCAAACGGGCAGGCCCGCTCGGATCGAGGTCTGCCAGTAGGCGCGTCTCGCCCTTGCGGAACAGGCGGTCGGCCTCGTCGTCGGGCAGCCGCAGCGCGCCGTGTATGAAGCCGACGACGAAGTCGCAGCCCTCGCGCCAGCGCGTGCAGCCCCACGCGTGATTGCCCGCCATGACCCGGCCCTCGCCGCACTTGGGACACTTCGGGCGCTTGTCGGCGGGTGGCTTCGGCGCCTTGTCGGTCTTTGGCGCCTTCTCGAAGTTCGGCGCCTTCCCGGACTTCGGCGCATTTGTCACTCTATCCGCGGCAGGACGTGGTTCACGTTCCTTGACGCCCTCCCCGAAGTCGAGCCCGACCTGGCCGTCGGCGCTCAGCACCAGGGCGGCCTTGAACCGCTTGCCGGCCTTGCTGCGGAACCCCGGCAGAATGGACGATTGCCCGCGCGCCAATAAGAGCTTCACGAGGTTCGGGGAGATCCTCTTGCCGGCAATCGTCTCGAATATGACAAATGTGCAGTCGCGGGTGGCGCACTTATAGACGCGACGGCCGGCGGTCACCTGCGTCCCGCACACGGGGCACGCACCGAGCGCCTCGACCGGCACGCTCACGTCCATCGCGGGCGGCGGCGCGCTGTCGCCCATGGCATTCACAACGTCGGTTGTGAATCGCTGCACGTCGGCCATGAACGCCGCCGGGTCGTCCTGGCCGCGCGCCATGTTCGCCAGCCGCAGCTCCCACCCGCCCGTCAGCTCGGCCGAGCGCAGCGCTTTGGCGCCCGCCGGCAGCGCCGCGATCAACGCGCGCCCTTGCGCCGTCGGCAGCAGCGACTTGCCATCGCGGCGGATGAACTCGCGCGTGAGCAGCGTCTCGATGATCGACGCACGCGTGGCCGCTGTGCCCAGGCCCGCGTCGCGCATCGCACGGCGCAGCGCCTCCTCATCGAGCTCCTTGCCCGCGTGCTCCATCGCGCCGAGCAGCGTCGCCTCGGTGAAGCGCTTGGGCGGTTGCGTCTGGCTCGCGACGACCTTCGCGGCGCGCGTCGTGACCGCGTCCGCGACCTGCACCGCGGGCAACAGCGGCGCCTCGTCGCGGCCAGAAGGCGGCGGCTCGGCCGCGTGCCAGCCCAGCGCCACCCGCGCGCGCCCCTCGCTGCGGAAGCGATGCTCGGAGACCGCGGTGATGATCGTGCGCTTGTCGAAGACAGACTCTGGCAAGAACACCGCGACCAGGCGGCGCGCGACCAGCGTGTAGACGTTGCGCGCGTCGGAACTCAGCCGGTCGAGATCCGGCACGCGCTCGGTCGGCAAGATGGCGTGGTGGTCGCCGACCTCGCTGTCATCGACGACCTTACGCTGCGGCTTCGGCCCCAAACTCAAAGCCGTCTTCACCGCCGCACCCCAAGCCATGGCGCCCTGCGCGCGCAAGAGCCCCGGCAGCGACGGGCCGACATCGGTCGTCACGAAGCGCGCGTCGGTGCGTGGATACGTGATGGCCTTGTGCTCCTCGTAGAGCGCCTGGGCCGCCTTGAGCGTGCGGTCGGCTGAGAGTCCGAAGCGCTGGTTGGCGAGCTTCTGCAGCGAGGTCAGGTCGAACAGCGCCGGGGCCCGCTCGCGCTGCTCCTCACGCTTGACCTCGACCACCGTGCCCGGCTGGCCCCGCACCGCGCGCGCAATCACGTCGGCCTTGGCGGCCCCGTCGACCCCATCGACTCCGGAAATCCGATCGTCGCTACCCTTGACCTTGGCGTCGAACCAGCGCCCGACGTAGCGCGTCTCGGCGTCGACCTCGAACGTCGCGTCGACATGCCAGAAGGGCTCGGCCACGAAGCCCTCGATGGCGTCTTCGCGCTCTGCGATGAGCGCGAGCGTCGGCGTCTGCACGCGCCCGACCGAGTACAGCGTCTCGCCGCCCGCGCGCCGCCCGAGCAGCGTCATCGCGCGCGTGGCGTTCATGCCGACCAGCCAGTCCGCCTCCGAGCGGCAGCGCGCCGCGTCCCCGAGCGCGTCGTATTTGCTGGCTGGCTGGAGCTGCGAAAACCCCTGCTGGATGGCCTGGTCTGTGAGCGAGGCGATCCACAGGCGTGAGACCGGCACGCGCATGCCACGCTCGAACACGTGATCGCACAACCAGCGGAAGATGAGCTCGCCCTCGCGCCCCGCGTCGCACGCGTTGACGATGCGCGTGACGTCGCGCGCACACATGAGCTTCTTCAGCACCGCAAGCGGCTTGTATGCGGTCTTGCGCGGCTGCAGCTTGAACGCCGCCGGCAACATCGGCAGCGTCTTGGTCGACCAGCGCTTCCAGGTCGCGTCGTAGGCCTCTGGCGGAGCCAGCTCGAGCAGGTGGCCGATGCACCAACCGACCCGATAGCCATTGCCCTCGAGGAAGCCCTCACCCTTGGTGCGCGCGCCGAGCACCTTGGCCAGGTCGCGCGCGACCGATGGCTTCTCGGCGATGACGAGGATCGTCAAGGCGCGGTCACATGAGCGGCAAAGCGTTCCATGGTGTCGACCGATAGCGCGAACCACGCGCGCCGACCAGACTGGCGCGCCTTCGTTGGGGCTTCGCCTGCTCGGCGACTTTCGATCGGAGCCCGACGCCCGCCGACGTCTGGAGGAGCCGAGCATGATCAGCTTCAGCGACCACCCGAGGCCCCCGTCCGCCAGCTCTCCATCGTCGCCATGCATCAGAGTGCCGCGCATGCTGTTGCCGATTGCGCCGCACAGTTGGTCGACCGCGCGGCACCTGTGCTAGTCACTGGCCCATGGAGCCGACGACGTCCAAGTGGCCTGCCCTGCTGGCGCGCCTCCGTGCCGAGACGGACGAACGCCGCACGCGCTCGGCCGCGCGACGTGCCCAGGCGGACGTGCTCGCCGAGCTGCTCCGGACCCGCTTCGGCGTGATCCGGGTGTTGTTGTTCGGTTCGCTGGCGCGCGGTGACCTCGCGGGGCGACTCGACATCGATCTCGCGGTCACTGGCCTCGCGGCGGTCGATGAGCTACGCGCCTTGGCTGCGGTGAGCGACGAAGCCGGCTGCGCCGTGGACCTCGTGCGCACCGAAGACGCGTCGCCCCGGCTAGCGGCAGCGATCGCGCGCGATGGGATCGAGCTCGTCGCTCATGGCTGATGCCCTCTCACGCTTGCTTCGGATCGCGGCGGAAGCGCGCGCAGACGCGGCCGATCTGGCCGGCGTCGCGATGCGCCTGGAGGTCTTCGTCGCCCGACTGCGTAACGACGTCGACGATGCAGACGACGCGCTGGTGGCCGCGGTTGCGCTGTGGTTGGACCACTACTACACCGCGGCCGAGTCGACGCTGTTGCGCCTCGTGACGGCACTCGATGGACCCATCCCCGGAGGCGACGATCGGCACACCCGTCTCTTGCGGCTGGCGTCGCTCGAGGTGGCCTCACTACGCCCGGCACTCATTGCTCCGTCCACGCGAGCACTGCTCGATGAGCTGCGGAGCTTCAGGCACAAGCTGCGTCACTCCTATTTGTTGGACCTCGACGCTGCGCGCACGAAGGACCTTGCCAACACCGCTGCGCGGGCTCAAGCGGCGCTCTCCGCCGATCTCGCCGCGGCCATTGCGTGGCTCGGAGTGGTCACGGACATCGGGGAGTAGTGCTTCGGTTATTGTGGGCGGTCGCCTTGGGCGGCCACTACCGAATTGCGGGTCGCGACGTGCAGGCCCGGGGCGGGCGGGTCCGCCATGCGCGCTTAGTTTGGGCGCAGCATCAGCAACATCGAGCCATAGCGCGGCCGGTTTTCCAGGGGCTCGGCGACGTCGGGGGCGCTCGGCGCGCGCACCGTCCAACCGACGATGAAGCGACCGGACGGGTCGACGATGCCGGATTGAAACAGGTCGATGCCGGCGACGCTCACGTGCTGCGACATCGTGTGTGCCGTCGCGTTGAGGTAGTGCCAGCCGCCGTCGACGGCGCGCACCCCATCGAGGGTCGTTAGTGGGCCGCCCGTGAGGGCGGTCTCCGCGTCCCATGAGACGAACCCGGTGTCGCGTCGGGGCGGGTCACCGGCGAGCTTGGCATGCAGGTAGTAGCTCCAGTCGCCGGCCAGCGCGCGTGGGTCGAGCGGCGGTGCGACGTTCGGCTGGCGCACGAGAATCACGACGCCGTATTCCAGATTGAGCGTAGGCGTCGCGGCGTTCTTTCACGAGCAGCAGCACGTCGCCACCGGCGCCGATCGCGCCGCGATAGTCGATTGGATAAGCGGTCGTGGTGCTTCGGTCACGGCCTTCGCCCGACAATCGTGTCCCATCGATGAAGGAGTTCGGGACAAACGGCCAAGAGAAAGTCGACGGTCACTGCGACCGCTCGCAACCGAAGGTGGCTCGATATGATCCGACGACTCGCTCAGATGTTACTCCCCGTCGCAAGCCTGCTCGCGGCGGGCTGCGCAAGCACGACGCCCGACACGACCTCGACCGTGCAAGGGCACCTCGTGATGGCCGGCTTCCCGGCCGGTACCAACGCGGTCGAAGCGACCGACGAGCTCGGCGCGCGTCAGCGTGTGGCGCTCACGGCCGACGGGGCGTTCAGGCTCGACCTCCACAAGTCCCATCGCTACGCGTTCACGGTCGTGCACGTGGCCGGCAACGAGCCGATCGTGTTCCCGCGCGCCAACGGGCGACTCGACCGGACCGTTTCGATCCTGAGTGGCGCGGCGGTCGTCGATCTCGGCGCGGTGCGCCACTTCGCGCGGGCCCCAGCCGAAGGCTTCGTGCTGAAGTCGGCGCACGCCAGCGCCAGCGGCGACGGCGAAGACGGCGAGTGCGTCGATGGCTTCCTGATGGGCACCCAGACCCCGTGCATCGACGACGACCAGGACCTGACCTGCGAGAACGGCGACGGCGACGGTGAGTGCGAAGACGGCGTCGACAAGGCGACCGGCCAGCCGTGCGTGGACGCGCCGGACAGCGGCGACGGCGACGGTGAGTGCGAAAACGGCGTCGACAAGGCCACCGGCCAGCCGTGCGTGGACGCGCCGGACAGCGGCGACGGCGACGGTGAGTGCGAAGACGGCGTCGACAAGGCCACCGGCCGGCCGTGTGTCGATGACGATGCCAAGGAAGCGGACGAGACGGACGCCGACCCCGCCCAACCGATGGCCGTGCCCGAGCGCAACCCGCCCGACCATGTGAGCGGCTGCAACGAGGGCGGCGAGGAGGCCGACGACTGAACGCGACGCACCAGACCTTGGCCGCGCTCATGCTCTGCCTTGCGACAGCACCTGCGCACGCGGTCGAACCGACCGTCTGCGAGGACGCGCGGGTGCGCGTGCACGGCTCGATTGCTCCGCTTTGGCGGGAGTCGATCCGGGCCGCTTGCGCGGGCTTGAAGACGATGCCGGATCTGGACCCAGCGGCCCAGGTGCGACTCGACGCGGACGCGGCCGGGTTGCACGTCGAGGTGATGTTGGCCGACGGGCGGCAAGCGGTGCGGGTTGTGACACGGCCGGAGGATCTGGAGGTGACGTTTGCCGCGCTACTGACGTTGCCACCGCGACCGGCACCGCCGCCAAGCAGCGGGCCGGGGGTGGCCCTACCCGAGCCGCCCTTGCCGGTGCCGCAGGTAGCCACGATCGGGGGCGAGATCGGCGTCGCGTTGGCGGGGCGGCTGGCCGGCAACGAGCCGTTCATCGCGCTCTCGCCGAGCGTCTTCGTCCTGGTGCGGGTCGCGGCGTGGCACTTCGGGCTCGCCTTCGATGTGGACTTCTACCTGCCGCCCAATGAGACGGTGGCCGGCTTCGAGATGCAAGGGGTCGGTGGGGCACTCTTGGCGTTGCGACGCTTCGACCTCGCACCGGGGCTCGATCTCGATATCGGCCTCGACTTCCGGATGATTGTGGAGAGCCAGAGCTATGGTGGCGATGGCACGGCAACCACTGAAACGTCGCACACGGCGACCGACCTGCGCCTGGGCACGCTCGGGCGGCTGGCCGTCGGCGGGGCCTGGCGATGGTTCATCGCGCTTGGCGCGGAGCTGTCGCCAGGGCGCCTGCGTCAACCGGTTCGCCTCGACCCGCTGCTCGAGGCGTTGCCGACCTGGTCGGTGTCGCTCGGATTCGGCGCGCTATGGGGGGATTGAATGAGGCGCGCTGACCTTCACCTGGTGCCACCGTCGAGCGCGAGCTTGGATGCCAGCGCGAAGGCCGCGGAGCGCCAGCCCATCGATGCGTCAGCGTTCTTGGCCCTGGCCCAGGGCGACATGTCGGCCTTGGGGGCCATCTACGATCGTCACGCGGCCGCGATGTTGGCGTTCGCCATGCGCGTGGCACCGGGTGACGCGGACGACCTGGTGCAGGACGCGTTCCTGGTCGCGACGCGGCGCGCGGCCCACTATGACGGCCGCCATGCGAGCGCGCGGGGGTGGCTCATCGGGATTGTCGCGCGCCTTGCGGCTGAGCGGCGGCGCGGGTTCGTACGCCGGGCGCGAGCGATGTTCGGGCTCGAACAGGCGGTGGCAGGGCCAAGTCCGCAGTTGGTCGCGAGCGGTGGTGACCTCGAAAAGGGGCTCCAGCGACTCACCGCCGCCAAGCGGGTGGTGCTGCTGCTGGCAGAGGTCGAAGGCTATAGCTGCGAGGAGATCGCCGTGCAGCTCGGGGTTCCGATTGGCACCGTCTGGACCCGGCTTCATCATGCGCGGCGGGAGCTGCGCGAATTCTACGGAGAGTTGCCATGACGCGAGCAGCCTGTACGCGACAATGGGAGGCAGAAGCGGCGCGGGATGGACGCCTCGACGTGGCGAGCGCGCTTGATTTCCGGGCGCATGCGAGCCGCTGCGATAGCTGCGCGGCCGAGCTGGACGCGCTGGCGGCAATGGCGACGCGTCTTCGCAACGCGCCGGCGGTGAGCCCCGATCGGCTGGCGCGTGTGCGTCAGCGGGTGTTGGTGCAGGCGACGCGGCGACCTGCTGCATGGCCTTCAGGCCAGGCTTCGCCATCCTTGCGATGGCCACGGCCGCTGGTGCTGGGGGCGGCGCTCGCTGGGCTGCTGGTGCTCGGGCTGTGGCTCGCAGGGACCTTCGAAGGCGGCGGCGCTGAGGGCACGGTGGGCATTGCGTCGCAGCCGAACGACACGAACAGGGTCGGGTCGCCGCTGGTCCGACCCGAGCTGACGTTCACCGCGACCGCGGACGGCAGCGCTCAGTGGCATGAGAACCGGGCGGATGACGAGCAGCGGGTGGTGCTGCTCGATGGGCGCCTGGCCCTGGTCGTGCAGCGGCCGGTCGGTGCACCGCGGCTGGTCGTGCAGGTGCCCGATGGCGAGATCGAAGACATCGGCACGACGTTCCATGTGGCGGTCGCGGGCGGACGCACGGTCGAGGTCGCGGTCGCGAGCGGGCGCGTGATCTTGCGATTGCGCGGTGAGGTGGTCCGGGAACTGGGGCCGGGCGAGGTGTGGCGGCGGGTCGAGAGTGCGCAGGTGCCGGCCGGCGTCGAACGCGTCGAGGCCGGCAGCACGCTTCCCGTCGCGCCCGAGGCAGGGGACGCGCGTGAGACACTGGCGAAGGCCTCGCCACCAACGACCTCTCCGACGACTCGGGCGACCGCGACGACCCGGCCGAAGTCGCCTCCGAACGCGGTCGATAGTGTGAGCGTACCTCCGTTGGAGACCGTGACGCCGCCGGGGTCGGACGCGGCACTCGAGGATGCAGCCTACCTCGACGTGCTGGCGCTCGTGCGGGCGGGGCGGGTCGAGGCGGCGCGGGCGGCGGCACAGGACTATCTGAGGCGCTTTCCGGATGGCTTTCGGCGGGCAGAGGTCGGCGAGGTCGCGCGCTGAACGATGCACAGCAGCGCCGGCTTCTGAACTCCTGGTCTCCGAGGAAGCGACGCTGAGTCCTACGCAAGCGGAAATCGAGTTCGCCAATTGACAATGAGAGTGGGCCTCCCGTACATGCGGTCCGCAACCCGCAGACAAAAAGGAGCGGATCATGTTTCGTGTCTCACCAGTTTCGAACGAACCCACCGCTCTCGCTGCGTCGCGGGTGATCTGCTGAGTCTTCGCCTGTCTGGCGAACTGAGCTGAACGCGAACGCACGAGCGCTCCCCTGCGCTGGTTCTCCGGCTGTCTGCATTGCGGATGGCGGGGTGCTGGCGTGGTTCCGACGCGGGTCATGTGACCCGCCTTAGGTCTGCGTTCCATGTCTTCTCGCAAGGACTCTGTCCGTCGTCGGTCACACCGCGGCGCACGGCTCGATGTGTCTTCGTCTTCGTCTGAATCGGCGCCCGAATCGCTCGCCGATCTCCTCTTCGGTCCGACCGAAAACAGCTCCGAGCACTCGCGCCATGCTGGCCGCGAGACGCGCGGTGACCAGCTCTCGGCGCAGGTCGCCGACGCGTTGATGTTGTCGCTCGCGACCGCATCCAACTCGACCATCATCACGACGCTCGCCGCGAAGGCCTACAACGGCACGGCGTCGACGTTCGACGCTCTGCTGCTGGTGATGGGCGAGCTCAAGCGTGTGTTGCGCGATCACGAGGGAGTCGTCTCGAACCCCGTCGATCCGAACGAAGTGTTCACCGACAAGTGGAAGAACGCACCGCGCAAGGCTGAGCTCTTCCAAGGCTGGGTGGAGCGCATCGACGCCCTGTGCCGAGACCTTCGCGCGACGACCAGCATCGACCGCGTGGCGCGCTTGCTGGCCTCGGCGTTGGGCGACGACCTCGTGTCGGACTCCATGGCGGACTTCGAGGCCCACCCAGCGGCGACGCTGAGGAAGGCGCCGACCCTGACGGAGACTGGGACTTTGGCCTCGCCGCGCGAGGAACCGATCTACAAGCAGGACACGCCCTGGCTGATGGTGCTCGATCACACCGCCAATATGACGGCCGTCATCGACGGCACGATTCGGTACAGCGGGGCCCACTTGCGCCGTCACACGCCCCTGCGCTTCCAGGTCACCACGAGCCTGCCCGAACCCTTCGAGGTGTATTGGCAGGTGGTCAACACCGGCGCGGAAGCGGCACGTCGGTGGCAACTGCGCGGCACGATCGAGGCTTCCGGCACCTGGGGCACTGGTGGCCGCATCCAGACCGAGACTGCGAGCTACGAGGGGACGCACACCATCGAGGCCTTCGTGGTCACCGGCGATGGCTGTCGCGCGCGCACCGGGCCCTTCGAGGTCCGCGTTGGGTGATTCGAGCTCGCTAGAGCCCATCCGCTAGCGGTTGCTCTGCAGCTCGTCGCGCTGGAGAACAGCGCTGCGATCGCGCTGCCGGGGCCGCGTTAGCCAGCGAGAGGGTCGGAGCTCATGCGTCGATGCACGACGACGAGCCTGACACCAATGCTTCTCATACGCTCACGCAGGATGCCGACCAACATCCCAGGTGCGCTCGTACATCGTTGCACGAGCGCTCCTGGGACGCGCTTGAACCTCATGCGTCGGTGTATGGGCGCGAAGCGCACCGCGAGTGCATCGCTGTACTGTTGCACAAGGCCGAGTGGCCTCGCGTGGGCCATGCGCAGCTGCATCGACAAGCTCGGCTGTCCGGCCGACATCTGCAATAGCGGCCGCACCGAGAAAGTTTCAGCGTCTGCGCAACGCCCTGACCTCGGCCTCCAGCTCGGCGCTGCGCGCATCCCGCTGGGCCAACGCCCGCGCCACATCGGCCGCCTCGAAGTGCTGCGGACAGTTCACGTCCCGGGCACTCGCGGTGATGACGATCGCCTGCTCCGGCTCGGTGTTCCTGAGCGCATCAGACAATGCCGAAGCAGGCTTTCTTGATCCAGCTGGTTGATGTTCCGGCGGTAGGTCAACATCACTCGCTTGTTGCGCGCGTGGTCCCGCAGACTGCGATAGTGGTGACGCCGACCACCTGCACCTCAGCGGCGAGCGGCTCCTCGTGAGCACGCTCGAGCGCATGGTCGCCGCGGTGCCGGCGCGGCTACGCGTGGTGGTTCTCGACGCCTGTCGCTCGGGGGATGGTCGCCGCAAAGGCCTCGTCCCCGAGCCGGCCTTCGCGCTCTCGGTGACGAGCGCTGCCGGCACGCGCGGCACCGTGCTCATCCGCAGCTCGAGCGACGGCGAGGCGGCGCAGGAGTCCGATGAGCTCGACGGTGGCGTCTTCACCCACTTCCTATTGAGTGCCTTGCGCGGCTCGGGGGACAGCAACGGCGACTCGGGGCGGGGCGTTGACGCCCAATCGTCTTTGGGACAACCTTCGCAAGTCAGCAATGACATTTCCAAACATGGAGGGGGAGCAGATATGGCCAGGATATTCCGTAAACTCGATGAGAGTTCGACGTGCGTCGATCTCCGTGCAGAGCGCATCTTCACCATCGCACGTGTCGAGGACGAAGCCGTGGCGGCTGAGTTCGCGACCCGCTTCGACGGCTGGGTGCCGCGAATCGCCAAGCTCGAACAAGACGAGCTCGCGCTCGCCGAGGAGGAGCAGCGCGTCGCGGCGGCGACCGTGGGCGCCAACAGCGCGCTGGACGAGCTGTGCACAGACCTGAGTGAGGAGCTGCTGAGGCAGGTCGCGCGCGACGATCCGCGCTATCGCGCCTTCTTCAAGACCACCTGCACCGACTTCATCCGCCACGAGTTCGACGAGCAGGTGAAGGCGATGCGCAACTGGGTGGACACCAGCAGCGACGCCGTCTTCCTGGCGCGCCGCGACGCCATCGAGAAGGCCGTCCTGCGGGGAGAGCGGGCGCTCAAGCGTGAGGCAGCGCTGGCAACACTCCGCTCCAACCGCGATATCGCCCGCAAGGAGCTCGCCGAGTCCTTCACCCAGGACCGCGATGTCCTCCACGACGACCTCGCCAAGGTTGCCCGCGACGGCAAGCTCGGGCGCGGATGGCCGACCACGTTCTTCAAGGCCGGCGACAGCCCGCGCAAGAAGAAGGACGAGCCGCAGCCGAGTTGACCACCGCGAACAAGCCCGCCGTATCGCCTTCGGCTGCCGTTGCCGGCAAGCCGCGCGTCCTCGTCGCCTGGATCGGCCACGCCGACCTCGACGGTCCCAAAGAGGACGCAACCAAAGGAGTCGGCCCGATCGCACAAGCGCTCCGAGCGCGTGTGTTCGATCGGGCTCTGCTCTTGTCCGACTACAGTCCGGAGGTTGACGCCCCCTACCTCGCGTGGCTTGCGACCCAGACCGCGGTCACGCTCGAACCGTTTCGTCGTGCACTCAGGAGCCCCACGCACTTCGGGGATATCTACGAGGCCGCGCGGGCCGCCTCTCAGCGCTGCCCGCGCCAGGAGAGCCGCTACGCGTGATCCCACTGGGCGACGACACACCAGACAAGACGCTGACGGCCCAGGAGGTGCGGAACTTCCTTGAGCTCGTCGTGCTCGGCACCACCGCGCAGCTCGCGAGCTACCTGCACGACGCGCAGTACATCGGCCCGCTCCGCACCATCCCGCCGCGCGGCTTCCTCTATGAGCGGGCCGGCCGCATCACGTCGTGGGCTGATGGCCTCGCGGCATGGGACCTCCTGCTCGCTGACCGGCCCACGCTCGTTGAGCGCACCAACGCTTGGCTCCGCAAGCTCGGGGCCGGTTGTCAGGTCGCCGTACAGCAGCTCTTCGATGGCACCGCCGACGCCGAGGAGCTCTCTGACGGTCACGTCGACCGGACCGTGCTACGGCTGCTGCTCGACACCGGCGCTGGTTCTTTAGTGCTGCCGTCCGAGGTCGGCGCGGGTATCTCCCAGCTCATCCCGGTCGTCGTCGCCGCGCTCGAAGGACGCTCGGGGCTGACGCTCGTCGAGCAGCCCGAGATCCACATCCACCCGGCGCTCCAGGTCGGACTCGGCGATCTGTTCATCGACGCGATCACGCGCGAGTTACGCCGCACGCTCATCATCGAGACCCACAGCGAGCACCTCATCTTGCGGCTACTCCGACGCATCCGTCAGACGACCGGCACGCTCGATGCCCACGCGCCTGCCTTCAGCGAAGACAAGCTGAGCGTCATCTACGTCGACGCCTCGCAGAGCGGTGTGCAGATCCGTCGGCTGCGCGTCGACGCCGACGGGGAGTTCGTCGATCGCTGACCCAAAGGACTTCGGGCCCCAGAATGCGCGGCATCGAAAAGTCCTCGAAGCACTCCTGCAAGTCGTCGTCGGGAGCGCGGGCTCGCTCCGACTCATCCGAGTCCCCTGCGCAGACAACGTCTCGCTTGCGCACTTCGAGAGCGAAGCCGCGCTCATGGCCACGCGTCTGCCGACCACGATCAACGTTCGTGCGCTGGCGGCAGCGAGACGGAGGCGACGATCTCCACAACCGCTACGTGCTCACCGACGTCGGCGGCGTGCAATTCGGGACCGGTCTCGACGACGGCCGCAGCGGCGAGACCGACGACGTCACGCTCATGGCGCGGGCCCAATACGACCTGCGCTGGAGCCAACGCCCAAGAGACCGGCTTCGAGTGCGTCGACCGCCCCGCGAAGGTCGTCGGCACCCGGCCCGCGCCCAGACGCTGATGGATTGTCGCGCGCGGAGACACGCCCCTTGGCCTGCCGCCCTGCCATGTGCCAATTTCGCACAGTGAGTGAGAAGCCCAAGACGTTTCAAGCCCAGCTGGGATCCCGCATCACCCGAGCGCGCGCCGCTGCGGGGCTGACGCAACCCGATCTGGCGGCCAAGCTCGAGATCGACCGAACCGCGATCACGAAGATCGAGGCAGGGACCCGGGCGGTCAGCGCACAAGAGATCGTCGCGCTCGGCGCAGCACTCGGACGTTCGTTGGACTGGCTCGTCCACGGCGACCTGACAGATGGCGAGTCGGCGCGACGCACAGCCGGAACGGGTCGAGACGCGGGCTGACGCCGAGTTCGATCGGCTCGCGCGCGATGTCATGCAGCTCGAGGGCCTCGGCGCGCTGCGAAGTGGCAGCGGATGGCGGCCGAGCCGGACCATCGACTCGCCGAGTGACGGCGAAGCGGCGGCGCTCGAGACGCGCCAGCAGTTCTCACGGCTCGGATCGCGCGTGGTCCCATTCGCGACCTCGCTGGAGTAGCCGATCGCTTCGGCCTGTACACGTGCCTGCTGGAGCTCGGGTCCGGTCCAGATGGGCTGTATCTGCCGCTGCCCGCGGGCTCAGGCGTGGCGCTCATCAACCGGCAGCATCCCTCGGGTCGCCGGCGCTTCACGCTCGCGCATGAGCTGGGCCACCACTTGCTCGCGAACGAGTACTCGGTCGACTGGAACGTCGGCGGCGACGACGACAGCGAGAAGGTGATCAACGCGTTCGCCATCCACTTCCTGATGCCGCGCGACGATGTGCGCGATGCTTGGCCCGACGCGCTGGCACGCGCCGGTACCGCGCGTGGGGCGGCGATCACGCTCGCGGCATCGTTTGGGTGCAGCTGGACGGCCGCACTCACGCAGATGCAACGCGTCGGGGTCATCAGCGCGGCTCAAGCCGACGACCTCAGGTACACCCTCCCAGCCGCGTCCGAGCACCTCGAGCACGAGGCGGTGGCCGTCGACGACCTGCGTGTGCCCTCGGTCTCGGCAGCGATCGCCGGCGCGATCGTACGCGCCTACAAGAAGGCTGACATCTCCGCGGGCCGGGCGCTGGAGCTGGGGCGCGGCGCGCTGCAACCGAGCGACCTGCCTGATGTCGGCGATGCACCCATCGAGGCGCTACTCTCGCAGCACGGCCGCGAGTGACGACCGCTGTCTTCGATTCGTCCGTGCTCAGCCCGTTCGCACGCGCCGGACGCTTGGACACCTCCGCACGATGTTCGAGGGCATGACGCTCGTGACGACCAGCGCGGTGCGCGAGGAGCTGCTCAATGGCGTGGCGGACCATCCCGCGCTGCGCACGGTGCTCGACGCCGAGTGGCTGCTGACCGCGGCCACCGACGGGATCCAGGTTCTCCTCGCGTTCGTCGCGTACCGAAAGATCTTCGGTGGCGGCACGCGCGACGTCGGCGAGGCCACCGTGCTGGCATACGCCGAAGTCCATGCCGCGACCGCCGTGATTGACGATCAGGTCGGCGTCAAACATGGCAAAGCGCGAGGTGTGACAGTGGTGCGAACGCTGTCCCGAATCGCCGAGTGCGTCGAGCAAGGTCGGTTTGATTTGGCGCATGCGTCCGTCCTGCTGCAGGCGCTGACCACGCTGGGTGGCGCGAGGTTCCCGTGCGACCACCTGACGTTTGCGGCGTGGTTCCAGCAGAACCGCCTCCCGTAGTCCAAGGCGACCACGAGCCGCCGAGATAAGATCCGATCTGTCGGGATAAGGTTCGTTCTCCCCTGCGTCCTGCGCGCGAGCAAACTCGCGGCCCAGAGCCCCGGCACGGCCCTTGCTCAAGGGCTTGGCGTGCCAGCTCGGCACCGCAACTACCGCCAAGGAGACCGGCCATGGCCTGGAATCGTGATACGAGTCGCAACCGCATCAAGAGTGCGATCGAGCAGTGCAAGGACATCAAGGTCACCAACTACCGGTCGAACGCCGACCTCGACTCGCTCGAACTCACTCGTGCGGTCCGAGTCGACGGCGTGCATGTCTATGTCGACATCGTGAATGCGGACGCGATGCTCTGCTCGGACAAGACTGAAACTGAGCGCTCCCATCGGCGCTACCTTCGCTTCTTGCACCTCTATCAGCGCGTCGCCCTTGGCGTGCTCGGCAAGACCGACGCCATCAAGGTGGCGTTTCAGAACCAGCGGCTGCACTTCGTCGTCGCCGATCCAGTCGGTGATCTGAAGAAGCGGCTGAATGTCGCGGTAGCGATAGCGCAGCTGCTCATCGACGTCATCGGGGCTGGCAACGAGCTGCATGCGGAGCTCGACGACGCGCACCTCGCCGTCGGCATCGACACTGGCAAGACGCTCACGGTCAAGAACGGCACCCGCGGTGACCGTGAGCTGCTGTTCCTCGGCAACGCGGCGAACAAGGCGGCGCACGCGGTGCCCGGCAAGGCCGGCATCGGTGCTGCTGACGCAGCGAAGAGCGCGCTCAGCTGGAAGACAGCCAGCCCGACGGAGGACGAGATCGCCACGTGCCAGGCGCAGGCCAAGCTCGGCATCGACTCGGCTGACTTGGTCAAAAAGTGGAAGAGCGAGCTCGCCGACACCCCGCTTCAGGAGTTCCAGTTCAGCCGGCCGACACCGCCCCTGAAGGACCTCGACTTCGAGACGCTCACGCCCGGCAACTCGCGGCGCATCGAGTGCGCGTCGATCTACGCCGACATCGACGGCTACACGAAGTACGTGAGCGCGCGCGTCGATGACGACGTGCGTGCGGCGGAAGCGCTGTGCGCCTTGCACGTCATCCGAAAGGAGCTGCGCGACACGCTCAACGACCTCGGCGGCAAGAAGGTGCGCTACATCGGCGACTGCCTCCACGGCGTCGTCGCACGCGGGGACCGCGTGACCGACGGTCCGGGCACGGTCACCGACGGTCTGCTCGTGGCGGGCGCCATGCGCGACGCTTTCGACATGGCGAAAGAGGAGCTCGACGACGTTGACGAGCTCGGGCTCGCGATTGGCGTCGAGCTCGGACCGACCGTTTTGACACGCCTCGGTGTGAAGGGCCTGCGCGACCGAATCGCGGCCGGCGTCGCGGTCGGCGCTGCCGAGACCGCCCAGTGCGAGTGCGATGGTCGCCAGACCGGCGTCGGCACGACGGCCTACGCCGAAGCGCCCAAGGCCGTGCAGAAGCTCTTCGACAACACGCGGCGCGTCCGCGACCTCACGTACAACACGGTGGCGCTCTGCGTCGAAGTGGCCGGCGAGAAGAAGTCGAGTGCGGCGACCGCGGCCCAAAACCCGCCTATCACTATTCCGCGCGCGCACAGCGACCGATGACGCTGCCAGCTGCCCACGAACGGCTGGCAGCGCGCCTGGACTCGCGGGTCGAGAACCCCCGCCTCGACGCTTTCGCGCTCGTGGTCACCTACGCGCTCGAACTGCCGGATGGTGCAGTGCGTCGCTTCCAACTCTGTATCCAGACGCGCGGCAAGGACGCTGTGTCGGTGCGTGAGTTGGACGCCGCGCGCCAACTTCCAGCGGCATGTCCTGAGCGGCACATCAACCACGATGGCGGGTTCTGCCTCGGCGTTGCTGAGGACGAGCCCGACCTGGCGACGGCCGCTGGGGTAGACCAGTGGTGGGCGGATCTCGCAGGATACTTGCTGCTGCAGGTGCTCGCCGACGCGACTCGCAACTGGCCCGAGCAGTGCGCATGGCGACACGGCGCCGCGGCTAAACCGCAGCGGGAGCTCGAACAGCTCCTCATAGGTGAGCCTTGGTTGGCGACGACACCCATCGTGCCCTTGGCGAATGGACGCGTCATGGACCGGCGCGCGCCGTGCCCATGTGGCAGCGGCCGCGCGAAGCTGACCTGTCACGAGGAGGCAATGGTGCGAGCCGGGCGCCTGCGGCGACAAATCGAAGAACGGGAAGCTGAATACTATCGAAACTGGAAGGGGGCGTGCTGCGGGACGATGGCGTCGTGCGGTGTCCTGCGTGAAGCAAACAGGAGGACAAAGTGATGTTGACGAATTTCGACAAGACGACTGCGAGTGGGCGGAAGAACCTGCACAACGCCTTGGGCGATCAAGCGATCTGCAACGGTTCGGGTGACGCCGTGGTGGACCGGCTGGTCGACCTCGTGGTGCTCGAAGAGCACAAGAGTGGCGATGTGATCATCGAACAGGGACACTCATCGAACGACGTCTACCTGATCGTCGCGGGTGTCGCCGAGGTCGCAATCGACAAGCGGCCGATTGGACATCGCAAGGCGGGCGACCACGTCGGTGAGATGGCGGCAGTCGAGCCGGCGGCCCCCCGCTGCGCGACTGTGAGCGCGCAGCAAACCACTGTGACTGCACGAATATCGGCGCACGACATGCTCAGCCTCGCCGACGAACACCCACGCATCTGGCACAACCTGACGAAAGTGCTCGCCATGCGCCTCCGCGAGCGACCGGTGCGCGCGCGCAACGTGCAGCCGCTCGTCTTCCTGGGCGGGTCGTCGGAAGGGCTCGCGGTGACCCACCAATTCGGGCGCTTGTTCGCCTTCGAGCCCTTCGTGACTCGGCCGTGGACGGTCGGCGTGTTTCGTCCGTCCGGGGTCCCCATGGACGACCTCTTGCGCCAGGCAGAAGCGTCCGACTTCGCGGTGCTGAGCTTTGGGGCCGATGACTCGACGACCAGTCGCGACAAGCAGAGTGCGGCCCCGCGCGACAACGTCGTCCTCGAATACGGACTTTTCGCGGGTGCGCTCGGTAGCCGCGAGCGGGTGTTCGTCATCGTGCCGCGCGGCGTGGATTTGAAGATCCCGAGCGACATCCAGGGGCTCAACCTCATCAAGTACGACCCGAACAAGCCGCTCGATGTTGCGCTCGCGCCCTTGGCGTCCGAGATCATCGAAGCGGTTTCCCGATTGGGTCCTCGCTAGCGCGCGCGACGGTCAGTGCTCATGGCTCGATGCACAGGGATGACCACAACACGCCTTCAACTTCGGAACTCACGCACGCGGGTGCTAGTAGCTCCGCACAGTGATCTTGATCGGTTGAGTTGCGGTCAGCGGAGGACAGGTAGCAGGCCGGGATCGACGAGCACTTCGATGCTCCGCGCAGCCCCTGCGACACGGCGAATCCAGCCCCCGCGCTCGAGGTTCAGCACCATCTGGTGGGTGGTGGGCGGGGTCACTTCGAAGTACCGCTGGATGTCGGCCTCGGCAGGAGGGCGCCCGAGCGCGCGCGTGTAGGCGTAGATGTAGGCCAGGTACTGACCCTGCTTTTCCAGTTCGGCGCCGGACGATCGATTGCGCACCTGATCGACATCTGTCCTGATTTGCGATTTTCCTCGTCCATGAACGTACGCTACCGCGTTGAGCTGAACGATGACGAGCGGGCCGAGCTCAAGGCGTTCATCGCCAAGGGCAAGAAGTCAGCTCGAAAGATCAAGCGAGCGCAGATCCTCCTTGCGGCTGATGCCGGCCAGAGCGACGAGGCCATTGCGGCGAGCGTGTCCGTTGGGACTTCGACCGTGTTCCGCACGAAGCGTCGGTTCGTCGAGGGAAGCCTGGAACGCGCGCTCTCGGAGGAGGAGCGGCCCGGCGCCAAGCGCAAGCTTTCCGGCAAAGAGGAGGCGCGCCTCATCGCAACCGTGTGCTCTGCGCCGCCCAAGGGGCGAGCACGTTGGACGCTGGACCTTCTCGCTGGGGCGATGGTTGCGCTCACCGAGCACGAAACGCTGTCCCGCGAAACGGTGCGTCGGCGCTTGGGCGAGAGCAAGCTCAAGCCGTGGCGACAAGAGATGTGGTGCATTCCGGAGATCAACGGCGAGTACGTGGCCCGCATGGAACACGTGCTCGATCTCTATGCGGAAGCTCCCGATCCTCGGCGGCCCGTGGTCTGCTTCGATGAGAGCCCGACGCA
>Ga0209181_10001385_pt1 | contig 42640 bp, 36 predicted proteins | sample MAT05_FD_187208 | JGI IMG/M metagenome (GOLD analysis project Ga0209181, IMG submission 187208) | Freshwater microbial communities from Lake Fryxell liftoff mats and glacier meltwater in Antarctica - MAT-05 (SPAdes) (version 2) | ecosystem: Environmental > Aquatic > Freshwater > Ice > Liftoff... | reverse complement strand
CAGGGTGGGGATCATGAGAACGCCGAACCAGCCGATGTAGAGGCGGTTGTCGGTGCTGGTGACCCACTCACAGAAGCGCTCCCAGGTATTGGCGCGTTCGCGCTGTTGGATTGCTGTGGTCATGGTTATGATGATTTCCGATTTGATTTCAAGGATATATACAGGAATTTTGTGATCCCTGTATCCCTAGATTAAGTCCTGCGTTGAGATTTGTAAAGCTCACGCTTAAATTATTTACATTTCTTTTACTAACCAGGGGGCCACTGCATGGCTCGTCCTCCCAAAATATGGAGATGTAGGTGAGAAACGGTCTGTCCACCATCCGCTCCGTTGTTGATGACCACGCGATACCCGTTTTGCAGTCCAACTTGCTCTGCGACTCGTTTAACAGTCAGTAGTAGGTGTCCTAAAAGCGCATGATCTGAGGATTCTGTGTCAGAGAGCATGGCGATCGGTTGCTTGGGAATCACCAAAATGTGAACAGGAGCTTGGGGCGTTACATCCTTAAAGGCGATCGTCAGATTGTCCTCATAAACAATATCCGCTGGAATTTCTCTGCGAATAATTTTGCTGAAAATCGTTTCAGTGGTGTCGCTCATGGTTTTGCGGGGGGAGGTTTACCTACGAAATGGGAGTGATTTGCTGAGATTGTGCCATATCGCCATTATTCCTCAGCATTCATCTAATTCATCTGATAGATGATTAGTTTTGAGTTCGAGTCTTGAACTTACTCATAAGTTACGCATTGTGTGAGTTGTTTAGGTAATAGTCGTCGCGCAGGCTTCCAGCCTGCATCCAGATTTAGTAGGCAAGCGAGACGCTTGCGCGACGGTGGTTTTAGATCCCAACTCACATAAGCCGTAAGTTTGAAATGGATAAGGGGTTATTTTTTGAGAGATTTTTAGACTACAAAGAATTTCTGACAAATTACAAGGTACTCATTTAGCTTCAGAGGAGAGCTAGGTTTCTCAAAGTTGAGATTGCTTTAACTTGGGCGGGGATACTCATGGGATCAACTGCTCCATTCATTTACGTCCCTGTTCATCCCAGCTTTAAATTGCCGAAGCTAATAAGAAGTTTGTATGAAGATGTAACAATTTTGTGAATCCATTAATAAATGTTGCAAGCGCTTGATCCCCTTGTTAGTTTGTGCGTGTTCACTCCAAATCTGAATCACATTCACGCTTAAGGGAGGATTTTATGTTGACAGTATTTACCGTGCTCGTTTTGGGCTGGCTGTTAGCTGCGGCGATCGGCACATTTGCTTATATGGCTGGTGAGTCGAAGGTTTAAGCAGAAGCTGATTAGGTCTCAATGTTACGAGATGTTCCATTTGATTAAGGATGATAGGGTTCTTCAGTTTTACGAGGCTGAAGAACCTTTTTTTTGGTCAGCTTTCACCTTGGCAGCGATCGTCTCTCCTCATTCTCTTCCTGAGAAGCGTCGTAAGCTTTATACTGACTAGCAAAAGCCAAAAAGAAAAAATGCTAGCTAGAGTCTGGAGTGCATCGCTAGTCGGAATTGATGCGGTTAAGGTTGGGGTAGAAGTTGACGTTTCGGGTGGGTTGCCCGGCATTGTGATTGTGGGGCTGCCTGATATTGCCGTGCAGGAGTCGCGGGAGCGGGTGAAAGCGGCCTTGAAGAATGCAGGGTATGCGTTTCCGATGCGGAAGATTGTCGTTAACTTGACCCCTGCGGATTTACGCAAAGAGGGTCCGAGCTTTGATCTGCCGATTAGTGTGGGCGTTCTTGCGGCTTCGGAGCAAATTGATCTCACGCTTTTAGGGAGTTGTCTATTTTTAGGGGAATTGTCCCTGGATGGCACGTTGCGATCGGTGGCTGGCGTGTTGCCGATCGCCGCTGCTGCAAAACGCATGGGCATCACCACCCTCGTTGTGCCCATCGGTAATGTGGGAGAAGCAGCCGTGGTGCAAGGCTTGGCGGTCTACGGGTTTAAGCATGTATCGGAAGTAGCCGATTTTCTCAGCCATCCTGCTAGCTACTCTCCGGCTGAAGTGAATGGCAGAGAGGAACTGTCCCGATCGCAGTTTACAGGGCTGGATTTGAAGGATGTCAAAGGACAAGCCCATGCGCGGCGGGCGTTGGAGATTGCAGCGGCAGGTGGACACAACCTCGTCTTTGTGGGCCCGCCGGGGAGCGGCAAGACAATGTTGGCGCGCCGATTGCCGGGAATTCTGCCCCCATTATCATTTGAAGAAGCGCTAGAAGTCACCCAGATTCACTCCGTTGCCGGATTGCTGAAGGATAAAGGCTCCCTTATCAGTGCCCGTCCCTTTCGGAGTCCCCATCATTCGGCATCGGGACCATCTTTGGTGGGCGGCGGCAGTTTTCCACGTCCGGGGGAGATCTCCCTGGCTCACCGAGGAATATTGTTTCTCGATGAATTGACGGAATTTAAGCGAGATGTACTGGAATTTCTGCGGCAACCGCTTGAGGACGGTCAGGTAACAATTTCTCGAACGCGCCAATCTGTGATGTTCCCCGCTCAATTCACCTTGGTTGCCAGTACGAATCCCTGTCCTTGCGGCTATTTCGGGGATACGTTGCAGGCGTGTAGTTGCTCTCCGCGCCAACGAGAGCAGTATTGGGCCCGATTGTCTGGGCCGTTGATGGATCGAATTGATTTGCAGGTAGCCGTGAATCGCCTGAAGCCAGAGGAAATTACGCAACATCCGGCTGGGGAGCATTCAGAAAGTGTGCGGGAGCGGGTGCAAGCTGCCCGCGATCGAGCCACTGCTAGGTTTCAGGCAGAATCCAGTCTGCGATCGAATGCTGAGATGCAAAGTCGACATCTGAAACAATGGTGCCATCTAGATGATGTGACCCGCAATTTGCTGGAAGGAGCCATTCGGAAGCTGGGACTTTCGGCCCGAGCAACAGACCGGATTTTGAAGGTGGGGCTGACGATCGCAGATTTGGCAGGGGATGATAGCTTGCAGACTCACCATATTGCTGAGGCAATTCAATACCGCACGATCGATCGGATGCAGTAATCCATGTGGCTCAGGCGGGGATCAATTTTTACAGAACCCGCTCATTTCATGCTTAGAGCAGTAGCATGTAGGGGTGATGAATATCTACCGACCTCTACGATCCCTGCGAGAGGGGCGCTGGTTTAAGCTAATCTGCGGAGCCAGTTTTCACCACCTCCCGGCAGTTCGGAATCTCACATTGGCCTATGCGCTTGCAGGTGCCGATTGCATTGATGTCGCCGCAGATGTTGCTGTGGTCGCTGCGGTGCGTGAAGCCTTACAAGTGGCAGAGCGGCTGTCTGCCTCAAGCCCCGATCGGAGATTCAGCTACATGGGTTCTCCCTGGTTGATGGTGAGCTTGAATGATGGCGAAGACCTGCATTTTCGCAAGGCAGAATTTAGTGCAGCAGAGTGTCCGACGAATTGTCCCCGGCCCTGTGAATCCATCTGCCCTGCTCAGGCGATCGTCTTTGATCAATCAAACACTCATTTGGGATACGCCAACCAGGGCAACTTTTCTGGAGTGATTGCCGATCACTGTTATGGATGCGGTCGTTGCATTCCCATTTGCCCGTTCCAGCGCATTTCTGCTCGTTCCTACCCGTTTATTCCAGAGACTGCGGCTGCGTCAGTATTGCCCTTGGTCGATGCGATCGAAATTCATACTCAAGTAGGACGGCTGGAGGCATTTCAACAGTTGTGGCAGTCGATCGCTCCTTGGGTTGCCTCGTTGAAACTGGTGGCAATCAGTTGCCCCGATGGACAGGGCTTGATTGAGTATCTGCGGTCTCTTTATGAAATTATTTCTCCCCTAGCGGGTGTGGTGGTTTGGCAGACCGATGGTCGCCCCATGAGCGGTGACATTGGCGATGGCACGACCCATGCAGCTATCAAGTTGGGTCAAAAGGTGCTGGCAGCGGGTTTGCCGGGCTATGTGCAACTTGCTGGGGGCACCAATGGCTACACCGTAGAAAAGCTGAGAACGTTGGGCTTGCTTAGTCCTGAGGTGCCGATCGCCTGCTCAGTCCTGTCTCATAAATTTAAGGATTTCGATCGCTACCCGCCTCTCCCCACTTCTGGCTTAGCGATACAAAGTGTCCCTTCAACGTCCTATATTGCCGGAGTTGCCTACGGCAGTTATGCCCGTGTCCTGCTGTCCCCCGTTTTAGAGTCTTTAGAACAAGGAGTGACCATGTTGCACGATCGTCCCACCCCCCTTTCCCAGCCACCTTTAGCGCACCTTGAAACCGTTCCAGAGTTGCTTTGGCAGGCAGTTGACCTCGCCAGTTCTCTGGTTTCTCCCCTCAAGGTCAGGGGCTAAAAAGCGTCGCTTGTCTTAACCTCTGCTTCTTTGTTCACCCTTCATCAATTTATTTTTACCTATGGATTCCAACGGTACCGCTGCATTTGAGTATCCGTCGAGTTCTCCTAGCTCTGCCCCTGTCGCTGAGTTCAACTTGGCAGAAACCGGACAAATCACCGACGATCTCCATAAGCTGTTGCACATCCTGCCGCCTGAGATCCGATCGCAATTGGAGCAACATCCTCTACAAAGCACCTTAATTGAAGTTGTGATGGATCTGGGTCGTCGCCCGGAAGTTCGCTTTCCCGGACGGGCTGAGTATTTGTCTGACAATCCAATTTCTCTGGCAGATTTACAGTGTTGCATTGAGCAAGTGGGTAGCTTCGGGGACGATAACCGAGCTGGCATTGAACGCACCCTGCACCGGATTAGCGCTCTGCGTAATCGTCGGGGTGAAATTATTGGGCTAACGTGCCGTGTGGGGCGGGCGGTGTTTGGCACGATCGGCATGATTCGAGATTTGGTGGAAAGTGGCCGATCGATCCTGATGTTGGGTCGTCCAGGAGTGGGCAAGACTACCGCCCTGCGAGAAATTGCCCGTGTCCTAGCTGATGAGCTAGAGAAGCGCGTGGTGATCATCGATACATCCAATGAAATTGCCGGGGATGGTGATGTGCCCCACCCCGCGATCGGTCGCGCCCGCCGCATGCAAGTCTCCCGCCCCGAACTCCAGCATCAGGTGATGATTGAAGCGGTGGAAAACCACATGCCAGAGGTGATCGTGATTGATGAAATTGGCACAGAGTTGGAAGCTTTGGCAGCCCGGACGATCGCTGAGCGCGGGGTGCAATTGGTGGGGACTGCCCACGGAAACCGCATCGAAAACTTGATTAAAAATCCTACCCTGTCCGACTTGGTGGGCGGCATCCAAACCGTCACTTTGGGCGATGAGGAAGCAAGGCGGCGGGGGAGCCAAAAAAGTGTGCTGGAACGCAAAGCCCCGCCGACTTTCGACATTGCTGTGGAAATGCTAGAACGGGAGAAATGGGTCGTCCATGAGCAGGTTGCTGAAACAGTGGACACCTTGCTGCGGGGACGGCAACCCGCTTTGCAGACGAGATCGCTGAATGAGTTCGGCAAAGTTGTCGTGACCCACGAACTCTCTAACACATTGAGTGAATCAACCCTGGCTCCGGCTTCGAGCCGTCGGTGGCGCACCTCTGGACAGATGGCACCTCTGCCTACCCAAGGTCGGGGGGATTTCCGACGGAGAACGGGTGGAGAGCGGGAGACCACTAATGCGACTAGTGATGCACCTCGATCGCTGCTGAGTTCCCCTAATGCCATTCCATTGCTAGAGCGCGTTGCCGAAGAGCAAGAGTTTGAACGGTTGTTGGATGAATCTCTCCCGCCTTCCTCGGCTGCGATCGGGGTAGAGCCTATCTTTTCCCTGGATACGATCGGAGATGACCTGCCCCGCACCTTCAGCCCCAACGGAGAAGACCCCATGCGGATCTATCCCTATGGGGTGAGTCGGCATCAGTTGGATCAGGTGATTCATACGTTGAACTTGCCTGTGGTTGTGATTAAGGAGATCGATAGTGCAGAGGCGATTTTGGCGCTCCGATCGCACGTCAAAAACCATGCCAAGCTCAGGCAAATTGCCAAGTCCAGACACATTCCCATCCACACGCTGAAGGCAAATACCCTGTCGCAAATTGCCCATGCCCTGCGGCGGCTGCTGGATATGGATGACCTCAGCACTCCAGAAACGGCTGACTTAGGGAATTTACTCTACAGAGGAGATGGAGATGAGGATGAGGTTGAAGCCCTGGAGGAAGCGCGCCTTGCCGTGGAACAAATTGTGATTCCCAAGGGACAACCTGTGGAATTGTTGCCCCGCTCTGGACCCGTTCGCAAGATGCAGCACGAATTGGTAGAACACTATCGCCTCAAGTCCCGCAGCTTTGGCGAAGAACCCAATCGCCGCATCAGAATTTATCCTGCTTAAGAAGTTTGACTCTTGGGAGATCAGAGGATAAATTTTACAGCGTTTTTAGGCGGGCTTCTAACCTGAATGGGCTAGGGTGCATCCCAGTTTTGCAACCGCCCGATCCACCCTCACCCTAAATCCCTCTCCCTAGGGAGAGGGACTTTGAATTCCGGCTCCCTTCTCCCTAGGCAGGGGCGATTCATTGAAAAACGAAAAAGCTCGAAAGCCTCATTCTTTCGTTCTACTTCGCGTTATGCCTAATCTAAACCAAACGAGATAGTAGGCTTTTCAAGGTTATTACTTTTCCAATGAATCAGCCCTGCTTCTCCCTAGGGAGGAGGGTTGGGGATGTAGCTTGCTTCCCGAAGGATGGGCGGCTCAGAGATCTACAAAAGTGAGATACCCCGAATGGGCTAGAAGCCCGCTGTTTTTCCATGCCCAGCATCTCTTGAAAAGCCTGCAAAATGAGGCTCCCAGCCCTTGCCCTGATTCTCACCAGCCATCACTTACTGATCATGAGTCACGATCGCCGGAAAAATGCTAGTGCAGGCTAGCAGAAGTAAGTGGGTAAAACTCAAAACTCAAAACTCAAAACCATCCCCCTAACTGATCAGAAACTTCTGCCAAGCTGCACTAGTGCTTCACCCTGACCTTTCCTGGGATAAACTTTTCTGGACATCTCTAAATGGGTAAATTCGTCCGATAAAGTTCATTCTTGAGAAACGATCGTTGCGTAATATGCCTTATCAACCAAAAAATGCCAAAATTGCCGCAATCTTGGCATTCTCCAGCCTTTTGTTGCCGATTTCAGGGCTACACAAATTTTATCTGCGTCAACCCCTGTGGGGCGTGTTCTACCTGTCCTTGGGTTGGTGGACTCCCATTCCTGGCATTGCCAGTGCCCTGGAAGGTCTCTGGTATCTCCTGCAACAGGAGGATGAGTTTCACAAAAACTTTAACGGTGATGCAGAGGCAAATTCTGAACCCGATCGGCTCAACCTTAGCCTCCTTAAGAATGCGATCGAGCCGCTTCAGCGATGGCAGACGATCGTAGGTGTAAAACTGGCGGGAGTCTTGGGCACACAGGTGGATGTGAATCGAGCGACGATCACCGACTGGCAAAGGCTACCTGGCATCACCGTAGAGCAGTCCCAAATCTTGGTTAACCTCTGCCAAGCAGGTGTTCAGTTTTACTGTGTAGAAGACGTGGCAGCCGCCTTAAGTTTGCCCCCGCAACATCTTCAGCCCTTGCAGCCAGTGCTGAAATTTTGCTACTACAACGAAACTGGAACTAGTGGAGTTGAGCCTAATTTGACGGGGAAAATTGACCCCAACCGGGCACCCCTGGAACTATTGCGCCGTGTTCCGGGCATTGATGCGGAATTGGCGCAGGCGATCGTCACCGATCGCCTAACAGCGGGTGCTTACCAAAATCTGGCTGACCTGCAACAACGTCTATCTCTACCAGGAGAGTTGACCAGCGATCTCATGCATTACCTACAGTTTTAGCGATCGGCTCAGATTTATCCATCAGATTTACCCGCCTCAGCCCCCTCCAGCAGGGCCCAGTTCACCAGCAGCCGCACCCCATAGCCGGTGGCTCCAGCGCTGTTATAGCCATCTTCCTTGTCAGCCCACACGGTTCCAGCCACATCCAAATGGGCCCAGGCAGTTTCCTTGACAAATTCCTTCAGAAACAGCGCTCCCGTAATTGCTCCCGCCGCTCGTCCCGCCGAATTTTTTAGGTCAGCGATCGGCGACTTGATCAGGCTCAAATACTTCTCCTCCAAAGGCATCCGCCACACCTTTTCCCCCGTCAACTCTGCGGTCTGTGCGAGTTCCGCAGCCAGACCATCGCTGGAACTCCACAAGCCAGCAATGCCGTCTCCCAGAGCCACAACGCAGGCCCCAGTTAAGGTTGCCAGGTCAACGATCGCATCCACGCCCAGCTTCTCGGCAAACACCAGCGCATCTGCCAGGGTCAAACGTCCCTCTGCGTCGGTATTGTTGACCTCGATCGTCTTGCCATTGGAAGCCGTCAAGATATCCCCAGGACGCACAGCGCGACCACTGATCATGTTTTCCGTCGCAGCAACAATAAAATGTAGTTCCACCCCAGGTTTGAGCCGCCCCAAAACCTGAGCCGCCCCCAAAACCGCAGCCGCGCCGCCCATATCCGTCTTCATCATCTCGATACCACTGCCCGCCCCTTTAATATTCAAACCGCCAGAGTCAAATGTAACTCCCTTGCCAATGAGAGCCAGCCTCCGTCGAGGCGTTCCGTTGGGCTTGTAGGTGAGGTGGATGAATTTAGGCGGCAAGTCAGAGGCATGAGAGACTCCCAGAAACGCGCCCATGCCTAGCTTCTCGCAGTCTTCTGTTTCCAATATTTCTAGCTCTAGCCCACACTCATGGGCAATTTGCTCGGCTGTTTCTGCCAGTTTGCCTGGAGTCACCACATTGGCAGGAGCCGCAACCAATTCCCGCGCCAGAATTACGCCTTCACAAATTTTTTGAGCCTGGGCAATGGCTGCATCCTGCTCCCCTAGCCCCAAAAGCTCAACGCGCTGTAATTTCGGAGCAGAGTCCTCCTCTGACTTAAACCGCTGGTCTTGATGCAGAGCTAGCACTAATCCTTCGACGATCGCCCCTGCTGTCAGCGCGGCATCATTTTGCCACGGGGGAAGACTCAACCCCAGCACCTGAGATTTCTCCTTGGTTGCTAAGCGGGCTGCACTGGCCGCTGCTTGTCTCAAGCCATCCAGGGTCAAGGTCTCTGGCTGTCCCAACCCCAGGAACATGACCTTGCGAACTGATTGACCGCTGCCCACTCTCGTCACGACACTGCTGCCTGACTTGCCCTTGAACTCCATTTCCGTGATCAGTTCCTTCAGAACTCCGGCAAATTTTTGATCCAAGGTTGCTAAATCTCCCGTCAACTCGACTTCGGATTCAAACACACCGATCGCCAGCGTGTCCTCAGACCAATCTAAACGGGACGTAGAAATCGATCGCACATCCATGTTGTTTCTCAATGCATCTCTATAGGTTTCATTCATTTTCTAAGAATCGTGAATTTAATTCACAATCTTAGGCATCGGGCACAGCCAGTAATCATGCCTGACTTGCGAGAAAAGTCTACAAGAATTTCCTACCTACTGCAATCCAGTCGGTCTCTCCGTCCTTATCGGTCTCTCCCCTAGTAGTCTGTCAATCATTAATTGACGGGTAGCTGAAAGCGGGGAGGTTAGTTGGAGTTAAATTTTGAGAGTCTTCGATCCCTCAAAATTTTCTTGACAGAACACTAGCGTCGCCATTTGACTGAGCAACCGACAACTTCTGTAATCGGCGCAGCGATCGGCTCCCCTTGCAGCAGTTGGGTAATGGCTTGGCGCAAATAGTGCGATCGGACTGTGCTTGGCGCTTGGGGTTGGTCATCAATTCCCCCACCGTAGCGAATTTTTCCCGCCTGATCAACCAAAAAAGCCTGGGGAGTCTTCGTTGCGCCAAACGCCCGCGCCACATCCTGGGCGACATCTCGCAGGTAGGGAAAATTAAGCTGACGCTCAGTTGCGAACGTCTTCATATTTTCAAAGCTGTCCTCAGGGAACTGCTCTGCATCGTTGGGGTTAATGCCAACCAGGGTGAATTTTGGGGACTGAAACTCAGCTTGAATTTGCTTCAGGCGATCGAGATACATCTGCACATAGGGGCAGTGATTACACATAAAAACGACCCCGATCGTCTGAAAGCGCTCTAGATATGGAGCAAGATGATGCACTCCATCATCAGTTCCAGGCAATTCAAAGTCTGGCGCATACGTCCCAATCAGACTCTCAATCTTTTCCATAGAATCCAGCCACCTAGATACAAATCACGATAGAAACCCTTAAATACCGCCCAGACCTTTAGCTACCCCATCTCTAGTCCCATCCATTAAAGAGCTAAAGAGCGTTTTCCCAGATCTTGCACCTACTTGTACCCAGAAGGGTAGAAACCAGGATTCTTACGGCATAGTTTTGCAAGACCCTTGACGGTTTAGTCGGCAATCCGGTTCTGGGTGCCTGCTGAGAAGGATTTAAGGACTGAAAGACCTTTATCCCCCCAAATCATACTCAACTTTGAACCTAGGAAAATTAAGACTTAAGCGATCGAAGTTGGGTTAACTGACAAATCTTGACTTAACTAGAGGAACTAACTTTGTGTCATTTCTTTCCTATACTAATGCTCTTGGGATAGATATACGTTTATGATATTCATCAAGACAATTCTTGTAAGAGTCACCCATCCCCAAAGAAAATTAACTTGCATCCTGATGAACAAATTGTGGACTAAATAGTCTCCGGTCAACCTTAAAAACTTCCCTTAAAAGATTCCTAGATTAAAAAGTTTTTTATTCTATGAGTATCAGGCTTTACTTTAGGAATAATATAATAGTGGAGGAGTTCAGAGGTGGCTCTATCGCGTTACGTCTAACTAAATAAGCCTAATTAAATGGAATTCCTTTCACCTTGATTATCATTTTCCGATAAGTTAACTATGATTGCTTCTTAATCTAAGCGTTATCTTTAAATCGAAGTTCGTTTTTAGTTGCTTAGATAAGGAATTCATGGCTAGATCGGGTTTGCTTGATAGGTTGGCTCGATTTAAGCATGAGAAGTTAGACGGATGTATCAAAAGATAGATTTTAATTTTTCCTTGCTAAATTAGCATAGAATTTTGATTAAATCATTAAGTTGCTAGTCTTAATTCTGAATTTTCAGAAATTAACAACTGCTTAGATGCTAAATTTTTTGATTAGGATAGTCCTCTGATATAGTTAAATCTTGGTATCCTTCTGCATAGGCTTCACTCAAAACGTTTGGGACTAGAAACAACTTCTTTGAATCCCTAGAGTCTTGAGTGAAATCTTTAGCCCCAAGTCTAAATTTTACTGCTGATTTGAACGTTATGGGCTAGCATCTTAATTTCTACTACTTGCACATGAGGAGATTGATAGAGTATGAGTTTAAATGGAAGTGTAGGTTTGAATAGTGGTATGAAACTTGAGGATATCTATCAATTCTTTCGTGATCCACCGCCCATTTATCTCAACAAAGAGCTGGCGGTTTGCTACGTTTTATCAGTCTTGTTGCGTGGAGACTCCTACGGAACAGAGCTGATTCAGCTTCTGGAGACTGAGTATCCTGTCTACCGCCTGTCAGACACTGTTCTTTACAGTGGACTGAAGTTTCTGGAAGACGAAGGTGCGATCGGGGGTTATTGGAAAAAAGTGGAAGGACGTGGGCGGCCCCGTCGGATGTATCAAATTCAACCTGAGTGGCAAGAACGTTCTGAGGAACTGGCCCAACTTTGGCAAGGATACATCACCCAAACAATCTCTCCTTCAAGCACTGCCGTCCAAAACTAACGCAGTTCTGTTTTGGCAAAGTTCTTTGGAGTTGCACTGCGTTCACTCGTTTCTATCAACAGATTTAGGCGAATTGAAGATCTCTTAAGGAAATGACTGTAGCTTGTGCTTCATTTATATCCTGGGAAATTGACGGTACGAGTGACTTAATCTGGTGATTTGTGTTCGCAGTGCATTTTCCATATTCTTATGTTTAGTTGAGTGAACCCTTCGCTCGACAATTTGCGATCGATCGCACAAGCCATCGATGGCTTGAAAGAGCATCACTTTGTTAATAAATAGTGGCGAAGGCACTGGCTCTCGGAATTGACATCTGTGTGAAATCGCAACTTTTTACAGATATTGGTATTGGTCAGTTCAAAACAAGCGTTGCGTAAACGTCCCTCTATTGAGGGTTACAACTTTTTCCGGGAATCTCTGTGAAATACCTAGACGCTCAAGTCCGCACTCCAATTATGGGGGGCGGATTTTTGTATTTATCTGCTATCAGGCACCTTTTTGCCTGAGCCTTTAATCGTATTGATGTCGCTAAGTAACTACTCAGGCTTCCCTCACCCCAACCGCTCTCCCAGAGCGGGAGAGGGGCTAAGACTTGGGTTCAGTTCCTTTCTCCTAAGCAGGGAGAAGGGGCTAGGGGATGAGGGCTATTCGACTTTCTGCAAGAGTCTGAGTAGTTACGTCGCTAGTTAAGGTCTGACTCGCCACCCTAACCAACGACATTTGGGGTTGCGGCAATGGTAGCGACGAATAGGTAGAATGAAGCCGATCGCGTGTCCTAGGGGGCGGCGACGGGTACGACGGAGTGAACTTTTGCAACTTGGGCATCTCAGCTTCGTCAAGCTGGGCGAGAGCCGCAGGTGATAGCGGATGCGCCAGATGATGAGTCCGATCGCTAGGAGAATCAACACTAACCCAATCCCATTTGCGGGAATGAATTGGGTGAGGAAATACTTGAGGGCGATTTTTAGGGACTTGGCAAAAACCTGTAACGATCGCGACAAGGTACCCTGGATGTTAAATGGCCCTATCAGTAAAATGCCGCCTAGACCCACCAGAGCAAGGGTACACAGTTCAAAGCGCCATTTTTGCCAGATCCGCTTCACGGCAGTTGGTTTGTGACCTGCTTCAGAGAATTTGTCCGCCTGCTCAGGTCTGTGAGAGAACACGGGAGGAGACATCTTCTTTCCTAATGTTTATGGTTCTAAAGTTTGTCAAGGAGAGAGGAAAGCACTAGAGCTATTTAGACTATTCCTTAACCTTATCAGGAGTGGCATACGGAAAGCAGGGTTGGCAATTGAACGCTGACAAATTGCCTCGCTTCAGCCTTGATGCTGCATGGGTGGTTCTGAGTCGGTGACTCTGAGTTCCCAACACGTCTTCAAGCCTACAGAGCTAGGGATTCTAGAATCCATGCGACTGCTGCTGCCAAATCAGAGGCGATGTAGTCTGGCTGGGTTAGGTGTTGATAGTCGCCGTGGAGGACACGATCGCCAAAACCCGTTTGTACTAGGATACCCACACAACCTGCGTTATGGGCCAGGTCTACATCAGTTGCTTTGTCGCCCACCATGAAACTGCGCGCTAAATCCAAGTCATGCTGCCAGGCCGCACTGACTAACATGCCTGTGTTCGGTTTGCGCTGGGTTGTCCAGTACGTAAACTCTGGAACAGTTCCCCCCTCTGGCTGGCTCAAGGCGGGGCAGTAATATAGCGCGTCTAACCGTGCCCCTGCCTCGTGATCCAGGAGGTGACAGAGGCGGTGATGGAGTGCGTCCACATGGCTAACGGGGTAGTAGCCTCTGGCGGGGCCAGATTGGTTGGAAACCAAGCAGCAGAAGAGTCCCCAGTCATTGAGTTTTCGTAGGGCGGTGGCGACTCCGGAGACAAGCTGGAGGTCTTCTACCCGATGGATGTAGCCGACTTCCTGGTTGAGTACGCCATCGCGATCGAGAAACACGGCTGGTCTACCCACCCCAAACCTGCTCCAATATCTTTTCTGGTGGAATATCACCGATTTTGTTGGTGGGAGACTTGATGCCCACAAAGCGTCCCCGGAGAGCTTCGGGCAAGGAGGTATCAGTTGGCAAGAGCTTTTGGGGATCGGTGGGCCCAAACAATGCCAGGGTGTAGGTTTGCACGGCAACGGACAGGTGCATGGGGGCACTGTCGGTACAGAGCATTAAACTAGCTCCAGCAATTAAAGCGGCAAGTTTACCAATGTCATCTGGTTTGGCAATTTTCAGATTGGGCAGAATATTTACCAGCGATTGCACAAATGCATCGTCGTCTGGGCCTCGTACAACAACGAGGGGGAGTTCTGGTTGCCGCTGTTGGAAGCTCTGAATAATTTTGACCCAGTTGCCTACGGGATAAATTTTATCAATGCCTTTTTCTCTGGCAAGTTCACTGGAGCCGCCGTGGATGAGGACATAGCCACTGCCGGGAACGCCTAACCGCTTTTGCTCAGCTTCTGCCCATTCAATATCTTTTTTGGGTACGCTAACCGTTAGCTCTGGGCAGGGAGTGTTGATTTCCAATCCCTGGAGCAAATCATGGTACATCTGAGCGGCGTACTGCTCTGTTTTTAGGGGGACTGGCTGGGTGAGGAACCATTCGCCGCCACCGCCAGCGTAGCCAATGCGGTTGGGAATGCCGGTGAGCCACAGCAGCAAGCCGACTCCCCAGCGTTGCCCTAGGGAAAGGACAATCTCATACTCTCGATCGCGCAGGATACCCAGCAAATTGCCCAAATCTGCCAGGCTGTTCTGTGCTTTGAAGTCGTAGAGGATGACATCATGAACTGATTTACAGACTCGATAAGCGCTTTTGGAGCGGGGTTCAACCACTACATCGATTTCTGCGTTGGGGTAGAATTGCTGCAAATCGCTGAGAGTGGGGAAAAATAGAATCTGATCACCGATTCCTCCAGGGACTAGGCACAGGATTCGCATAATATTTTGTTACACTTGTTCGCTCTTCATTTTAGTGGAAGATAGCTGACAGTTTTTAGATTTTTAGAGTTTGGATTTTGGAGACATGCTGTGTATTTATTGATTCCTGCGGCTGGGATGGGACAACGGATGGGGGAGGAGTGGGCGCGACGGGGGCAGGCGCAACGCAACAAATTGTTACTGCCTTTGCTCGATCGCCCGGTAATTGCCTGGACGCTGCTAGCGGCTAAGGAGGCTGAGCAGATCCGGCGGGTGAGCATTATTGGTCAGCCAGAAGATTTTAAGGAGTTCAAGCAAATTGTCCATCATCTCGGCATGAGTAAGATGGTGCAATTTGTGACAGGAGGCACAACCCGCCAGGAGTCGGTGGATCACGGTTTGCAGGATTTGCCTGTGGCAGCGGAGCGGGTGTTGATTCACGATGGGGCGCGGTGCTTGGTGACTCCGCAGTTGCTCGATCGCTGTGCTGAGGCAATTTTGCACTGCCCTGGTTTGATTGCGGCGGTGCCTGTAAAGGACACGATTAAGGTGGTGGATGCAACGGGGCTGATTGAAAGTACGCCCGATCGCCGCCATTTGTGGGCTGCTCAAACGCCCCAAGGGTTTGATGTGGAGTTGTTGAAGCGATGCCATGCGGAGGGCCGATCGCAATCCTGGGAAGTGACAGACGATGCGGCGTTGTTTGAACGGTGTGGTTTGCCTGTCAAGGTGGTGATGGGAGAGGAAACCAATATTAAGGTGACGACTCCAGGGGATCTGACGATCGCTGAACTAATCCTGCGCCAGAGGGGTATTCAGAAATCCCACGAGTAGGAATAGCTTGAACATTTAGGAGTTGCAGGCATTGTTGCAAGTCATTGATTCAACCAATCTTGAATTTCTTGCACCAACCAGAAGCACTCTCCTTCTGTGAAACTTCCTTTCAAGTAGCAGGATTCATCACCCACTTGAATGAAGATTTGAGTACCGGTATCATACTTACTACGAATCAAAACGCCTGTAATGTTTGAGGTTAAGCGAGTTCGCTGATAGAGGGCTAAACCAAATGTTCGATAGTCTGTTTCAAATTTGTGACGATCTAAGCGAGTTTGACTTCCTACAGTGAGCCAGTTCAACATCATAAATACAATGATCAAACATGGTAGTGACGATACTAAGATGGTAAAATACCATCCATATAACTCAATGTCGATTTTTATTCCTAACAAAGATAGAAATGCGTGAAAAAAGATGACGAAGACCCCTAAACCCGCAATTGAAAACACTGGAATTACAACAGCAATTGTGAGTAAAATCTTGATTCCTCGGAATGGTTGATTTATATAAAGTCCTCCACTAATAAGGGATGGAACGTAGATCTCTAGCGTCTTGTCAGATTTTCTAATTTGAATCCGGGAATCATTCGGCCGAGGAATTTTTTTGACAGGGGACACTTGAGTTATCGTGCGGATCATCTGCCCCGATCGCAGAGCCGCTTCCGCTTTACGAGCCGTTGTAAACCGCTCCTCCAAAATTGGGTCAGTCAGCTTCGTCAGCCAACTCACAAACGCCGGGCTGAGGCTTACCCGATCGGCAAACTGGAGGCGCGATCGTTTTTGGGGCAAATCTGCTGGAGCGGTTCCCGTCAACAAATGAATTAAGGTCGCACCCAGAGCGTAAAGGTCGGAAGCCGCCACCGATCGGCCCCAGAACTGTTCCAAGGGTGCATAGCCACTGGTGCCCACGACGGTGAAAGTAACTCCGGTAACCGCTGCCTGGGCTTGAACGGCTCCAAAGTCCACCAAATAAATCTGGTTATCCTCTCCCCAAATTAAGTTGCTGGGTTTGATATCTCGGTGCAGCACGGGCGGACTGAGTTCGTGGAGGTAGGTCAGAATTTCCAGGACATCGATCGCCATCTGGTTAACTTGGGGTTCTGTCCAGCGGGTTCCTTGCTCTAATAAATCTTGTAAAGAGGAACCGGGGATGTAATCTTGGACTAAGCCAAACCAAGGCAGACCACCACCTGTTTCTTGGTCAAGGGAAAAATAGTCCCGGTAGCGGGGAATGCGGGGATGGCTGAGGTTTTGCAAGACTTTTGCTTCGCGCTCAAACAGTTCCAGTTCTTGCCATTGTATTTGGGGGCTGAAAGCGAGGAGTTTGACGATGACAGATTCTTTCGTCTCTAGGTCGGTGGATCGCCAGGTTTGGCGACCTGCGCCTGTGCGTCCCAATTGTTGTTGGAGTTGGTAGCGGGTGCAAAGGGTTTGTTCTGAATCAATACTTCGGACAAATTTTGAGCAGATTTTAAGGCTCAAACCCTGATTCAACCGTGGGCGGGATCTTATTTTCAAAGTCAGGAGCAGAGCTAACTTTGAAAAAATAGCTCAATCCTAGAACTGCAAGCCCTGCAAGCCCTGCAAGCCCTGTAGAATCGTTCAACAAACTGTCCGGACTATTGCTGAATGCAACATTCGCGTCTGGGGGCTTTTTGCTTAGGGTTCCCACGATTGTAAAATAATTGTCTCTGCTGGGGATGCTGCACTTTGGTCTTGGGACACGGTTTAGATCCGGGGTTCCGACCCAACCCGACCCTTGGGGGTGATCCCCCAAACCCCCTTCTGGGTGACGAGACGCTTCCCCCAGACCCCCTCCGAAGGTATGAATTGTGGGAGGAAAAGAGCGCTTCGCTTTGCCGATGATGAGCGGGCCGTGACTGTGTGGGGTCGATCGTCTCTCTCGCATAAGGAGATTTCCAGAAAAGTTTATACCAGGCACCGGAAGGGCGAAGCATCCGGGCAATGACCTTCTGGTTGATTCAAGGGCTTATCTGCCGGATGCTTCGCCCCTACAGCCGCAACATCTTTCTCAGAAATCTCCTAAATGCAAAACTCAAAACTCAAAACTATTCCCCTCTAACTCCCTTTCTTCTCTGGCATCACCCAAGGTTGGCTAGGCAAGAAACGAATTGGGGTTCCTTTGGTCATCTTTTCAATTTCGTCTTTAATCACGTCATCGGCTAAGAAGCTGGCTGTCAGCAGGAATTTGAGAATTTGGAACGATCGGGTATTGGTTTGAAAGTAACCGCCATGCACATCTAAACGATTGATCCCCAAGAGATACAGGGGGGAATGAATCAGGTCGATGAGTGGCCCGGTGATGAGCGTGAGTTTGAAGGGTAGTAGATTTACGCCGCCCCGTCCATCGTCGCCGCGCATTTCAGAGCAGTCGATGTAGTTAAACTTGCGGAGCAGTTCGTAGGAGGGGGTGGACTGGACGGCGGACTCGGAGTGGAACAGGATGCGAACGTAGGGCAGGTAAGGGGAATCTGTGGTATTGCGAGTTCGCTTGAGGTAAATATTACCCAAGCGTAACCCAGCCATTTGGATGCTGGGTTCGATGAACCAGTTGCCGACGGTGGACAGGTAGCGCAGGACAACATCCCGATCGCTGGACATCAAGTAAATCCGCCGAGACCGCCGCATGGCCGATCGCACGTAGTTATTGCGGCCCTCCCGCAAAAATTCCATCGGAATATCAGGGGAAGCCAAGATCAGCTTGTCCAACCGCAAATATTTGCCAATGCTATCGATCGATTCAACTTCAGGATCAATGGTGGCATCGGGGGCCAGGGTGCCGCGATCGTCTTTGCCAAAACCAGACAAAATACGCAACGTATTCACCAACAGCAAGCCGCCCATGCTATGCCCAACGAGGTTGACTTGCAGCGGCAGGGTTGGGGTGGGGAAATGGGGGGACGGGGTGGATTCGCTGGGTTCTGAGGCTGGGTCTTCTGCACCTTTGGCAGGGCTAATGACTTCGGGGTGCGATCGTTCTGTTGCGGCGGCAATTTCTTTTTCTAGGGAACGGTCTAGCCGCCAAACAAACTCGGCTAAATCTGGTGACCCGTAGTGAACAGCTCGATAGCGATCGCGTTGATAGACCACGATGCGTAGGAACAGAAACACCATTGTCCACAACACCAGGACGACTAAAAAGATGGATAACCAACTGAATGGAGCACCAGAGACATGGTTGAAGCGGTTGAGGGCCCAAAATATTCCGTAGAACAGACCGCTGAACACCCCCGCCAACGCTGAAAGTGCCACCAAAAACTTAACGACTACCCCTAAATGATTGGAATAATCACTCCACAGCCCCCGACTGAAGAGGGGTTGTTCGCTGGGCCAGTGGTAGCCGATGTAAAAGTGATCATCCTTGAGGGTACGAGCCTGGGTTTTCGCATCGGGACAATTTAATGCGATTGCCTCTTGAGTGAAGGATTTGTAGAAGTTGACTGAGGGGTTGGCATAACCGTGGGTTCTCAAGGTCAGTTGTTTTACGCCTTGGCGATGGATAATTTGCCCTAGTTCTTTGATGTTGAACAGGGAGCGAAAGCGAGCTTTGCCTAATTTCTTGGTGACTTGGGGATCAGTCGGGAGGCAACGATCGACCTCCTGGGACACGGAAACGGTGCTGGTAACCAGAAAAACATTGGAGTACTCCAGGTCAGCATAGACTTCAAAGTTGCGGCTGATCGCCTGAAAGAACTGATCCTGAACCCAATCGTTTAGGGTGTCAATCACGTAGTCTTCATCAACTGCTTGGGCGAAGTAGGGGTGTTGCCCTGAGCGATCGAGTTGCTGTATGGCGTTGACAATTTCAGCTTCGGAGGTTTTGCCTGCATAAATTTCGGCACTGGCACCAGGGGGAGTTGGCATCGCCAGTTGGACAATCCGCACTTTTGTCCACCAGTCAGAAAAGGCGGCAGCATTGCGGAGGGTAGATTCTAGCCAGCGTCGATCGCGCTTGATATCCCGATTGTCCCAAGAAAAAGGTAATTGATGGTATCGACGCTCCATGTTTATTTTCCCCTGATAAGCGATTATGATGATGTTTTTAAGGAGATTTCCAGAAAAGTTTATACCAGGCACCAGAAGGGCGAAGCATTGGGGCAAGAATCTGTGCAGCCATTCGAGATCTCCTACCCAATGCTTCGCCCCTACAGGGGTAATATCTTTCTCGGAAATCTCTTTAACAACTCTGAATGTAACTACTCAGCCTACCCTCACCCTAAATCCCTCTCCCCAGGGAGAGGGACTTCAATCCGGCTCCCCTTCTCCCGCTCTGGGAGAAGGGGCTGGGGGATGAGGGTAGACCCGCCATTAGGCTAGGAGCCTGAGTAGTTACCTCTGAATTATGGTTAGTGCAGGCTGGCAAAAGTAAGTGAGTAGCACTCAAAACTCAAAACTATCCCTACTCGGTTTACGAGGCTCCAAAGCCTTTTGCAGCTTTGCCCGATGCTTTACCCTTGGGCTTGGTTTTACTAACTTCAGCTAAGGCATCTTGGAACAAGTTGTGTAGGTGCAAGGGAACGCTGGCGATGTCAGGAAGCTCCGGTTCAAGGGGTTTTTTGTGGTTTTGGAGCAGGGAGTCGAGGTCATCGCTCAGCGCAAACTCTGGGCGATCGAGGACAACTCGCAACACGGTTTCCAACGCCTCTGGATACTCGTGGGCCAGTCGCCGCCATACAAACGCATTGGAATTTGGGGATTCCAAGAACGATCGCACCAGTTTTTCCCCACCTTTCACACTCTGCCAATCCTCTCCCGATCGCGCCTTTTCTAAAAGTGTCTTGAATAAATGGTAGGAGGACAAAAACATCTGACCCCAACGAGCATCAGCTAAAACGGTTACTTGGTCCGCTTTTTTGAGGTCAGATGGGAGTTCAACCTTAGGGGTCATCATTTTGGCGGCACTTTTGTGATTGAACGCCTGTGATACAGCTTGGGCATCCATTCCCAGGGATTCTGCCATCGCATCGATCGCCTCTTGCCCAACGCCTGCCTCTGCGGCCGCCTCTGCCAGGGATTTATTGGGGTCAATGCCCGCTGTGGCCAATTGTTTTTGGGTCAGGAGTTCCTGAAATTCCTTCAGCTTCTTGTCAAGCTGATACCCCGGCAACACCACTTCATTACTGCCAAAGAAGGTCAAAAATTCCTGGTGATACTGCTCAACGGATTCCCACGCCTGTTCCAAAAGTTCTGGGGCATCGCTGTACAACGCGGATTTATAACTCTGGCGAAAGTTGCCGATCGCCACTGCCAGCTTTGGTTTGCCCGGCTTACCCATAATGGTCGGTGGCCCCGAAAACATCCAGTAGTTTTCCTCCAGAGGCGCAATGCGGGTCAGCAAAATTTCACCCTCCTGGAACCGCGCTATCTCCTGCTCATCGGCTTTGAGGAGATAATGCTTGTCTGTGAGCCAGTTCCGCACTTCAAAGCCATTAGGCAAAACGTGCAGAATCGCAAACAAGCCGATGAAGGTGCGGTTCCAGGCAAGCAAGAGTTGGCGATCGGACTCAGTTAATTCCGTTTGGTCAATGAATAACTCTAGGGGCGTTTTGTCGCCAACCTTGCCCTCAGTTAAAAAGGTATCGATCAATAAATCTCGATGGGTGATGTCGCCAACTTGCGATCGGGATTTATCTGCGGCATAGGCTTCTAGCGCCTGGGCGAGTTCTCCTTCTGCATCTAGGACAAACTCCACCAGTGCTTGCTTCAGGGCCCGGGCCCGTTCTAATAATGTTACGTCCACCATTTGACCTCATAAAACAATAGTTCAGACATTTTTGCGATCGCCAGCCCTCATCCCCCAACCCCTTCTCCCGTTCTGGGAGAAGGGGAGCCGGATTGAAGTCCCTCTCCCCTCTTGGGAGAGGGATTTAGGGTGAGGGTCTATACGGGCTGTACAACACCAGCACTTCCACAAAAACTTTCCGAAGTATTGATAAAACAGAGCAGCCCCATCAGCATTTTGGCAAGGGGCCCGATCGGACTCACCCCAACGTATCTAACGTGACTGCGTTAGCACTATCTTATGGGCAATGGGAGACATCGCCTCGGGTGCATCCCAGTTTTGCAACCGCCCGATCCACCCTCACCCTAAATCCCTCTCCCTGGGGAGAGGGACTTTGAATTCCGGCTCCCTTCTCCCTGGGGAGAAGGGTTGGGGATGTAGCTTGCTTCCCGAAGGGTGGGCGGCTCGGAGATCTGCAAAAGTGAGATGTACCCCATCGCCTCTTTCCTCACTCTGAAAGCTTGATTCCTTGAGCTAGTGTTCTGTCAAGAAAATTTTGACGGGTCGAAGACCCTCAAAATTTAACTCCAACCAATCCCCCAGCTTTCAGCTACCCGTCAATTAATGATTGACAGACTACTAGAAACCCAGGGTCATTTCATTCTAGATTTAGTCCACGAACCTATGGGCTTTCAGGCAGCGTAAAACTAAATTCTCGAAACCTGAAACAACGTGATTTCGTGAATGCATAAAATTCCACAATTTAGAATGAAACAGCCCTGCTAGAAACCGGGGTTCTGCGTCGATGGGGGCGATCGAGTTTAATCGCTAACAGAACCCCGGTTTCTCCCGCCCTGCCTCCCACCCAACGAATTACTGAGACCGGTTTAGAAATCCAGGCAACGTGCAACTTTTCTGAACCGCCCTCACCGTTCGGTTGAGCGCTCACGTCGAAGCCCCAACCCCTCTCCCAAAAGGGGTTGGGGCTAAGATTTGGATCGGCTCCCCTTCTCCCAATGGGAGAAGGGGCTGGGGGATGAGGGCAGACTTTAAGTTGCACATCACCTAAATCCCCTAATGCAAAAAGTGCCGCACTCCTGTCAAGACCATGACTAAGCCCAATTCATTAGCCGCTTGGATGGAATCTTGATCTCGCAAACTTCCCCCTGGTTGGACGATCGCTCCAATGCCAGCCGCTGCCGCAGTGCGTACCGAGTCATCAAAGGGAAAGAATCCATCACTGGCTAGGACTGCTCCGTGGGATTTTTCCTCTGCCTGCTCCAGGGCAATTTTGACAGAACCAACGCGGTTCATCTGTCCGGCTCCCACTCCTAGGGTCGTTCGATCGCGACTCACCACAATGGCGTTGGATTTTACATGCTTGCAAACCTTCCAGGCAAACAATAACTCCTCCTGTTGGGCAGGGGTTGGCTGCGCCTCAGTGACCACTTGCCATTGCGTCGAACATTCCACCGCCTCATCCGCCGCCTGTACTAAAAATCCGCCAGCGATCGACTTCACAGTTTGGGCGGTTCCCCTCTGCAAATCTGGCAAAACCAACACCCGCAATTTCGACTTAGCCTTCAGCACTGCCTCTGCTTCTGGCTCACAACTTGGCACCAGAATGCATTCTAAAAACGTCTGGGTCAAGGCTTCAGCAGTGGGGACATCCAGGGTTTGGTTCAAGGCGACAATGCCGCCAAAGGCCGAAACCGAGTCGGCATTGAAGGCTTTTTGGTAGGCTTCCACTAGGGTTGTGCCCAGAGCCACACCACAGGGATTGGTGTGCTTCAGAATTGCAGCCGCCGGAGTATCTGTAAACTCGGCAATTAACCGCCGGGCTGCTTCTAGGTCAACGAGATTGTTGTAGCTTAATTCTTTTCCCTGTAGTTTCACTGCGGTGGCCCATCCGGTTGGGGTCGTCCCAGTTTGATACCAAGCTGCGGGTTGATGGGGATTCTCGCCGTAGCGCAGAGCCTGTAATTGGGTGCCTGTCAGCATCCAGGATTGGGGCAGGGTTGCGTCAGATTCCTGGGGGGATTGGGCTGACTTGAGGTAGGTGGCGATCGTCAAGTCGTAGGTGGCAGTATGCTCAAAGGCTTGCTGGGCGCAGTGCTGCCGAAAGTTCAAAGATACGCCTGTCTGCAATTGCTTCAAGTAGTCGTCGTACTGGATGGAACGGCACAATACGGTCAGGTGGGCATAATTTTTGGCGGCGGCGCGGAGCATGGCGGGGCCGCCAATGTCGATTTGCTCGATCGCCGTTGCTAGGGAAACATCAGGCTGGGCGATCGTCTGTTCAAAGGGATAGAGATTCACCACCACTAGATCGATCGGGCGGATTTGATGGAGTTCCAATGCGGCTACATCCTCTGGAACATCCCGCCGCGCCAGAATTCCCCCGTGAATCCGAGGATGGAGCGTCTTCACCCGTCCCCCCAAAATTTCGGGGAATCCTGTGTAGTCAGAAACTTTGGTCACGGGTAGCCCTGCTGCTTGCAAGGCTTTGGCCGTCCCGCCACTGCTGATGAGGTCAAACCCAAAGTCTGCAACGAGGCGTTGAGCAAATTCAACCAACCCTGTCTTATCCGATGTACTGAGGAGTGCCAGCGCCATAATGCCCAACGTTAAAGATGAATGGTGTAATGCATCTCTAACTTATCAGCTTCAAGGTTTTATCTGCCTTTCAGCTAGGAGGTATTTTGTGGAAGGCGATCGTTAAAGACAGAACAATCCTGGTAAGCCTATAGAAGGAAAGCGAATCCTAACAAAGCTAGCAGCTATTGAAGAATCTGAAGTCGCAGTGACAGTAACTATCTGCAAAGGGCAAGTCAGAGGTCGGCTGATTCCTCCAGTTAGTTGTCTTATAATAGACATCAAATAATAGACATCAAACCTTGAGAGTGCGAACAAGCAATGAATACTACGGATACTTCCCCAATGGATGATCCAATGGATGATATAGAGGTAGTAGTTTTGACATCTATGACACAGTTGCAGCGCCAGCTTAATGACTCGCTCCAGCAACTATCACCAGAGCGATTACAGGTGCTTGCTGATTTTGCAGCTTACTTGGCAAATGCTGAAAGCGAGGCTGCGACTCAAGAACTTTTGACCATTCCTAGATTGCTAGAGCGCGTCAAGCAAAATCAAGCAACTCCCAAAACGCAGTACTCAACCTGGAGAACTCTTCGGTCTGATGTATGAAGTTCTGCTCCATCCCGATGCCCAGAAGGTTTATGTCAATGCCGACGAAGCCCTAGCGAAAAAAATCGCCCGCTATTTGCAGCAGCTAGAGCAAACTCCTCGATCGCATCCCAACATCAAAGTTCTCAAGGGAGAGTATGAAGGGTATTATCGCTACCGCATTGGAGACTACAGGGTGATCTACTCGATAGATGATGACTTAGTTCAGGTCTTTGTTGTGGCGATCGCCCATCGCAGCGAAGCGTATAAACCTTAAAAAATTTCCGGGAAAAATGCTGCTGCTCATTCCAGAAACCGGGGTTTTTGCGCCCTTCATCCCACAAGTGGAATCCTGGTTTCTGGATATCTATATGTTATGTGATGGTGTCAGATTTGAATTCATCATTAACAACGCTGATAGCGCATTCCAGGCAGTTGAGTCACGAGGCCCAGCAACTCCAACTGGAGCAGGGCACTGGAGACAGCAGCAGCAGGAAGATGGGTATGTTGCACGATCGCATCAAAGGATATCGACTCCATTGTAATGATGGTGATGACCTGCTGCAACTCCGGTTCTAAACCCTGGATTATACCGGAGCGATGACTCTCATCAAACAGTGGCTCAACGAGGCGCAATTGGGGCATCACTTGGAGCATTTCCAGCAAATGATCTTCCCCTAAAATCACCTGTGCGCCCTTGCTAATCAAGCCCAAACAACCGATCGATCGTTCGTTGTCCAACGACCCAGGTACAACATAGACATCCCGGTTATATTCATTGGCCACATAGGCCGTGATCAATGCCCCAGATTTGGCGGGCGCTTCCATCACGATTGTGGCGCGACTTAATCCAGCAATAATCCGGTTGCGTTGGGGAAAGTGGGTGCGATCGGGTTTCGTGCCCGCTGGATATTCACTCAACACGGCTCCCTGTTGCAAAATCCGATCGCACAGGGCCCGATTGCGCCACGGATAAACCACATCTACCCCTGTTCCTAAAATCGCCAGGGTGCGCCCCCCCGCCTCCAAACAACTGGTGTGCGCTTCTGTGTCAATGCCATCTGCCAACCCAGAGACGATCGTGAAGCCATATTTCACCAGGGCAGTGGTCAGTTTGCGTGTCCATTTTCTGCCGTACTCCGAAGGATCGCGGGTGCCCACAATGGCGATCGTGGGCGTGGTGCCCTGGTGTTCGCCCAAGTCAACTTGACCCCGGCAATACAACACCGAGGGCGGATTGGGAATTTCTCGCAGCAACCGTGGATAGTCGGCATCGGCAGGAGTCCAAAAGCACGGATTCGCCTTTTCATGGGTTTCCAAAAAAGCCTCTGGCTCAATTTGCACCCGCTCCCACAGCACTACTTGCAGCATTTGCGGCCCAAACCCTTCCACCGCCATGAGTTCAGGATAATCTGCCTCCCACGCGATCGCCAAAGTGCCAAAATGTTGCTGCAATCGCTTGATCAGAATCGGCCCAATGCCCGCAATCTGTGACCAAGCGAGCCAATATGCCCGTTCTGTTGCCAATGTTTTGTCCTCTCGCCACCCAGATTATCAGTATGCCCCGACTTGCAGAAATAGCAAATTCGCCAAACCGATCGCTTAATACTTCGTCCTTCCGGGATTAAATTCGATCGTCCTCATCCTCCCTGGTTATGTGCCGTTACATCTGGGGCGAAGCATTGGGAAAACAATTTTCTGATAGCTTTAGAAATGACTTGCTGAATGCTTTCCCCTGCTTTTTAATCCGGTCCTAAGAGGTTGTTTTAAAAGGTACGAATCGTTGACCGAACCGCCCCCCAGCCCCCCAATTCTGGGGGGTTCTGAGGTCAAAGTCCCCCACAATTGGGTTCTTAGGAGATTTCCGAGAAAGATGTTACCCCTGTAGGGGCGAAGCATCCGGCAGACAGAGCCTTGAATCAACTAGAAGGTCATTGCCCGGATGCTTCGCCCTTCCGGTTCCTGGTATAAACTTTTCTAAAAATCTCCTAAAGGCTAGGCACAAAGGGGGTACATTTTCCTCCTAGAGCTTCAGTAATCACACAGGTATTAGCCGTCATCATCTTGATGTAGGAGTTGCCATCGCTATTGGGGGCCCCGATCGAATCTGAGTAAAGTGGACGGGGAGCCAGTTTCACTCCGGCTTCCTGGGCCACCGTTTGAATCAGTGTGGGATTAATCGTCGTTTCGGCGAAGATAGCGGGGGCCTTGCTGGACTTGACTGATTCCACCAAGGCTTGCACTGTTTGAGCGCTGGGTTGTTCTTCAGTGCTGATGCCAATCAACGTGCCAATGATCTCCAGCGAGTAGGCACGGGCGTAGTACTGGAAGGCATCGTGGGTCGTCACCAGCCGCCGCTGGTTGGGCGGAATGGTTTGGATTTGCTGCCCAATCCAGCGATCGAGTTGGGTCAATTCTTTTGTGAGGCGATCGGCGTTTTGGTCAAATTTAGCTTTGTGGGTGGGCGATCGGTCACTCAAAGCTTGGCGAATTGCCTCCACCATCCGAATGACATTCTTTACATCTCCCCAAACATGGGGGTCAGGCACCGTTGGCTTGTTCTTTCTATCCAGTTGTAGAGGTTTTACCACCTCGCCGATCGGTATCCTGGGAGTATTAGAGCCACTGGCATTCATCAGCTTAATGAGTCCAGGTTCCAAATTGTAACCATTGTAGAGAGTTAAATCTGCTTCCTCAAAGGCTCTGCTATCCGTGGGAACTGGCTCGTAGACGTGGGGATCAGTGCCTGGTTTGAGGATACCGATCACCTCGATCGCTTCACCCCCAATGGTAGCGGTCAAATCCGCCAAAATTGTACTGGTAGCGACCACCCGCAGCTTGGCGTTTGGGACATCCCGTTGCTGAGAGGACGTAGTGCATCCTGAGAGAGAGAGGCAAGCGGTGCTGGTGAACAGGAGCGCGAACTGTAAAAATCGCCGTCGCGATCGTCGATGCTGATTAATATCTGTACAAACCATAGAAGGGATAACGCTCGCTAAACTGTTGTATTTATTTTCATAATTATTTCATTTTTTGCGCTATCTTAATTTCATAATCTTTTCATTTTTTAACCTATTTGGTGCTTCAGTTTTTAACTTATTCCTACTTGCTTGAGGCGATGTTATGACCAGTTTTACACTCCCCCATAACCCCGATGCTGCAATGGATTTGAGCGCTCATAAGGACGTGTGTAGGGATAGTGCAAACTTGATTCGCATCGACCATGTGGGCGTAAAGTATCGAGCGTTTGAAGCGTTGCAAGACATTAGCTTTGTGGCTCACCCAGGACGATTAATTGGGATCATTGGCCCCAATGGAGCTGGAAAAAGTACCCTGCTGCAAGCCATGCTAGGGCTAACGCCCTTGGCAACGGGCACGGTCTCCTACGATGGCAAGCCGCTCACTGACCAGTTAGAGCGCATTGCCTACGTGCCCCAACGATCGCAACTGGATCTAACCTATCCTGCTACCGTGTGGGATGTAGTCATGTTAGGTCGAGTGAAGAAAACGGGTTGGTTTCGGCGCTTCTCTGCCTACAGTCGCCAAGTGGCAGCGGCAGCCCTAGAGCGAGTGGGCATGACTGAGTACCGCGATCGGCCGATCGGGCAACTATCGGGTGGGCAACAGCAGCGTGTCTTTCTCGCGCGGGCCATTGCCCAAGAAGCCGATGTGGTGTGCTTTGACGAGCCATTTGTGGGGATTGACCAAAAAACCGAGGCAATAATCTTTGAGATTTTCCATGAACTAACGCGATCGGGCAAAACTCTGCTGGTCATAAATCACGACTTAGGTGAGTCGATCGCCCATTTTGATGACTTAGTGCTACTCAACAAAACCCTGATTGCCAGTGGCGATCGACGATCGGTTCTGACTTCCGAACACCTCAGTGAAGCCTATGGCGGCAAGGTCATGTTCTTCCAATAGCTATTAGACCTGCACTGTTTAACGCCTATGTCCCTTGATCTGCTTCTAGAACCCCTGCACTATGGTTTCATGCAACGATCGCTCCTCATCGCCATTTTGGTGGGGCTGATCTGTGCAGTGGTGGGCAGTTACCTGATGGTGCAACGGCTAGCGCTTTTGGGGGATGCTATCAGCCATTCCGTCTTACCCGGCTTGGCGATCGCCTTTATTCTAAATATCAATATTTTTGTGGGAGCCTTTGTCGCTGGCATTCTCAGCACCATGGCCATTGCCTGGATTCGCACCCGCACCTCTATCAAAGAAGATGCAGCAATGGGCATTGTCTTCTCTGCCTTCTTTGCCTTGGGGATCACTTTGATCACGCAAGTGCAAAAAGATAACAAGATTGACCTCAACCATTTCTTGTTTGGCAATATTTTAGGGGTGAGTTCCCAAGAGGTGCTAGATACCGCGCTGATTTCAGCCTTGGTGTTGCTGGTAGTAGCGCTTTTGTACAAAGAGTTACAGTTCTACACCTTTGACCCTAAAGGCGCACAGGCAGCAGGATTACCCGTGAATTTGCTCAACTTTGGGCTGATGGTTTTGATCGCGCTGACGATCGTCGCCAGCATGAAAGCAGTGGGCGTAATTTTGGTGTTGTCCTTGCTGATTACCCCTGGAGCCACGGCCTATCTACTCGTGAAGCGCCTCCACTGGGTCATGATTCTGGGAGCGGCGATCGGCATTGTCTCTAGCATTTGTGGCATGTACCTCAGCTACTACCGCAATCTGCCCTCTGGTCCAGCGATCGTTTTGGTCGCCTCTAGCTTTTTTATTCTGGCACTACTATTTAGCCCAACCCAAGGCATCTTTACCCATTCCCCCGCCCAACCCAGTGGCAATTCCATCTGGCGAGAAATCAAGAGCTTACTGGGTAGAACTTAGTACAACTAAAAGTAGGGTTTACCTATCGCTCTGGCAAGGGTAGTCACCAAATCTGGAGTCACCCTCAACTCATTGAGCCGATCGTGATTGCCCGTAAAGATGGAGAAGACGTACCAAGATACTTAGAAAAGCAAGTGGAGACAGCACTTAACCAATTAGAAACACAGGATGATGAAGAATGAATCCACCTTATAGCATGATAATTCAGTGGTCTGAAGCAGATGATTGCTATGTTGTGCTTCTACCAGACTTTGTGGGATTGGTCAGCCAACCTTGCACCGATGGCACAACCTATGAGGAAGCCGCAAAGCATGGTCAGCAAGCGATCGAGTCACTGATCGACTGGTTTCAACATGAGGGGCGATCGTTACCTCAGCCTAAACTGTTCCCTGATCAATCGTTTCAGGTTGCCTAGTGCAAAGTGAACTAAGGAGATTTGAGAGAAAGATGTTACCCCTGTAGGGGCGAGGCATCCGGCAGATAAGCCCTTAAATCGACCAGAAGGTCATTGCCCGGATGCTTCGCCCTTCCGGTGCCTAGTATAAACTTTCCCAGAAATCTCCTAAGTGTAAAGTCTACGCTACGCGAACGCCCTTCAGGTGCGTCCGATAGTGAGTTAATCATTGGCAAAGCAGAACCCCGTGCAAAGCACACGCTACGCGAACGCCCTTCCGGTGCCTGGTATAAACTTTTCTGGAAATCTCCTAAATTCCTAGCCTAGCTCTTCCTTTGGGGAAAAGGTTTTCTGAGCGTGTCAGCATGAGGAAGTGTGCTTTGGCTTTAAATCTATGTCCCCCCAGTCTGCCGTGCAATCTACCCATCCTCTACAGCGGCTTTTCGCCTACGCCCGCTCCTACCGCAAACAAATTTGGCAAGCCACAATTTGTTCCGTTCTCAACAAAATCTTTGACCTCGCTCCCCCCGCCCTGATTGGCACCGCTGTAGATGTGGTAGTGCAGAAGCAAAACTCCATCCTGGGGCGCTTGGGCGTGAAGGATGTGCTGGGACAACTGGTGATTCTATCGGTCATTAGCTTCGTGATTTGGGCGCTGGAATCGGTATTTGAGTATGCCTACAATCGGCTCTGGCGCAACTTGTCACAGAACATTGAGCATCGTCTGCGGTTGGATGGATATGCCCACCTGCAAGAGTTGGAACTCGCCTACTTTGAAGAGCGCAGCACGGGCGGCTTCATGGCGATTTTGAACGATGACATCAACCAATTGGAGCGGTTCCTGGATGGGGGCGCAAATGACCTGCTTCAAGTGACGACAACGGTTGTGATTATTGGGGGAGCCTTCTTTGTCCTCGCTCCCACCGTGGCGTGGATGGCGATGTTGCCCATGCCGTTTATTTTGTGGGGATCGATCGCTTTCCAAAAACGGCTGGCTCCTTACTATGCAGAAGTGCGGGAAAAAGTCAGCCTGCTCAGCAGCCGCCTCTCCAATAATCTCAGCGGCATTATGACCATCAAGAGTTTTGCGACTGAAGATTATGAGGTAGAACGCTTGGCGGAGGAGAGTGAAGCCTATCGCCAGAGCAACCGCCGCACGATCGCCCTCAGTGCCGCGTTTGTGCCCCTGATTCGCATGATTATTCTGGTGGGATTCACTGCCACCCTCTTGATTGGCGGGGTAGAAGCCGCAGCGGGGCGACTCTCCGTTGGAACCTACAGTGTGTTGGTATTTCTCACTCAGCGATTGCTTTGGCCCCTGACTCGTTTGGGCGATACCCTCGATCAATATCAGCGGGCCATGGCTTCTACCAATCGGGTGATGAACCTGTTGGATACCCCGATCGAAATCCACTCTGGGAATATATCACTACCCATGGAAAGGGTGCGGGGTGAGGTGGAGTTGCAGCAGGTGAGCTTTGCCTATAAGGGGCGCGCCCAGGTCATCGATCGCCTGTCACTGCATATTCCCGCTGGCAAAACCATTGCGATCGTCGGGGCTACGGGGTCAGGCAAAAGTACCTTGGTGAAGTTGTTGCTGCGGCTCTATGAGGTGCAGGCAGGAACCATTACCCTGGATGGGGTGGACATTAAGGACTTGCGGCTGCGAGATTTGCGGCGGGCGATCGGCTTGGTGAGTCAGGATGTATTTCTATTTCATGGAACTGTGCTGGAAAATATCGCCTATGGTAGCCCTGGAGCCACGCCCCAAGAGGTGACGATCGCGGCCCAAATTGCCGAAGCGCAGGAGTTTATTGAACAGTTGCCCCAGGGGTATGAAACGATCGTGGGGGAACGGGGGCAAAAGCTCTCTGGGGGACAACGGCAGCGCTTGGCGATCGCCCGTGCCATTCTGCGCGATCCTCCTATTTTGATTTTGGATGAAGCTACCTCTGCGGTGGACAATGAAACAGAAGCCGCTATCCAGCGATCGTTGGAAAAAATCACCCAAAACCGCACAACGATCGCGATCGCCCACCGCCTTTCCACGGTTCGCAACGCCCACTGCATCTATGTCATGGATCGGGGCAAGATTGTGGAACAGGGAACCCATGAAGCCTTACTGCAACAGAATGGTATTTATACGAATCTCTGGAATGTGCAAACAGGCGGGAAGGTTAGGGAGTAGGAGTTGGAGGTTAGGCAGGTAAGGTCAAGGTGAAAGCAGTTTGTCCGGGGAGGGTGCATTCAGCATCAAATTGCCACGGTGGGCACAGGCGATTTCACGGGAGAGACTTAATCCTAAACCCAACCCTTCAATGTGATGAGTTCTGGCGGGATCGCCTCGGTGAAAGCGATCGAAAATTCGCGATCGTTCCCTCATGCGTTAATAAGCTAAGTTTAATAACCTGCTATGACTCTACATCTGGCAAATTTAGCTGTTCTGGAGAGTAGTCTGCACCTTCCAGCATTAATTGCGCCACGGCTCCATAAGCCTCCGTCCAAGCTTGTTGGACATCGGGAGTCCAAGCTGGGCCAAGCGTTGCCCCAAATGCTTTTAGCAAGCTACTGCCTACCATTGGATAGTGGTGGGGTAAAACACCATACTGGATATGTTGAGTTCCCAATCCCTTTAGGGCACTGCTTAACACATCCGGTTGCAGTAAGTTATTAATCACAAGAACCAGAGATTGAAACAATTTCTTGCCTTGCGCTTCCATATTTGTCTTGGCGAATAAAGGCTGAACTTGTGGATAATCCGCAAAGAGAGTGGCATAGAATCTTTCAGTAAACTCCAAGCTATTAGGCTTGACTTGGGCAAAGCTAGTTTCAAGCAATTCAACATTGAGAGCCATTTTCATCTTCTCCGTTATTGAGGTTGCATATTGTAGGGAAGGCTTAAGTTCCCGAATTGATACTGTATATTTAATACACTCTAAGCATAGAACAGTTTTGTCCGACAGTCTACAACTTGTATAGAGTTAATAACTCCGACATGATGCGTAAACCAATAAGAATCGAAGGCAATTCGTAGCAAACTCCTAGGGGAATTAGACCGCAAGAATTGGATGGTTGGATTTCATGGGAATGCCTATTATGGCTAACAACAGCAATCAAGCAAAAGCTCCTATGCCAAACCTATCAACGCCAGAGTTCCTCACCGATCGCCAGCGCTGGGATGCACTGATTCATCGCAATTCCCAAGCTGAAGGGACGTTTCTATATGCAGTCAAAACAACAGGTATTTATTGCCGCCCCACCTGTGCATCGCGGTTACCCAACCGAGCCAATGTGAGGTTCTTTACCACCTGTCCTGATGCAGAACAGGCAGACTTTCGTGCCTGTAAGCGTTGCCAGCCCAACACGATCTCATCTCGCCAGCAGCAGAGTGACACGATCGCTAACATTTACAAATTAATTGAAACCTCCAACCGATCGCTATCATTGTCCGCCCTAGCCAAAGCAGCAGGGTTGAGCCAATATCACTTTCATCGCCTATTCAAAACAGCGGTGGGCATTACTCCTAAACAGTACGCTGCGATCGATCGCGCCAAACGGATGCGAATCGAATTAGAACAAGGCACTTCAGTGACCCAAGCGATTTATAATTCTGGCTTCGGAACTAGCAGCAATTTCTATCAAGGAGCAAGCGGTATGTTGGGTATGACCCCGACTGACTATAAACAAGGTGCCAGTGGTATCAGGATTCGTTTTGCGGTTCAGGAATCTATTTTGGGCTGGATGTTAGTCGCTGCAACCGATCGGGGCATCTGTACGATCGAATTTGGTAAGACTCCAGAGGCATTGATTCACCAGTTGCAAACTCGCTTTTCCCATGCCCAATTCTGTGCAGGCGATGCATCTTTCACAAGTTGGGTAGAACAAGTCGCCAACGTTGTGAAAACACCCGAACGCGGGCTGGATTTACCCCTAGATATTCAAGGTACAGCCTTTCAGCAGCGCGTTTGGCAGATCCTCCAAACCATTCCCGTAGGCAGCACTGCCAGTTATACCGAAGTTGCCCAACGTTTGGGACAGCCCAAAGCAGTCCGCGCTGTTGCTAACGCCTGTGCCGCTAATCAACTGGCAGTTGCCATCCCCTGTCATCGTGTGATTGGCAGCAAGGGCGCAATCACAAGCTATCGCTGGGGTGTCGATCGTAAACGCAAGTTACTGTCCCACGAAGCAGCCTTTATGCTGCAATCTAGCGGTGCAAATCATTACTGACCAGGAATTTGAGCGGAGCAGAACTCATGCCACTCTCTGCACTACGTTTGAATTATTGTGCTGTGTAATTTGCCATCAGTACTTGTGTACGAGGTAAGACAATCTTATACATCATCACTTTGTCGCAATGATTGTTATCCTTAATGTACGTAATTTGTGATTTTTTCACAAAGCATCCATTTAAGGTAAGGCAAAAGCCATGCTTATTGAATTTAGTGTTGGCAACTACAGATCCTTTAAAGAGAAAGTCACATTCAGCATGGTGGCTGCAAATGTAATTGCAAAGGACAAAAAGCTTGACGACACTAATGTTTTTGCTGTAGATGATGATTTAAGATTGCTCAAAAGCGCCGCAATCTATGGAGCGAATGCCAGTGGTAAAAGCAACCTTGCCAAAGCTCTAAGCTTTATGAACCTTTTCATGATTAATTCCTCACGAGAAACGCAGAATATAGACAAAATCGGGGTTGAGCCTTTTAGACTAAGTACCGAAGCTGAGGGAGAACCGTCCTATTTTGAGTTAGTATTTTTGATGGATAGCCGAAAATATCGGTATGGATTTGAGGCGACCCAAGAGCGGATCATTTCCGAGTGGTTATTTCATGTTCCCAACTCAAGAGAGGCGAGATTATTTGAGCGTAAACTTGACAACTTTAATGTGTCTGGAAATTACAAAGCTGCTGGTATACCAAAAAGAACAAGAGCCAATGCTCTCTTCTTATCGGTTTCTGCTCAATTTAATGTCGAACTTGCGGAAAAAATCTTAGAGTGGACTACCGACAAGTTGAATATTATTTCTGGGTTAGATGATGAGAACTATTTGGACTATACAATCAGTTGTTTGATGGACAATGAAAATACAACTGAGATTCTTCAGTTGGTTAAAAGACTAGATTTAGGAATTGATGAAATTCAAGTTAAGGAAGAGGATTTTACGGTCAATTCGCTGCCTGAATACATACCAGATGAACTCAAGAAATTAATTGTCAAAGATACAGGAGGTAAAGCAACTTCGATTACTACTATACATAGAAAATTTGATGGAAGTGGAAGTTTTCAATCATTGGAAGCGTTTGATTTAGGCAACCACGAATCTGAAGGTACGCGCAAGATTTTTGCTTTGGCTGGGCCATTAGTAAATACCCTTCAAGAGGGCGGAGTTCTAATCGTTGATGAACTTGATGCCAGACTTCATCCTTTAATTAGCCGAGCGATCGTTAAACTATTCAACTCAAATGACACAAATCCCAATAACGCTCAGCTAATCTTCATGACTCATGACACTAATCTGCTCAGTAATAAACTCTTTCGTAGAGACCAGATATGGTTTACAGAGAAGAATAGATACGGCGCAACAGACCTATATTCCCTAGCTGAGTATAAGGTTAAGGTACGCAATGATGCGTCATTTGAGAGTGATTACATAAAAGGCAAATATGGTGCAATTCCCTATATCGGGAACCTGATGCATTTATTGGATTCTTAGATTCCCATGCCTAAGCAGCCGAAAAATACTAGGGGCTATTCACGTAGAAAGGTCGGTACTAGAGAGATCAAACCAAGATTTCTCATTGTATGTGAGGGAACGAAAACTGAACCAAACTACTTTGGAGCATTTCGCGTACCCAAAGATGTAATAGATATCCGAGGTTTAGGAGAAAATCCAAGTAGACTGGTTCAAAGCGCCAAAAACTTCGCAGAGCAGGAAGAATACGATCAAGTATGGTGTGTGTTCGATCGCGATGATTGGACTGAGGAAGATTTTAATCATGCTATCCGTAGTGCTACCAGCTATAACTTCAAAATAGCTTACTCAAATGAGGCATTTGAACTGTGGTATATTCTGCACTTTGAGTTTCTCAATACTGGAATACCCAGAAGTGACTACTGTACAAAACTCACATCTCTACTGGGGCAACCATATCAAAAAAATAGCATGACTATCTATGATGCCTTGGTAGAGAGACAAGCCCTTGCCATCAAGAATGCTGAAACACTTCTCCAACAATATGAATCTCGAAATCCAGTGAAAGATAATCCATCAACAACCGTACATCTCCTTGTACAGGAACTGAATAAATTCATGCCCTGAATAAACAACACAGTCGTCATTCAAAAACTTAGGTATGATTTTCTATCACGCTGTATCGCTCTCCTAAGATTGATGGTATGAAGCTCTAGTGCAGGCTGGCAGAAGTAAGTAGGTAGCACTCAAAACTCAAAACTCAAAACCATCCACCTAGCGGGTCAGAAACTTCTACTAAGGAGATTTCCGAGAAAGATGTTACCCCTGTAGGGGCGAAGCATTCGGCAGACAGAGCCTTGAATCGACCAGAAGGTCATTGCCCGGATGCTAAGTGCAAAGCACACGCTACGCGAACGCCCTTCCGGTGCCTGGTATAAACTTTTCCAGAAATCTCCTAAGCTGCACTAGCCCTAACCCAACTTTCCTTTGGCAGATGTAGATTTAGCAGTGGGCTGACCGATCGCGATCGCAGCCGTTAACTGCGCCTTGGCAAAGTCCGTAGCTTTGGTAATCCGAATCCCTTCTGGGGAAACGTAGGCCACTTCTGGATAGTACTGAGCGGGGGGCTTCGCGGGCGATCGGGCAACGTAATCAGCAATGCGAATCTGCGTCGGCTCCATTTGCAACGCCATAATCCGACATTGGGCATTGCCCTTCACCCCAGCATGGGCCACCCCTCGCAACCGTCCCCAAATCAGGATGTCGCCCTCCGCAATCACAGCACTGCCGGGGTTGACATCTCCCACAATCACGACGCTCCCTGCATGACGCACCTCTGCCCCCGATCGCAGAGTGGTTTGCAAATACAGCGGCTCAACCAGCGTCGGTTTTGGCTCTTCGGGCGGTGGAGCCTGGGACAGAGAGGCAACCGTGGAGTGCTGATCTACGGAGTAACCAGCAGTGACGGCCGCAACCGCCGTTTGGCGACGACTGGTGGTCACCTGCTTCAGACGTAGCTGCACCTCTGCCAGGGCATCGGAAATATCTTGTAATTGTCGAGTATCGAGCAGGCGGTCTTTGGCAATTAAATGCACAGCCGTTTCGGGTTGCCAGAACCGTTCGCCTGCGGTCAACCGCTGTTTGAGTTGCTGCCACAGGTTGCCCCACGTTGCCCCAGTTGCGATATCCCCCGCCTCCACCTCTCCTGGCAAAATCAGGAGTAATCGATCGGATTCGCTTTTGAAAATCACCTGTTGGGCCCGATCGCTCTCTGCCTCTAGTTTTTCGGGCACAGCTTGGGCACTATTTTGGGCACTATTGGCGGGTGATGAGAGCGATAAGGGGGAAAAATCAGGAAGCATGGGGCAGCAGCGTGGCTGGTCAGTACCAAATTAAACCATTTTTAGAGAGGTTTAGTGAATTACTGAAGGCGATCGGGGCAATTATGAATTCTTTCGTTACTGATCATGAATTCTTTCGGTTCAATCTGCTCCCTCGATCGCCCTAGACTGGGCTACATCAGAGTTATGATCAGTGACTCAGAGATAAACAATTCCTACACCCAACTCGCCTACATCTCTCGCCCAAATTTACTCGCCTATAGAGGTTAACGCTGTGACTCAGACCAACGACGACTTTTTGACCAAAACTGACCCCGCTGTTGCTGCGATTCTTCAGCGCGAACTCCAGCGGCAACGGGATCACCTGGAATTGATTGCCAGCGAGAACTTCACCTCTCCTGCTGTTCTAGCTGCCCAAGGCTCAGTGCTGACCAATAAGTATGCAGAAGGATTGCCCGGAAAGCGTTACTACGGGGGGTGTGAATTTATTGACCAGGTGGAGCAGTTGGCGATCGATCGCGCCAAGCAACTCTTCGACTGCGCCCATGCCAACGTGCAGCCCCACTCCGGTGCCCAAGCAAACTTAGCCGTCTTCCTCACCCTACTAGAGCCAGGCGACAAAATTATGGGCATGGACTTAGCCCACGGCGGACACCTCACCCATGGCTCCCCCGTCAATATTTCTGGTAAATGGTTTGAAGCCCACCACTACGGCGTAAACCGCGACACCGAGCAACTCGACTACAACGAAGTACGCGACTTAGCCCTCCAGCATCGCCCTAAACTACTGATCTGTGGCTATTCTGCCTATCCCCGCGTGATCCAATTTGACAAATTCCGATCGATCGCCGACGAAATTGGAGCCTTCCTCCTAGCAGACATTGCTCACATCGCCGGACTCGTTGCCACAGGACACCATCCCAGCCCCCTCCCCTACTGCGATGTCGTCACCACCACAACCCACAAAACCCTGCGTGGCCCCAGAGGCGGCTTGATTCTCACCCGTGATCCTGAGTTGGGTAAGAGGTTAGACAAAGCCGTGTTCCCAGGCACCCAAGGCGGCCCGCTGGAGCATGTGATCGCTGGCAAAGCAGTTGCCTTTGGCGAGGCGCTAAAGCCAGAGTTCAAGACCTACTCTGGACAAGTGATCGCCAACGCCAGAAGCTTAGCCTCCCACCTCCAGCAACGCGGCTTAAACGTGGTCTCTAATGGCACCGATAATCATCTGTTGCTGATTGATCTGCGCTCCATCAACCTCACAGGCAAGCAAGCTGACCAGTTGGTGAGTGGCGTTAATATTACAGCTAACAAAAATACGGTACCCTTTGATCCCGCCTCTCCCTTTGTCACTAGCGGACTGCGCCTGGGTACTCCTGCCATGACAACCCGTGGCATGGGCACCGATGAATTCACAGAGATTGCTGACATTATTGCGGATCGACTGCTCAACCCAGAGGATGAAGCAGTAGCCCAACGGTGTCGTCAACGAGTCGATCGCCTGTGCAGCCGCTTCCCTCTCTATCCCCATCTTGTAGAACAGGTACCAGCCTTGGTTTAATCGAGACGCTGCAATTAGGAATTCAAATGCACTAATCACAGCCTCGAACCTGCTCAATTACTAGATTTAGTTGGCAGGAATCGATTGATCTGTAGTAGACTCTGCCTGACACGCATTAATGCCCTGGTTAAGGCATGAGTGGGCGATCGTTCAGCATGTGCAACCGACAGGTTCATCTTCCCGTCAACCTCACCCTGCTAATGAATCGCGTTATCGGCTTGTGCTACTAGCTCCTGCACCCTACTTTCTTTCCAATGCAAAACCAGATCTATCTCCTGGGTGCATTTCTCATTTCTGCACTCATTGTTCTGCTAAGTACCCCCTTCATTGAAAAACTTGGTCACAGGATTGGCTGTGTGGATCTGCCGGGGGAACGTAAAGTCCACCAGCGTCCGATGGTTCGCATGGGCGGTGTGGCTATTTTTGTCGGCACCTTGACGGCATTGCTGATCGTGTGGGCAACGGGGGGCTTCGGGACGCTGACGGCTGACAAATCCAATGAAGTCTGGGGCGTGACAGTGTGTGGTCTCGCTTTTTTCTTAATTGGCTTGGCAGATGATATGTACAGTCTCTCCGCCTCATTTCGGTTGCTGATGCACATTGCCATCGCTAGCGTCGCCTGGCAAATGGGAGTGCGGATCGACTTTCTGACGATCCCGTCCCTGGGTTTAGTCACGTTCCCTCCCCTATTGAGCTTGCCCATCACAGTGGTTTGGCTGGTGGGAATGGCCAACGCCATCAATATGATCGATGGGCTAGATGGCTTGGCCGCAGGCGTATCAGGCATTGCTGCTGTAGTTATGATGATTGTGAGCATCTTCATGAATCAGCCCGCTGCGGCCATCATTGCGGCAGCCTTGGCAGGAGCGGCGATCGGCTTTCTGCGTTACAACTTCAACCCCGCCAAAATCTTCATGGGGGATGGCGGTGCGTACTTTATGGGCTTCACCTTGGCAAGTGTGGGGGTGATTGGGCTAGTGAAGGGAGTCACCACTGCGGCTGTGCTGTTGCCCTACCTGATCCTGGCTGTCCCGATTTTAGATATCTCGGCTGTGGTTCTAGACCGCCTGCGCCGGGGCAAATCTCCCTTCAAGGCAGACCGTCGGCACTTGCACCACCGCCTCTTGGATGCGGGCTTGTCCCAACGCTTAATCGTGCTATTTATTTACTCACTGACGATTTGGGTGGGCAGTTTAGCCATTGCCTTTTCTGGGGTGCCCAGTGGAGTCGCTTTCCCGATCGCCGCCACCATTCTCCTCAGTTACACCAGTTGGCAAGTCAGAAAACATGCGAGACCATGAGTTGGGGACTAGTGTTCTGTGAAGGAAATTTTGATAGGTCGAAGATCCGCAAAATTAAACCTCGATCAACCTCTTGGCTTTCAGCTATCCATCCATCAATAATTGACAGATTACTAGGAATTGGGGGTTAGCTAATGGCTGATGACCTGAAGCAGTTTTGGATTGCCCAGAAGATTGGACTGATAAAGCTGGTGAGCCAACTATGATGACCCCTTCAAGCGCTGAAATTATTTGTGTGGGCACAGAATTACTCCTGGGAGACATTCTGAACTCCAACGCCCAATTTTTAGCCCAACAACTCGCCCAATTGGGAATTCCCCACTACTACCAAACCGTAGTCGGCGACAATCCCAGTCGGCTCAAAAAGGTGCTAGCCGTCGCCTGTGAGCGGTCTCGGTTGCTGATTTTTACAGGCGGATTAGGCCCCACTCCCGATGATTTGACGATCGCCACGCTAGCAGATTTCTTCGATGTGCCCCTGGTAGAGCATCCTGCGATCGTGGCAGACATTCAACAAAAATACGCCAGTCGCGGTCGGGAAATGACCCCAAGTAATCGCAAACAAGCCCTCCTCCCCGAAGGCGCAGAGGTGCTACCCAACTCCTCTGGCACTGCCCCTGGAATTATTTGGCAACCGCGCCCCGGCTTGACCCTTCTCACCTTTCCGGGCGTACCTGTCGAAATGCGTCTGATGTGGCAGGAAACCGCTGTGCCCTATCTGCGTAGCCAAGGATGGGGACAAGCAGCTATCCACAGCCGGACGCTGAGATTCTGGGGGATTGCCGAATCTGCCCTAGCCGAACGAGTAGCTCCGTTTCTGGATATGCAAAATCCCACGGTTGCCCCCTACGCCAACCATGGGGAAGTCAAACTGCGAATCTCAGCGCGGGCAGAGTCCGCTGTGGCGGCTCAACAATTGATCGAGCCTGTTGAAGAACAACTGCGCCATATTGGGGGAATCGATTGCTATGGGGCAGATGATGAGAGTCTCGCCTCGGTGGTGGGCGATCGGCTTCAGGGGATGCAAGCGACCTTAGCGATCGCCGAATCCTGCACCGGGGGAGGCTTAGGGCAAATGATCACCAGTATTGCTGGTAGCTCTAGCTACTTTACCGGGGGTATTATTTCCTACGCTAATGAGGTCAAAATGTCCCTACTGGATGTGAGCGCTGAAGCGCTAGCCACCTACGGAGCCGTCAGTTCTCAAGTTGCCCAACAGATGGCGGTGGGAGTTCGATCGCGCCTCAGCACAACCTGGGGACTCAGCATCACAGGCATTGCTGGCCCCGCAGGCGGCAATGAAGCAAAGCCAGTTGGCTTGGTTCACGTTGGACTGGCGGGGCCGAATGGTTTAGTGGAAAGTTTTGAGCATCAATTCGGTGCCCTGCGGGGTCGGGCTTGGATTCAGCGCCTCAGTGCCAGCACAGCCTTGGATCATCTCCGACGGAAGTTGCTTTGAACCTGAGGGATGAAATCTATCTCGATAAATACTTTTAGTTACTCCTGCCTGATCTCCACTTATGTCATCTATCCCCTACTTTTAGACCCAGATGCCTTGATCATTTGCGACCATTAGTTATGATTAGATAAAGGGATTTTTACAAGTCAACTTCTTGGTTTTCCTAAATCTTTAATCGGATAGGTGGGAAAACTAAATGCAGTTTAGGAGATGTCTTTCGAGATGGACTTTATAGATAAGATTCTGGAAAAGTTAAAGGATTGGACTCGTAAGCTCGTGGATGCGCTTCTGGGGCCAGCCGGACAACCTGAGCCTGAGTTAATTCCGATTCCAGTCAACGATCGCCAGCGTCGCCAGTAATCTGGTTACCAGTGATCTGTCTGAATTATTTCCAGCAGTTATTCAGCCATTGCCATTGTTGAGCATTTTAGTGCTGCACGGACCTAACTTGAACCTGTTGGGACAGCGTGAACCAGGCATTTATGGTCCAGTCACTCTGGATGCGATCGATAGCCTGCTTCAGGAGACTGCCACAGAGTTAGGAGTTCAGATGAATTCGCTTCAGTCTAACCACGAAGGGGAATTGGTTGATGCGATTCAACAAGCTCTGCACCAGTACCAAGGCATCTTGATTAATGCTGCTGCCTACACCCACACCAGTGTAGCCATTAGAGATGCAATTTCAGCGGTTAATCTTCCCACGGTGGAAGTTCATTTGAGTAATATTTATCGGCGTGAACCGTTCCGCCATCACTCCTACATTGCACCTGTGGCGATCGGTCAGATTAGCGGCTTCGGGGCAGAAAGTTATCGGCTGGGACTCCAGGCTTTGGTGCGTCATTTGCGGCAAGCGAAACTCTAGAGAGTGAGATTTTGTGCTGGTTTCACCACAGAGTCACAGATGTGGCGTGCTTTACCATGCGTAACCCATCTGTCTAAACTCACTCATCCTAAATTCCCACGGGTATTTCCACTTTCCTAACTCCACTGGTGCGGTTAGAAAAAATGGGCATCCTTGATTTTGCCCATTCTGTGAATAAGCTAAGGAGATCTGCGGGTTAATAGTGTCCCACTCAGACGGGTTTCGACTACTTCGACGGCGCTCAGCACAAGTGCGCTCAACCCTCAACCGTCGAGAGTTGAGCGCAGTCGA
>Ga0209181_10001384_pt1 | contig 42653 bp, 48 predicted proteins | sample MAT05_FD_187208 | JGI IMG/M metagenome (GOLD analysis project Ga0209181, IMG submission 187208) | Freshwater microbial communities from Lake Fryxell liftoff mats and glacier meltwater in Antarctica - MAT-05 (SPAdes) (version 2) | ecosystem: Environmental > Aquatic > Freshwater > Ice > Liftoff... | reverse complement strand
CTGGACTTCAACTTGTCCACTGCCGACTACGTGGAACAGCTCGTGGACGCCTTCACCACGCTGTGGCGCGAGGCTGCCGATCACGGCGGGCGCGTGATGGCGATTTCGGCGCACAGCTGGCTGACCGGCCAACCGCACCGCATTCGCGCCTTCCGTCAGGCTTTGCAGGTGATGTGCAGCCACTCCAGTGTCTGGCCTACCACCTACAGCCGGATGCTGGATGCCTACCAGCTCCAGGAGTAAGACATGGAAACCTGGAAGCTGACCGCCGCCCAGGCTTCGGCGCTGATGCTCGATGGCCAACTCAGCAGCGAAGACTACACCCGCGCCTTCCTGGAGCGCAGCGCCGAGCGCGACCCCGCTGTCAAGGCCTGGACCTGGCTCGACCCGCAAGCCGCGCTGGCTTGCGCGCGCGAGCGGGACCGCGAGCCGCGTCGCGGCCCGCTGCACGGCATTCCCTATGGCGTCAAGGACGTCATCAACACCCGCGACGCACCCACCCAGCACAATTCGCCGCTGTACGAGGGGCATCGCCCCGGCGAGGACGCCAACTGCGTGGCGGTGCTGCGCGGCCTGGGCGCGGTGATGATGGGCAAGACCGAAACTCTGGAATTTGCCTCGGGCGGACGCCGCCCGCTGACGCGCAACCCGCACAACCTGGCCTGCACGCCGGGCGGCTCCTCCTCCGGGTCGGGCGCCGCGGTGGCCGCCGGCATGGTGCCGCTGGCCCTGGGCACGCAGACCGGTGGTTCCACCATCCGCCCGGCGGCTTTTTGCGGTATCCACGGCATGAAACCCAGCTACGGGCGCATCAGCTTCGAGGGCATCAAGCATTACTCGGTGCATCTGGACACCGTGGGCCTGTATGGCCGCTGCGTCGACGATCTCTGGCTGCTGGCGCAGGCCTACCGGCTGCTCGACACTGCGACGCTGGAGGCGCCCGCAGCGTCGGCACTGACCATCGGCGTATGCGAAACCCCCATGTGGTCGCTGGCCGCCCCGGACGCGCAGGCCGCGCTGCACCGCGCGGCCGAGTTGATGTCACATGCGGGCGTGCGCCTCCAGCCCTTCGTGCTGTCGTCGCGCTTTGACACCATGACGGACCTGCAGGACGTGCTCATGCACGAGGGCGGGCGGGCCGCCTTCCTGCCCGACTACCTGCGCGCCCGCCATGCGCTGCATCCCGACTTCGTGGCCAAGGTCGAGAACCAACGCGGCTTCCACGCCGCGCAGATGCGCGAGGTGCTCGACACAGTGGCGGCGAGGCGCGTCGAGCTCGAGGCCCAGATGCACGGATTTGATGCGGTGCTCACGCTGAGCGCACCGGGCGAGGCCACACTGGGCATAGCGTCACAAGGTCAGGCCACCTTCAACCGCATCTGGACCGCGCTCGGCGTGCCTTGCATCAACCTGCCCGGTCTGGTGGGCAGCACCGGGCTGCCGATCGGTGTGCAACTGATCCAGCGACGCTACGAAGACGAGCGGCTGCTGCAGGTGGCCTCCGCCCTGTCGCCGCTGCTCTGCCCACAGGGGATTTCCGCATGACCGACGCGCCACCCCCACTGCACATCGGGCTGCTGCTGTTTCCACAGCTTCTGCTGCTCGACCTGGTGGGGCCCTGGGAGGTATTCAGCAGCGTGCCATACGCCACCACCCATCTGGTGTGGAAAACGCTGGAACCGGTCACCGCGGCCAAAGGCATGCGCGCACTGCCCACCACCACCTTTGCCGATTGCCCGCAGCTCGATGTGTTGTGCATCCCGGGCGGGCCCGGGGTGGCGCCCTTGCTAAACGACGACGAAACCCTGGACTTCGTTCGCCGCCAGGCACGCCACGCGCGCTACACCACCTCGGTGTGCACCGGCTCGCTGCTGCTCGGCGCAGCCGGCCTGCTGCGCCAGCGCCGCGCCGCCTGCCACTGGTTGTCGATGGACATGCTCACAGCCTTTGGCGCCATACCGGTCGAGGAACGCGTGGTGGTCGACGGCAATCTGGTCACCGGAGGCGGTGTCACCGCCGGCATCGACTTCGCACTGCAGTTGACGGCCCTGATCTGGGGGCCCGCCACAGCGCAGGGTGTGCAGCTAGGCCTGGAATACGCCCCGCATCCGCCGTTCGACGCCGGCAGTCCGCACAGCGCCCCACCCGAGATCGTGGCCGCGGTGCGCGCGGGTTCCGCGGCGATGCAGGCACAGCGCCAGCGGCTCGTGCAGCGGGCGGCCGACCGGCTGGCACCGATTTCCGGGGCCGACACAGGAGGACTCCCGACATGATCATCGACTACCGCGCCTACACCATGCACTCGGGCGGCGCAGCGCCCTTCATGGAGCTGTTCGAAAACGAGGGCCTGGAACCGCAAAAGCGCATTCTGGGCAATTTTCTGGGCATCTACCGCACCGAAGTCGGACCGATCAACCAGATCATCATGATGTTCGCCTACCAGGACCTGAACGACCGCCAGACACGGCGCGACGCGCTGTTCAAGGACCCGGCCTTCCTCGCCTATCTGGCCAAGGTGCGCCCCTATCTGCGCGACCAGGAGGTGCGGTTGCTCGTACCCTCCACCTGCAACCCGCCGATTGGCGACACCGTGTTCACGCGCTGAGCCGCACCCGATCCCTTGCAGATACGGCCATGGCCACCAGGCTTGCCGACCTGCAGCAACACGAACCAGGCCGATACGACCCTGGCGCCGCCATCCTGGACTCGATCGACACGTACCGGCCGCCTGACCAGCATTCCCTATTCGCTCGAGACCAACGACCTGACCGCCCATACGGTGCAGCTGATGACGCCACGCCGATACGCCGAGGGGGTACGCCGGCAGTTCCATCGCCTCTACCCGGAGGGCGCCCATTCGGGCACCGTGATATGCATCCCGCTGCATCCCTACCTGATCGCGCAGTACTTCGACACGCACTACCCCAACACGCACTATCGCGACGCGTTTGTCGCGGCAGGGCAAGCCATCGCGGAGGTACCATGACACCGCCCCGACCACCCTCCCCGTGAAGGAACCCCCACATGAACAGCCCTCCCCCTCTCTGCAACCGAGGGCCTCCACGCGCCTGCGCGCGCTGCTCAAGGGCGGCAAGACCCTTTTCGTGCCCGGTTGCTACAACGCCATGAGCGCGCGTGTGCTCGACCAGGTGGGCTTTCCGGCGATCTACATGTCGGGCTACGGCACCTCGCTGTCCATGATCGGGATGCCCGACGCGGGCCTGATCACCATGAACGAGATGCAGCAAAACGCGCGCTACATCGCCAACGCCGTGTCGGTGCCGGTGATCGCCGATGCCGACAACGGCTTCGGAAATGCAATCAACACGATGCGCTGTGTGCGCGAGTACATCCAGACCGGCGTGGCAGGCATCCATATCGAGGACCAGGTGGCACCCAAGCGCTGCGGCCACGTGGCCGGGCGCGAGGTCATCGCACGGGCCGAGGCGGTCGGCAAGATCCGCGCGGCGCATGCCGTGCGCCTGGAACACGACCCCGACTTTCTGATCGTTGCGCGCAGTGATGCACGCGGGGCACACGGCGGCTCCCTCTAAGACGCGATCGACCGCGTGAACGCCTATCTGGAAGCCGGCGCCGGCATGGCCTTCGTCGAAGGGCCCACCAGCCTGCAGGAAGTGAAGCAGGTTTGCCGCCAGCGCGGCCCGGTGTTCTACAACATGACGGGTGTGTCGCCGCGCATGCGCCTGGAGACCATGCAGGAGCTCGGCATCGCAATCACCATCACGGCCGGCACCACCATGCGCGCCACGTTGGCGGCGGTCTACGACAGAAGGCCGGCACGTGAGCCGGTCTACGTGCAGGACCCTGTTCCAGAAGATCTGGCAGCGCCATGTCGTGTGGCAGGACCCGAGTGGACGCGCGCTGCTGTATGTCGACCGTCACCTCCTGCATGACGGCAGCTTCCATGCCTTCGAGGCCATCCGCGCTGCCGGGCGCGGCGTGCGCCGGCCCAACCTGTGTTTTGCCACGCCCGATCACTATGTGCCGACAGTGGCGGCACTGCGGGCCGCGCCAACAGAAAAATACCGTACCAAGCTCGACACCCTGACCCGCAACACCGGGCAGCACGGCATCGTGCATTTTGGAGTCAACGACCTGCGCCAGGGCATCGTGCACGTGGTCGGTCCCGAGCAGGGAATCACATTACCGGGCTCGCTGCTGGTGTGCGGCGATTCGCACACCTCCACCCACGGCGCGATGGGCGCGCTGGCATTCGGCATCGGTGCCTCCGAGGTGGCGCATGTGCTGGCCACGCAGACCCTTTGGCAGAAGCTGCCGCGCCAGATGCGCGTCAACATCACTGGGCGCCTGCCTGACGGCGTGTCCGCCAAGGACCTGAGCCTGGCGATGATCGCGCGCATCGGCACCGCCGGTGGCAGTGGCCACGCCATCGAGTACGCCGGCGAGGGCATCCGCGCGCTGCCGATGGAGGCCCGGCTGACGCTGTGCAACATGTCCATCGAAGCCGGCGCCCGCTGCGGCATCGTGGCGCCCGACGACACCACGCTGTCCTATCTGAAGGGTCGGCCTTACGCGCCCCAGGGTGCCCTGTGGGACCCGGCAGTGGCCGACTGGCGCACCCTGCACAGCGACGACGGTGCATATTTCGACACCGAATGGACGCTCGACGCCAGCACGATCGAACCCATGGTCACCTGGGGCACCAGCCCGCAATACGCCGCGGCTATCGGGGGCGTGGTCCCCGACCCGGCGGGCTCGGACAGCACCACACAACGTGCCAGCATGGAGGAGTCGCTGGCCTACATGGGCCTGGTCCCCGGCACGCCGATGGATTCGATCCCGATCGACCGCGTGTTCATCGGCTCCTGCACCAACAGCCGCCTGGACGACCTGCGCGCCGCTGCCCAGGTGCTGCGGGGCCGGCGTGTAGTGGTACCGAGTTTCGTATCGCCAGGCTCGGGCCTGATCCGCCAGGCCGCCGAGGCCGAGGGCCTGCACCGCGTGTTCCTCGACGCCGGCGTCGAATGGCGCGATGCCGGTTGCTCGATGTGCGTGGGCATGAACGGCGACCTCGGTGAAGCCGGGCAACGCGTGGCCTCCACCTCCAACCGCAACTTCCAGGGGCGCCAAGGCGACCAGGTGCGCACGCACCTGCTGAGCCCCGCCATGGCAGCTGCCGCAGCGGTGACCGGCACCCTCACCGACTTCAGAAAGCTGCCCTGATGGAACCCTTCACCCGCGTAAGTTCCGTCGCCGCCGTGCTGACCATGCCCAATGTGGACACCGACCGGATCGTACCGGCCAAATTCCTGCACAACCCGCGCTCCGCCGGTTACGGACAGTTCCTGTTCCGCGACCTTCGGCTCGACGCGGATGGCAACGAACGCCCCGACTTCGTGCTCAACCAGACGCCCTATCGCAGCGCACGCATCCTGATCGCCGATGCCAACTTCGGCTGCGGCTCCTCGCGCGAGGCTGCGGTGTGGGCCTTGTACGGCTTTGGCATCCGCACCGTGATCGCCTCGAGTTTCGGCGACATTTTCTTCGAGAACAGCTTCAAGAACGGCCTGCTTCCGGCGGTCCTGCCCGAGGCCGAGCTGTTACGCCTGCGCGCGGCCGTGGCAGCCGACCCGCTGGCGTTACTGCAGGTGGATCTGGAGCAGCAGACAGTCAGCCTGAGCAGTGGCGAGGTGTTCCGCTTCGAGGTCGACGCGTTCAAGCGCAACAGCCTGCTGCTTGGGCTCGACGACATCGGCGTGACACTGCAGCACGAGGGCGCGATCGACGCCTTCGAGCGCCAGCGCAAGGTACAAACGCCCTGGCTGTAATGCCCTGCGATCCGGCATCCGAATACGACCCCCCTCTGGAGACCCACCCCATGGACCTGCAACTCTCCGGCAAGACGGCCCTGGTAACCGGCGCCAGCGCGGGCCTCGGCCGCACCATCGCCCGCTTGCTGGCGCACGAAGGCTGCCGCCTCGCTGTGGTGGCGCGTCGGCAGGCGCTGCTGGAGCAACTCGCCGACGAGATCGCCGCAACTGGGCGCCAGCGTCCCCTGGTGATTGCCTGCGACATCACGCTTCCCGCGGCACCGGCGCAGATCCACGGCGCCGTGGCGCAGAATCTGGGCGCGCTCGATATCCTGGTCAACAATGCAGGCGGCTCGCGGCCGTTCTCCGGCCTTGGCACGCGCGCGCAGTGGGACGACGCGATGAACCTGAACTTTCACACCGGGCGCGAACTGGCACACGCCTTCGTGGACGGGATGCGCGAGCGCCGGTTCGGGCGCATCATCAACCTGACTGGTTCCGAAGAACCGCTGGCCATGAACGGCGGCGTGCCACCCAATGGGGCGGCCCACCTCTGGGCCAAGGCACTGTCCCGCGCCGTCGGCGCCCACGGTGTCACTGTCAACAGCATCGCCCCCGGGCGCCTGCACTCCGAACAGATCGACCAGAAGCTGCTGCCCAGCGCCGAGGCGCAACGCGCCTGGGTCGAGGCCAACTGCCCGGCAGGGTACATCGGAGAGCCCGAGGACCTGGGCGTGCTGGTCTGTTTCCTGGCGTCACCGCTGGCCCGCTACATCACCGGGCAAGTGATCCATGTCGACGGCGGTGCGCGCCGCGCCGCGTCGTGACGACCGACCCCGGGCCCCTGGCTGGCATCCGGGTGCTCGACCTCAGCAGCTCCATCGCGGCGCCGTATGGCTGCACGCTGCTGGCCGACCCGGGTGCGGAAGTGCTCAAGATCGAACCGCCCGGGGGGGACAACCTGCGCAACTACCCCTCGACACTGCCTGCCGAAAGCCGCGCTTTCCTGGGCGTCAACCGCGGCAAGTCTGGCATGGTGCTCGACCTCAAGCAGCCTGGCGCACAAGAGGTGCTCGAGCGCCTGCTGCGCACCACCGACGTGCTGGTGCACAACTTCCGCGCCGGCGTGCCTGAGCGCCTGGGCATCGGGTACAAGGCACTGCATGCGCGGCATCCACGCCTGGTGTACTGCGCCGTCTCGGGTTATGGTGAAACCGGTCCGCTGCGCGAACGGCGGGCTACGACCAGGTGCTGCAGTCGATGAGCGGCCTGTGGGCCATGCAGGGGACGCCCGAACAGCCGCAGATCGTCTACGGGTCGGGGGTCGATTATTATGCGGCGGCACTGCTGGCCAGCGGCGTGGCCTCGGCACTGTTCGAGCGTGCCCGGACGGGCGTGGGGCGCCCTGTGGCCATCTCGCTGCTGCGCAGTGCGCTGGCCATGCAATCGGGGCGCATGGTCTGGGCGGACGACGAGCCGTGCGAGGTCTACCGCGACATGCGTTCGGGCGGCATCACCGGGCTGCACCCGACCCAGGCCGGCAGCCTGTACATCTCTGCAACCACACCGCATTTCTGGCATGCCCTGTGTGAGTTGCTGGGCCTGGACAACCTCGCCACCGACCCACGCTACGACAGCGTGCGCAAGCGCGCGGCCCATGCCGGGGAGCTGGTGCCGCAGGTGCGCGCGGCGCTGGCCGGCCGCAGCGCACTGGAGTGGGAGGCTCGGTTGGGCGAGCGCGTGCCGTGCTCTGCGACCCGTGAGATCGAAGACATGTTCGACCACCCGCAGGTGCTGGCCGAAGGCATGGTCGATCGTTTCGAACACCCCCCGGTCAACACACCGACACGGTGCTGCGCGGCCTGGACAATGTTCCCGACGAGATCGCGGGCCTGCGTACCTCCGGTGTCGTTGCATGAATAGCGATCGTCCACTGCCTGCTTTACCGCTCCTACCGATGAACACAGCAATCCCCCGCAGCTACCAGGGTGCGCACGATCCCCGGGCACTGTTCCAGCCGTTTCAACTGGGCCGGCTGCAACTCCCCAACCGCATCGTGCTGGCCCCGTGCACCCGCAATCGCGCCCTGGCGGATCTGTCGCCCACGGCCGGCGCCATTGACTACTTTGCCGCCCGCGCCGAGGCCGGGTTGTTGGTCACCGAGGCCACGCTGATCACGCCCCTGGCCCAGGGCTTCTTGGACACACCGGGCATCTTCCTGGAGTCGCATGTGCGCCCCTGGGCTGCGGTGACCGACGCGGTCCACCGCCGTGGCGGGCGCATCTTCCTGCAGGTCTGGCATACCGGGCGGGTGGCGCACTCGCACTTCAAGGGCGCCGTGCCCATGGGCCCTTCCGCCGTGCTGGACCCCGCGTTGCGGCATCAGGTGGGTGGCCTCGAGATCTACAACGAGATGCCGGTGGTGATGACCGAGCAGCAGATCAACGAAGCCATCCGGCAATTCGGCGCGGCCTGTGTGCGTGCCGATCAGGCCGGTTTCGACGGCGTCGAGATCCACGCTGCCAATGGCTATCTGCCCGAACAGTTCCTGCGCCAGCACACCAACCGGCGTACCGACGCCTGGGGCGGCAGCGAGGCCCGGCGCGCACGGTTCACACTGGAAGTGGTGGACGCGTGCTGTGCGGCCGTGGGAGCCGCGCGTGTGGGGTTGCGGCTGTCGCCCGCAGGCACCTTCAGCGAGATGCAGTGGACACCGGGTGACAACGAGACCTACGAATTGCTCATCGACGAGGCGCGCCAGCGCGACCTGGCCTACCTGCATGCCGGCATCACCGAAGACGACCATTTCGATCGCCTTGGCGCCACCTCCAGCGGGTTCCTGCGCCAGCGCTGGCAGGGCGCGCTGATCGGCAATGGCGGCTACACACCGGCTGCCGCCGCAGCCAACATCGCGGCCGGCGCTTTCGACCTCATCGCCTTTGGCAAGCTGTTCATCGCCAACCCCGATCTGGTGGCGCGCCTGCGTGCCGGCCAAACCCTCGCGCCCTACCACCGCGCAGTGCTGGACACGCTCCGATAGCAGGCTGGTGGCTGGTGGCTGGTGGGAGTGGTCAAACCGTCGCCAGCAGTTCCTCCTGCAGCTTCACCAGCCGCTCGGTCTGCGCCAGCGAAATCAGGTGCGCGTAGACAGCGGGCAGGAAACGCTTGTTCCTGATGTCCAGAAAGCGCTCGTCCGACAGGTTGTTGAGTCGCTCCTCGTTGATCACATAACAGCCCGAGATGGTCTTGACCTTGTCGTTGTCGCGCACGCGCAGATTCAACGGAGTGAACATGTTGTGCTCGGTCAGGAACTTGCAAAACGCACCGGTCTGGGCATCCATCTGCTGCAGCTCCGAGAGATATCGCTTGACGTTCTCGATCACCTGGGTCGGCTCGCCCTTGTCGTCGAACAGGGCCGCGCCTTCAGTCTCGCTGACCAGATCGCTGCCTTCGTCGAGACACACGATGTACTGGCCATCGTTGCCCCGCGGGGTCAGCGCAAACGGGTAACGCCGGATGATGGCCGGCACATACGAAGCCTGCCACTGGCCTGCCGCGTCGACGAACAGATTCTGGCCTGCGTTGAGGCCCAGCAGGGCCACCGGGCGAAATTCATCTTTTTCCTTGTCTTCGAGAAAGACGATCGGGAAGATCGCCGCAGCCCGCGTGAACTCGTGCATGGTCAGGTAGGCCACGTGAAACTTGGACGCGAATTCGAAAGACGTAATCTCCTTGATCCGGGTGCGGGCGTGGACATCCTTGTTGACAGGTACGACTTTTTGGAACACGGGAACTCCTGGCGAGGTGTAAACGGTAGATCGCATCGAGGCGAATGCAAACCAGTTTACACGCCATGGCGCAGGCCACTTCGGGCAGACGTCACACAAATGCCCCCCGGCTGACATGGAGGCGTCATCGCGGCGCCCGACACTGACTGCACACCACCCGTCACGGAGCGCAGCATGAAGGAAAACCCCACCCCCAACTCGCCCCTGGGCCCGCTTAGCTTGCCCCGGGGGTCACTTCATCCGGGAACTCCTGGCACGCACGGCAGCGGCCTGGCGGATCCCGCCACCGCCCGCATGGAGGTGTTCTGGGCCCGCCACGAGGACGACGTCCGCGCGGCGCAGCGCCTGAGATACGCCGTCTTCGCCGGCGAAATGGGCGCACGCCTGAAGACACCGCTGGCCGGACACGATATAGACCTGTTCGACGACTTCTGCGAACACCTTCTGGTGCGCGATGTGGCCAGCCGCGAGGTGGTGGGGACCTACCGTGTGCTGACGCCAGCCCAGGCGCGACGCATCGGCAGCACGTATAGCGACACCGAATTCGACCTGACCCGGCTGCGCCAATTGCGCGACCGCATGGTGGAGACCGGTCGTGCCTGCGTGCATCCACGGCACCGGCAAGGCGGTGTGATCCTGGCCCTGTGGGGCGCTCTGGCCGCCTTCATGCAGCGTAACCAACTCGACACCATGGTCGGCTGCGCCAGCATCCCCTTGCACCACGGCAATACCAGCGGGATCGAGGGCGCAGGGCAAGCAGCGGCAAGCATCTGGTATCAGCTGCGCGACAAGTACCTGGCCCCGATCGAATTCCATGTTCGGCCACGCCTTCCGCTGCCACTGGACCGCTTTGATGGCCAACTGAATGTCGCTCCGCCGGCGCTGATCCGCGGCTACCTGCGCCTGGGTGCCGAGGTACTGGGCCCACCGGCCTGGGACCCGGAGTTCAACAGCGCCGACCTGCCCATGATGCTGCGCATCAGCGCCTTGCCGGCCCGCTACCGGAAACACTTTCTGGGCGTCTGACCCGGGTTTCACGGTATCGTCATGCAACCGTCACATTCCGTAGGGACACTGACGGGCTTGACCCTGCAGGAGCCACCAAGATGGATCTCATTCTCTGGCGCCATGCCGATGCCGAGGATTGGCAAGACGGCTGCGACGACCTGGCACGGGCCCTGACGCCGCGTGGCCTGAAGCAAGCCTCACGCATCGCCGGCTGGCTCGACCGCAAGCTGCCCGAGGCAACCCGCATCATCTGCAGCCCTGCCCTGCGCTGTCGCCAGACCGCCGATGCGCTGGGCCGCAAATACAAGGTGCGGCCCGAACTCGTACCCGATGGCACCGTGGCCGACCTGTTGGCGGCGGCCCAGTGGCCCAACGCCCGTCAAGCGGTCGTTGTCATTGGCCACCAACCCTCGCTGGGCGCCACCATCGCCGAATTGCTGCCCTTTGACGCCGACACCTGCCCGGTGCGCAAGGGCGCGGTCTGGTGGCTGCGCACACGCGAGCGCGACGGGCACAGCCAGACCGTGGTGGCCGCCGTGCAGTCGCCCGAGACGGTCTGAGCTACCGGGGCTGGCAGACTTGCCCTGAGGGTCGACAAGGTCGGCATCAGCGGATGCCTGAGAATGGCATTGTTTTTGCATTAGGCTCAGCGCCAGCAAAAAACTGCTGCTGTCTGTTACCCAAAACCCCTTTCAGGACCCCCGCCATGACCAAACGCCTCCTGCTCAAGCTCGCCGCCAGCCTGGCCCTGACCGGCATTACCTCGCTGGCCCATGCCCAGACCACGCCGATCAAGTTCATCCTCGACTGGCGCTTCGAGGGCCCGTCCGCGCTGTTTCTGGCGCCGGTGGCCAAAGGCTACTTCAAGGATGCCAAGCTCGACGTGACCGTGGACGCCGGCAATGGCTCCGGCGCATCGGTGACGCGCGTCGCCTCGGGCACCTACGACATGGGCTTTGCCGACCTGGCGGCGCTGATGGAGTTCCATGCCAACAATCCGGATGCGCCGAACAAGCCGGTCGCGGTGATGATGGTCTACAACAACACGCCAGCCTCGGTCATGGCCCTCAAGAAGAGCGGCATCAGGACACCGGCCGACCTGAATGGCAAGAAACTCGGCGCACCGGTGTTCGATGCCGGGCGGCGCGCGTTCCCGATCTTCCAGAAGGCCAATGGCATCGGCGCCGTCACCTGGACCTCCATGGACCCGCCCCTGCGCGAAACCATGCTCGCCCGCGGCGACGTGGACGCGATCACCGGCTTCACCTTCACCTCGCTGCTCAATCTGGAAGCGCGTGGCGTGAAAGCCGAAGACGTGGTGGTGCTGGCCTACCCGGATTACGGCGTCAAGCTGTATGGCAATGCCATCATCGTCTCGCCCAAGCTCATCCGGGAGAATCCGGCAGCCATCAAGGCCTTCCTGCAGGCATTCACCAAGGGCGCGCGCGAAGTCATCGCCAAGCCGGACGCCGCCATCGAGTACGTCCGGGCCCGCGACGGAATCATCAATGTCGCGCTGGAGCAACGCCGTCTGCGCCTGGCCATCGATACCGTCATCAACAGCCCCGATGCCCGCGCAGAAGGCTACGGCCAGGTCCAGGCCCCGCGCCTGGCATTGATGGCCAGCCAGGTGTCGGACGCATTCGGCACCAAGACACGCGTGAGCTCCGACGCAGTGTGGAACGGCAGTTTCCTGCCGAGTGCGGCCGAGCTCAACATCCTGCCCGCGCGGAAGTGACCGGCATGGCGCAACCCACGTCCGCGCAGCAGGCCGGTGCGCCATTCATCGAGTTCAAGGACGTCTGGCTGGCCTACAACGAGGCGCTGCTGGCGCAAAACAACTTTGCGGTCGAGGCGATCGACCTGCAGGTGCGCAAGGGACAGTTCATCGCCATCGTCGGCCCTTCTGGATGCGGCAAGTCGACCTTCATGAAGCTCACCACGGGGCTGCGCAAGCCCTCGCGCGGCAGCGTGCACATTGCCGGTCAGCCCGTCACCGGCCCGTTGAAGATCTCGGGCATGGCCTTCCAGGCGCCCTCGCTGCTGCCCTGGCGTACGACGCTGGACAACGTGCTGCTGCCACTGGAAATCGTCGAACCCTACCGCAGCAACTTCAGGTCGCGCCGCGCCGAATACGCGCAGCGCGCCAGCGCGTTGCTGGCCAGGGTCGGCCTGGGAGGTTATGAGTCCAAGTTTCCGTGGCAACTGTCAGGCGGCATGCAGCAGCGGGTGAGCATCTGCCGCGCGCTGATTCACGAGCCGCAGATGCTGCTGCTCGACGAGCCCTTCGGCGCGCTGGATGCCTTCACCCGCGAGGAACTCTGGTGCATCCTGCGCGACCTGTGGCTGGAGCAGCAGTTCAATGTGGTGCTGGTGACGCACGACCTGCGCGAATCGGTGTTCCTGGCCGATACGGTCTATGTCATGCGCAAGAGCCCGGGCCGCTTCGTGGTCAACCGCACGATCGATCTGCCGAGGGTGCGCGACCTGGAGATCACCTACACGCCGAAGTTCACCGACATCGTGCACGAACTGCGCAGCCACATCGGCGCAATCCGGGGCGGTTCTGCGGCGGCTGCCCCATCGGGAGCCACTGCTTGAACTCCAGAAACGTCGAGCGCGCCGCACCTTTCGTGCTGCTGGTGGTACTGGTGGGTCTGTGGCAAATCGTCTGCACGGTGTTCGCCATTCCCGAATTTATCTTTCCCAGCCCTTTGCTCATCGCGCAGGCGCTGGGCGAGTTCACCGGACCGATCGCCCTGGCCGCATGGCAGACCTTCTGGGTCACCATGGTCGGCTTCGGGATCTCCATCGTGGTCGGCGTGTTGCTGGGCTTTCTGGTGGGCTCGACCCGCTTTGCCTATGCCGCCGTGTTTCCGCTGCTGGTGGCCTTCAATGCCGTGCCCAAGGCGGCGATCGTGCCGATCCTGGTGGTGTGGTTCGGCATTGGCGTGGGGCCGGGCGTCCTGACGGCCTTTCTGATTTCGTTCTTCCCGATCACCGTCAACATGGCCACCGGTCTGGCCACACTGGAGCCTGAGTTGGAAGACGTGTTGCGCGTGCTGGGCGCCAAGCGGCGCGACGTGCTCCTGAAGGTCGGCCTACCGCGCTCGCTGCCCTATTTCTATGCCTCTCTCAAGGTAGCGATCACGCTGGCTTTCGTGGGCACGGTGCTGGCCGAGATGACGGCGGGCGACGCCGGCATCGGCTACCTGATGCAGACAGCGGGCTCGCAGCAGCGCCTGGCACTGGCCTTTGCCGGCCTGGTCGTGATCGGAGCCATGGCCATGGCCATGTACGAGTTGTTCAGCTATATCGAGAAACACACCACCGCCTGGGCGCACCGCGGCTCGCACGGCGAGTGAAACCGCGCATGCAAAGAACTCCATGACAACTGCCCTGAACGACTGGAGCGGCCAGCGCGTGGCCGTGTCGATACGCGCCGGCACCGCCGTGTTGCGCCTCTTCAACCCGCCCCAAGGCTTCATGGACGAGACCATGGAGGCAGAGCTCGAGCAGGCGCTGGAGCGGCTGGACGCCTGGCCCGAAGGCCGGGTGGTGATCCTGACCGGCCGCGATCCCGGCATGTTCGTGCGCCATTACGACGTGGCGGTGCTGCACCAGCGCGCACGCATGATGCGCGCGCGCAACAAGGCGTTTTCGCTGGAACGCCCGATCGGTCCGGCCGGCATCCACCGATGCATCGAGCGCATCGGCAAGAGCCGGCTGATCTTCATCGCCGCGATCAATGGCGTGGCAATGGGGGGCGGCTTCGAGCTCGCGCTGGGCTGCGACATCCGGCTGGTGCAGTCGGGCGACTATCCGCTGGGCCTGCCGGAGCTCAACCTGGGCCTGTTGCCTGGCGCCACCGGCACGCAGGTGATGGCGCGCTTGCTGGGCACGGGCCCCGCGCTCTACCACCTGCTCACAGCGCGGGTATTCCAGCCGCAGGAACTGGTGCAGTCGGGCCTTGCCAGCGAGTGCGTCGACGATGTGCTGGCGCGCGCAGAGGCCATCGCCTCGGGACTGGCGGCGGTACCCGCCCGAGCCTGCGCCAACATCAAGCTGCTGGTGCGCAATGCCGGGCGCTGGAGCGAGGCCGAGGGCCTGGCGGCGGAGCGCACGCTGTTTTGCGACTGCATGGTCGATCCGGCAGCCGAGCCGCTGATGGAGGCCGTGGCCAGCGGCAGGCGAACCATCGCCGACCCGCCGGCGCCGTGACGGCCGCACCGTCCAGGGCCCCGCAGCAGCGTGCGCCTGCGGCCCGGGCCGGGCTCTCGCCGGATCCACGCAGCGAACACATCGAGCAGGCGGCCCGGCTGTTCGGGTCGCATGGGTATGCCGGCACTTCGATGCCCGACATTGCCACCGCATTCGGAGTGCTCCACGGCTCGCTGTACCCGGCCGCCACCGTGCTGGCCGACTGGTCTTCGTCCTATAGCGACACCCTGCGCGTGGCGCTGGTGCAGGAACGCGAGCGCTGCGAGCGGGTATTCGAGGAGCTGACCCGTGCCGTGGATCTGCCGCCCGGCACCAACCGGCGCTACTTCCGGCTCGGGCGCGCGATCCCGTGCGCTTGCGTCAGCGCAGCAGGTTCTCGATCAGCATGGCCATACCCTGGCCGGCGCCGATGCACATGGTGATGAGCCCGTAGCGGCCCCGCGTGTCCTGCAGATGGTGCATGGCCGTCATCGTCATGCGCAGGCCGGTGGCACCAGGCGGATGGCCGATGGAGATGCCTCCGCCATACAGGTTGGTGCGTTCGCGCGGCAGGCCGAGTTCGCGCTCTGCGTGCAGGTTGACCACGGCGAACGCCTCGTTGACCTCAAAATAGTCGACGTCTGCGACCGCCATGCCGGTGCGCGCCAGCAGCTTGCGCACCGCCGGCACCGGCCCGATACCCATCATGTCCGGCGCGACTCCCACGGTCGCCCAGTCCACGACCCGCGCCTGCGCCTGCAGCCCTCGCTGCGCTGCCACAGCGGCGTCGGCCACGACCATGAACGCGGCACCGTCGGTCACCCCGCTGGCATTGCCAGGGGTGACCGTGCCGTCGGCTGCAAACGAGGGCTTGAGCTGGCGCAGACGCTCCAGCGTGATGCCGGGCCGCGGAAACTCGTCGACGGCCATGCTTCGGTGGCTGCGACCCTCGCCGATGTCGATGGGCGCGATCTGGCGTGCCAGGAAGCCACTGTCGATCGCGGCCTTGGCGCGCTGCTGGCTCATCAGGGCCCAGGCATCCATGTCCTCGCGGGCATGACCGTGCACGCGTGCGATGTTCTCGGCCGTCTCGCCCATGTAGGCGCGCGAGAACGGATCGCGGTAGGTGTTCTCCAGCAGGTCCTGCAGGTTCTGGTCGCCGCGCTTGTGCCCCCAGCGGCCGGTGCGCAGCACAAAGGGGGCGCGGCTGTAGTTCTCGGCGCCACCGGCCAGCGCCACCGACGAATGGCCCGACAGAATCTGCTCGGCAGCCGACACGATGGCCTGCAAGCCGGCGCCGCAGCCCCGGCTGACGGTGAGCGCGCTCACTTCCTCGGGCAGGCCCATCGCCACCGACACCACGCGTGCGCCGAACAGGCTGTCGTGGTCCACCGGCACGGTGTTGGCATAGACCAAGTGGTCGATGTCGTGCCCGTGCAGGCCGCTGCGCTCCAGGCTGGCCTGTGCGGCATGGACCGCCAGCTGGGTCAGCGGAATGTCGCGAAAACTCTTGCCGAAATCCGCAAAGGGGGTGCGCGCCGGCGCGCTGAGAATGATGTCGGTGGCCATGAACGAATCCTGTCGGTCGGAGTTTGCAGCGTCGGCCGGGCGCTGTTACGCCACCGGCCGCTTCTTGAGGGTGCGGCAATCGATGGCTTCGCGGCGCGGGTCTACACCACTGGCGAACAGGCCGCTCTTTTGCAGCTTGTTGGTGGCGGTAACGGGCAAGTCGGTACGAAACACCACCCAGGCCGGCGCCTTGTAGTAGGCCAGCTCGCCCAGGCAGTACTGCACCAGTTGGCCCGCCGTGGCAGCATCGGGTGCCACGCCGGGCGAAAGCACCACCACGGCCAGCACTTCCTCGTCGCGCATCTCGTCGGGCACGGCGACCACGGCCACCCGGGCCACTGCCGGATGCACCGCCAGCGCGGCTTCGACCTCGCCGGCGGAGATGTTTTCGCCCGAGCGCCGGATCATGTCCTTGCGCCGGTCGACGAAAAACAGCATGCCCGCGGCATCGCGGGTCACCACGTCGCCGGTGTGGAACCAGCCGCCGCGCCAGGCCGTCTGGGTTGCGGCCGAGTCGTCCAGGTAGCCGCTGAAGAAGCCCCGGCGCGCGTCCGCCCCCGTAGCCCGCACCAGCATCTCGCCGGGCGTGCCATCGGGCAAGTCGCGGTCCTGGTCGTCCACCACGCGCACCTCCACCGGCTCGGCGGCGCGGCCGAAGGCACGGGTGTGGGTCAGCCGTGGCGCGTGCTGGTTGGCCAGGAAGCGGCCGGTCTCGGTCATGCCCCAGACCTCGACCAGCGGAATCCCGAAACGCCGCTCGAACGCCGGATGCAGGCTCGGGTCGCAGCCTGCGCCCAGGCCGAAACGGATCTGGTGGAGCGTCTCCCAGGGGCTTGGCGTCTGCTTGAACAGCGCCGGCGGCATGATGCCCAGGTAGTGCATGCCGGTGGCGGCCGACTTGACGCAGTCTTCCCACCAGGTGGTGGCGTGGAAGCGGTCCGGCAGCACCAGGCAGTTGTCGGTCAGGCAGATGGTGGCGATGGTGGTCATGCCACAGTTCATGTGGAACACCGGCAAGGGGTTGAGCAAGCGCTCCTGTGCCGGGCGGACCTGCAGCAGGCCGCCGAGATCGCGGTACCAGGCGCCCGCCGTGAGCACGTATTCGTTGGTCAGCACACAGCCCTTCGGAGCGCCCGAAGTACCCGAGGTGAACAGGACCGCGGCTTCGCGGCGCCAGGCATCATCGGCGGGCAAGGCGGGCTGCGCTGCCCCCGGCAACCCAGCACGCAGCTCGTCGACTGGGACGACGGGCAGGCGGCCCAGGCCGTCGTCCTCGGCAATCGCCTGCGCCACCGCGCGCAACCGGTCCGGCTGCGCCACCACCAGGTGCACACGGGCCAGCCGCAGCGCATGGCAAATCTCGGCACTGCGGTGGTCCGGGTTCAGGGGCACGATGGACGCGCCCAGCCGGTTCAGCGCCAGAAAATGGAAGAAATGGCGCGGATGGTTGCCTACTGCCAGCGCGACGCGGTGCCCGGTGCCCCAGCCGCGTTCACGATACGCGGCGGCGAGGCGGTCCACTTCTTCGCCGGCCTGCGCGAAAGTCCATTGCCGGCCGCCACTGAGTGCGGACTCGGCCAGCATGGGAAGCCCCGGCGCGCGGCCGCGCGCGGCAGCAAAAGCGTCGTGCAGGCTGTGCAGTCCGTCCAGCATGGCAGGGCCCTCAGCGTTGCAGCACGGTGATGGCGCAGGCGGCTTCGTCGAAGCCGATCACGCCGCCACCGTTCTCGGCCAGCGCGATATCGGCACCGTGCACCTGGCGCGCGCCGCTTTCGCCGCGCAGCTGGCGGCTCAGCTCGTAGACCATGGACAGGCCGGTGGCGCCCACCGGATGCCCCTTGGATACCAGCCCGCCCGACAGGTTGATTGGAATACGCCCGCCAAGCGCCGACGCCCCGCTGGCCACGAAAGACCCGCCGGCGCCGATGTCGCAAAAGCCCAGCATCTCGGACTGGTAGATCTCGCAGAACGACGTGGCGTCATGCACTTCGGCCACATCCACATCCTGCGGCGTGATGCCGGCACACGTATAGGCGCGCTGTGCGGCCAGTCGCGAGAGCCCCGGCTCGTCGAGTCGCCGGTATTTGCCACCGGTCAACACGCTGGCACGCACCCGCAAGGCACGCTCGCGCACTGCAGCGGGCAACTCGCGCAGCAAGCGTGCCGAGCACAGCAGCGCTGCCGCGGCGCCATCGCCGATCGGTGCGCACATGGCGCGCGTCAGCGGCCAGCTGATCTCGCGGTCGGCCAGCACCTGCTCGGGCGTCAGCGTGAAGCGGTACTGGGCCTTGGGGTTCAAGGCGCCCATCGCATGGTTCTTCGACGCCGCAAAGGCGATCTGCGCCTGCGTGGTGCCGAAGGTCTTCATGTGGTAGGCGGCCTGCATGGCATAGGTGTCCATGAACAAAGTGCCGCCACTGGCGTGGGGCGCAAAGGGCTTGCCCGAGAGCTCGCCTGCCTGCGCGTAGTAGTCCATCCATTCGCCCGGGTCCAGCTGGTCGATGCCGCCCTCAAAAATCTCCAGCGTGCGCGCGGCGTCGTCGGGGAAGAAGGTTTTCTCGACGCCGATCGCCAGCGACATCTCGGCCTGCCCGGACAGGATGTCCTTCCAGGCGCCATGCAGCGCCATGGATGCCGTGGCGCAGCCACCCTCGACGTTGATCATCGGCACGCGCTCGGGAAACAATTGCTCTCGCACCAGCGGCGTGAAGCACACCTGCCCGCGGATATTGCGCTGGCCGAAGGTGCCCATGCCGCAGTTGCCGAACCAGGCCTGTTCGATACGCTCCCCGCTGTCGAGACCGGCATCGGACAACACCTCCAGGTAGGCCTGGCGCGCCAGGTCCTTGAAGCTGCGCTGCGGCTGCTTGCCAAAGGCGGTGCAGGACACGCCGATCAGAAAAACGTCATCCATGGCTTGAGGTCTCCGCAGCCCAGGCAGTCTACTTCAGGAACATCGGCAACTGGCTGGGCCCGCGCATGATCAGCGCGTCGATCCAGTCGACCTGGCCCTGGCCGTAGCGCATGCCAGGATAGCGCGCGACCAGTTCACCGATGCAGACCCGGGTTTCCAGCCGGGCCAGCGGTGCACCCAGGCAAAAGTGCAGGCCCTGCCCGAACGTCAGGTGCCGGTTGGGTGAGCGCGTGATATCCAGCGCATGCGGTTGCGCGAACTGCCGCGGGTCGCGGTTGGCGGCATTGATCATGGCAAACACCCGCTCGCCCGCGCGCAGCGTCTTGCCACCGAGCTCATGCTCGCGTGCCACCACACGCGCGATGCTGTTGCTGGGTCCGTCGTAGCGCAGGAACTCTTCCACTGCGGGCACGATCAACATCGGCTCGTTACGCAGCCGCTGCAGCTGTTCGGGGTGGTCCAGCAGGGCCACCACGGCATTGCCGAGCAGGTTGGTCGTGGTCTCGTGGCCGCCGAACAGCACCAGCATGCAGGTGGCAACCAGCTCGTCCTCGGTCAGGGCGCCACCGTCGGCATCGCGGGCGGCCATCATGAGGCTGATGACATCCTGGCCCGGCAGCACGCGGCGCTGCGCAATCAGCCCGCGGAAATAGGCCGACATGTGGTCGGCACCCTCGCGAGCCCGCTGGTAGCGGTCGGCCTGGCCCCGCGCGATGCCGATGAACAGGCGCAGGTCGTCCGACCAGACCTTGAGCAAGGAGAAATCGGCGCGCGGCACACCCAGCATGTCGAGGATCACGTAGGCCGGCAGGAGCACGGCGATGTCCTGCATGAACTCGACCTCGGCACCCGCGTCGACCTGCTCCAGGATGTGGTGCACGGTGGAGCGGATCTGCGGCTCCAGGCTGGCCACCAGGGCCGGCGTGAAGACCGCATTGAGCAGGCGCCGCAGCCGCGTGTGCTCGGGCGGCGCCTTGAACACCAGCCACAGGCTCAAATAGCGCATGACGCCGGAGAGGATGTCACGGCGCTCGTCCTTGAGCGAATCGTAGAACGGGGTCAGCCGGTCCGACGACATGGCCGACGACATGGCCACCTGGCGGGAGTCGTCGTAACGCGTCACCACCCAGGCGCGCAAGGACTCGCTCCAGTGCACCGGATCGTGCTCCTGCAGCGCCTCGTAGAGCGGAAACGGGTTGCGCCGTGTCGCACTGTCGGTCGGGTCGTAGCGGAGGCTGCGGGTGGTGGCTATCATGGTCGTGGCGAAGGAAGCAGGGCCTGCAGTGCCCCGGATAGGCCGGCTGGCACCACCACAAACGAGCAACCAAACGAGTGGTTGGTAATCATTGTGCCAGAGCTGCACTCGCGTGCGGCCCGGTCAGCGCGTCAGTCCGCGCAGCAGCATCCAGTCCTGCACCAGGGCGGCCACCTGATCCGAGTTGGTATCCATCATCGGCAGGTGCGTATTGCCCTGGATGCCCATGGCAGGCAGGTCGAGCACATCGACCGTCACACCGTGGGCGCGCAGTTGAGCGCGGTAGTCGTCCAGGCCCTGGCGCACCCGCAGCCAGAGGGCGCTGTGCGCCATGTGGTCGCCCCAGACGAACAATTGCGGGATTTGCGCCAGCCGGCCCAAGGCGTGCCGCGCCGGATCCGGAAAACCCGAGGGCTCGATGGCAACGATCGCGCGCACCTTGTCGGGATGGGCCAGCGCCATGCCGGTGGCAAAGTTGCAGCCCTGGCTGTGCGCGATCACGACGAACGGCCCCTGGTCGCGGGCCAGGGTATCGTAGGCGGCCTGGACCGCCGCGTCGGTGCTGGCCCAGCGCGGCACGGCCTGTTTCATGAACTGGTCGAACCTGAGCACCGGAAAGCGGGTGTCCGGATGGGCCGCACTGGCCAGCGCACTGCCGTTCCACGAGCCGTCCGGTCCGATCCGAAACAGCTCCCAGGCTTCGGCCTTGGTGCGAAACAGGGCTTCGCCGCCAAAAAACTCGGGGCTGCGCGCCCACGAGGCGCGCCCGCGCTCGACCGCATCGGCGACATGCACATCGTGGCCGGCATGCAGGAAGAAGCTCTGCCAACCCGGCTGGCCATCGGGCTTGGTCTCGTAGGTCACGCCACACAGCCCGCCGCCATGCACCAGCAGCAGCGGCTGGTGCGCACGCGGTGCGGCGAGGCGCACATACTGCACGTACATCTGCTCGATCTCGAACTCGCCGTTCGGATCGACCCGCACCGGCGGATTGCCGGGCGAAAAAGTGATCTCGCGCAGCGGCAGACCGTCGATGGACGCCGAGCGGCCACCCACATGCATGCTGCCGATTTCGCGCACCTGCAGTACCGCCCTGTCTGCGGACATGGAATCCAGATGGGTCCCCTCTACATCGTTGGTTTGGCGAGATCATGCCATGCTGCCACCAAACGCCCAAAGGGCCCGCACGAAACCCGGTTTCGCAGCCATGCGCCATCCGGCCCGACGGCCTTTGGTACCATCGTTTTCGCCATAGGGTCAACGCCAGCAAGAGCGTCGACACTGCGGGAGCAGCCGGCTGCTCTATCCATTTTGCCCTTTCACGACCCCCCACGAGGAGACCCTTTTGACCATGAAACACGGATCCATTTCCCGCCGCAACGTTGTAGGCGGCCTTGTCGCCGGCGCCCTGGGCAGCATCGCTCTGCCCGGCCTGGCACAGTCCGGCCCGTTCCCGAACCGCCCGATCAAGATCATCATGCCCTGGGCTGCCGGCGGTGGTGGTGATGTGCTGGTGCGCGCCATGGTGCCCAGCCTGTCGGCCCGGTTGGGCCAGCCCGTCGTGGTGGAGAACCGCCCCGGGGCGATCGGCACCATCGGCAGCCTGGCAGCGGCACGTAGCCCGGCCGATGGCTACACGCTGGTCTACGGTGCGGCAGATTCGCACTCGATCGCGCCGCACATCATGAAGCAGCCGCCCTACGACTCCAAGAAGGAGTTTGTGGCAGTGGCACCGATCGGTTTCACGCCGCTGGCCCTGGTGGTGCATGCATCGAGCCCAGCCCGCAATTTCGAGCAGTTCCTGCAGATCGCGCGCGACACCAAGCCGGCGCTCACCTTCGGGTCCTGGGGCCAGGGCAGCTCCGGCCAGATCACCGTGGAGGCGCTCAAACAGGTCGCCAAGATCGACCTGCTGCATGTGCCCTACAACGGCACGGCGCCGCTGATCCAGGCGCAACTGGCCAACCAGATCAACTGCTCGATTTGCCCGATCCCGGTCGCCGAACAACACGCCCGCGCGGGCACGGTGCGCATGCTCGTGGTGGCCGCGCGCGAGCGCCTGGCCGACTTCAAGGACATTCCGACCATGCGCGAGAACGGCATTGGCATCGACATGGGCCCCTGGCTCGGTTTTCTGGCACCCACCGGTGTGCCTGCCGATGTACTGGCCAAGCTGCACGACGCGATCGAATCCACGCTGGCGGAGCCGGGGGTTGCCGAAACCATGAAGAAGATGACCATGGTCATCGAGCGCATGGATCAGCGCTCCTTCCAGGCGTTCTACAACAACGAGTACGACCGCTGGGGCAATTACATCCGCGCAGCCAAGGTCGTACTGGATTGACAAGGCCCTTCGGCTGAAGTCCCGATGCCAGCCCGGGCCGAACGGCCCGGGCTGGCACGTGAGGGCGGAGCCTACAGAACGGGGGCCCGGCCTGCGCGCTGGCGGTGGGCCCCGGGCACCCCCAATTCGGGATGCAGGTGGCCAGCCACCCACCAGGCCGCAAGCAGCGCCGCGCCCCCCATGAAGAACACGCCGGCCAGCGGGCTGAACTGCAGCACCACCCAGGCACAGCCCGGCGTCAGGATGCCCGACGCATCACGAAAACTCGAGTACACCGCCGACATCTCGGTGCGCTGCGAGGGCTTGACCGCCATCAGGAACGGCAACCCCGCGCAGACGTCCAGCAGCACCAGGAAATAAGAAGCCAGCACCAGGATCACCACGGTGGCGATCGGAAAAGGCGAGAACAAGGCCGCCAGCACGAACAGGCTACCCGCCACCAGGAAGCCGCTGCGCACCGCGTGCCGTACCGAATGGCGGTGCATCCAGCGCAGCATCAGTGGCGCGAGAAACAGGCCCGCATTCGCCAGCGAGGCAGCGATGCCGCCGACCTGATCGCCCAGCCCGTTCTGCACCGCGTAGATGCCCACATACACGGTGTAGACCGACCAGCCGCAGGACCGCAGCACGGCAAACAGCCAGCCAGCCACCAGGCGCGGCTGCGCGAGGAATCGGCCCAGGAATCCGAACGGAAGGGCCGAGGCCGTACGCGCCTGCCGGCTTACTCGGCCGGCGCTCAGGCCCAGAGCCCAGAACGCGAGCAGCATCATCAGGGCCGCGACAGCCACCACCACAAAGGGCGCACCCGCACCATAACGCAACAACCAGACCCCCAGCACCGGGCCGACCGTCCAGCCGACGCCGGCGAACATCAGCCGGCGCGACTCCAGGCGCCCGAAGTCGGTCTTGTCGATGTTGTCCAGCACATAGGCGTTGACACACACGAACGCCGTGGCCGTGCCGGTCACATGGCACAGCAGGGCGACCGTCGTCCAGGTGCCCCCCACAAAGCCGAATCCGGCTGACAGCAGGTACAGGCCGACGCCCATCGAATACACCCAACGCCGCGGTATGTGGCGCGTGAGCAACGGCACCGACAGGCCGGTCAGCAAGGAGACCACGCCAACGAGAAAGTACCATTTCGACACAACGGCCGCCTCGCCCCAGGCGCGGTACATCAGCAGCGGGTAGGCCGACAGCATGATGCCGCGCACCATGGCCTCGATGGCGCCGACGACCAGAAAGGAACGAAGCCCCGGTTTGCGGGCCGGAGCAGGCAGGGAAGGAGAAACCAGATAAGCAGGCATGGCAGCAGGACGCACCGAAACAGGGCAATTATCCCACCACCTACACTCCCATCATGCCCTGGCACGCCCGACTCGACCTCGACTACGCTCTGGAGTCTGCCCGCACGGTGGCACGGTTCCGGCACAGCGGGCCGCTGCGCATCCTGCAAAGCCTGTATCCCGAAGGCGGCAGCACCTGCCACAACGTGCTGGTGCATCCGCCCGGTGGCCTGGTCGGCGGCGACACCTTACAGATAGCCCTGCATGCCGGGCCTGGCAGCCATGGGCTAGTCACGACGCCGGGCGCCACGCGGTTTTACCGCTCGGAGGGCGAACCGGCATTGCAGGACACCCGCATCCGACTCGACGGCGGCGCGCGGCTCGAGTGGCTGCCGCTGGAGGCGATCTGCCACACCGCCTGCCAGGCCGAGAACCGGCTGTGCATGGACCTGGCACCGGGCGCCGAGTTGCTGGGCTGGGACGTCACCGCCCTGGGCCTGCCGCACGCGGACCAGCCGTTCCGCAGCGGGCACTTTGTGCAGCACATCGAGATGCCGGGTATCTGGCTGGAGCGCGGGCGCATCGATGCCAGCGACAGGCTGCTGCTCGACAGCCCGCTGGGGCTGGCCGGGCACCAATGCCTGGCGTCGCTTTTCTTCTGTGCCGGCACCGCGATCGACCGTGCGCGGGTGCAGGCGGCTCTGGAAGCGGCGCGCGACACCCTGCAGTCTCATGCGCTGTCAGCCAGCGCCGGCGCGACCAGCCCGCATGGACAGGTGGTGGTGGTGCGGGTGCTGGCACCGTTGGTGGAGCCGGCCATGGACCTCGTGCGCAAGGTCTGGGCCGTGTGGCGCCAGCAGCTGTGGGGACTGGCGCCAAAATTGCCGCGGATCTGGGCCACCTGAAGCGCCATCGATGCACACGACGGCCGCATGGCCTGCCGCCTGCGACCCCCTGGTGGCCTATTTCGGAGATGCGGCACCCCTGCGCAGCCGCAGCGTCAGTGCGCGGGTGCTGACCGGCACCGTCGATATTCCCGCGCCGCCAGCCCGGTTGCTGGCCGACTGGGCACACGATGCGGCAGCGCAGTTGGCCCTGCAGCCCGGCGACGTCGAGGCCCTGCCGTTGGCGCGCGCACGGGCACGCTGGCCCGACTACCGCCACTGCGTGCAGGCGGCGGCCGCATGGTTGCACGCGGCGGGCCTCCAGGACGTGCTGGCCGGCTGCGACGTGGCGCTGATGGCTTGCCGCGGCGCGCACTACCACCATGACGCCAACCAGTACGCGGGCTCCGCCTTCTGCAATCTTTTCGTGACCGAGGACAAGGGCCTCGATCTGCATTTCGCCACCTGCGGCCAACGCATCGCGCTGCAGCGGGGAACGCTGGTCGTGTTCGACACCGCGCAGCCGCATGCGGTCATCGATCGCGGCGGCCGCGGCTTTCGGGCGATCGACTTTGCGCCGGCGCGCGACTGCCTGCAGGTGTTTCTGACCTGGGAGTTACCGATCACCCAGGCTGCCGTAGCGCGGGCAATGGGGACACGCTTCGACATAGCTCCTGCACCTGCAGGGCGGCAGACGCCCATGCAGGTCCTGCTGCACGGCACGCCGGCCCGGGTCTGCCCGGACTCCGGCGTGTGGCTCGCCGACGAAGAAGGGCGTCATGCGCAAGGGTGACGCCCGGTAGGCCCGCAGTGTCAACCTTGCACTGCAAGGCGGCAGCTCCCATGACGCATTGACCTGGGGCGTTCTCGATGCCTTGCTGGAAGACGGCCGTACCCGCCCAGTGATTGAGCGGCCCTGAGCAGCGATTGGTGCGGGAAAACCACAGACCCACGAACCGGCGCGCGAATCTGCCAGTGCTCGATTAGACTTTTGCCACATCATGTCCCAAGCCGCACTGTTTTCCCTGGCGCCGAAGATCACCCGGTTGATCCGCGCCGACCACGCCAGCATCCTCACCGTTTTTCGGCGCTACACCGCCGATACGCCGGCACACCTGCGTCAGGCGCTGGCCGACCGCATGTGCGTGATGCTCGAGATCCACAGCAAGCTCGAAGAAGAAGTCTTCTACCCGGCCCTGCGCGAGCTCTATCCAAGCCACGAGGTGATTCAAAAGTGCGGTGCCGAACATGCGGAGTTGCAGCGCCTGATAGCGCGCCTGCGGCGCCTGACAACCGAAGACATCGGTTTCGACGCAGCGGTGCTCAACCTAATGCGCCAGTTTTTGCATCACATGGCCGATGAAGAGACCGTGCTGCTGCCCGCGGCGGAGCGGGTTCTGGCCGATTACCTGGGCGAGCTCGGCGGGCGCATGCGCCGGCGCCGGTTCGAATTGGCTCGGCCGCGTGCTGGCGAGATCGCCTCGGGCTGGGTGCGCTCGGTGCCGGTTTCCCGGGTGGCTCTGGTGGCGGGCGCATTCGGGCTGGGGCTGCTGCTGGCGTCCGTGCTTGGGCATCGGTCGGAGGCTGACAGGGACTGATGTCCGCATCGGTGCGCAGGTACCTACTGCGCTGGCCAGTGATTACGATGAAGTTGCCGGAGTCATTGCTGCAACTGTTGCTCGCTACCGAGTTCCGCGGCGGCGCGGACGATCCTCCTCCCGTTTGAAATGGGCACACGCGGCCAGATCAGTCACGCCAGCCAAGCCAGCGGAGGATCTGGAGGTATCAGCAGCTCCCTACGGACAGGAACAAATGCACTCCGACCGACAGCCTGATTCGAGCCAGCTCACATTTGGTTTCCGCTCACCTCGATATCAAACGTGCTGTTACCCGGCCCAGCCGGCTGCGTAGTGGCAATCTTGGTGAGCCCGTCCGCTGCGTCCAGTTGTCGGCTGAACATATTGATGCGCCGCGAAACGCCCAGCGCTTTCTCGGAAAGAATCGGTTCTCCCAGATCGGGCGCGACAGCAGCCACGCAGTGTCCGAAACTGAGGGGATTCAAGGCCAGGTTGCTCGAGACGAACTGCGGCATCAGGAACGGATTGTCCCGGTCGACGTTGAAGGGGCATTCAGCGATCCAGTTGGCAGTGGAACCAAGAGTACGGACCTGGTAGCCATCCACCTTTGGCGGAAACACGATGAACGGCGTTACCAGCATCTTCTTCTGCACAGATGGATTCACTGTGGTGTCTATGTGCTCGACACAAACGCACATCCGTGCAACAAAGGGGTAGGTGCAGCCATGGTCCCTGATGGAGTCTCCGGGGATCAATTCGACACTGCACAAAACAGCATCCCCGGGTTGCACGTCTAGTTTCAGGTAGATGGGCAGCAAGTTGGTCGCGATGTCAACGGCTTTGGTGTTGGCCCACCATTCAAACCATACCCAATGGCTGGTTTTCCAACCGGCCACCTTGGTATGTTTAATTCGCTGCATGGTACCGATCTGCGGCAATGCCGAATCGTAATAAGCCGCATGCCCATTAAAGCCGATCCATACCGAGCTGCGAAACTCCTGGGACACCTGGAAGGAACCCGACCTTGCCACGTCCGGCTCTTGCCAGGCTCCAACGACTTGCGTGAGAACGGACCCGTCGACTGCGCGAATCGTCGTTCCCGACCAATTCGGACTGCGCGACTGGCGCCCCGTGCCGTTGAGACGGGCCCAGTCGTCGAACCGGACAGGTCCGGCCAGCGGATTGGCCAGGAACAAGCGGTCGTTTCTGGGTCCATTCCTCACCGCGGCTCTCCGATACTCGGTGATGCCACTGCTCAGGCGGCTCCAGAACGTCTGCAGTTCGGGCAAGTTAGCACCCGGCGGCTCCGGCAACCAATAACGGGCGCGGGCACCAGCGTCATTGAACAGATCAGCGGATGGGGTGCTCGCTGTCGGCTGGTCAGGCAAGTTTGGATTGGCGTGCCAGTGTCGGGGGCAGATCGGCTGCACCATGCTCAGACCCATTCCAGGCTGGCTTGGCGGACCAACTCACGGTAGATCGGCATGTCAACGACATAAGTCGGCGGAATGCCAACGCCATCGACCGCCTGGAGCAGAATCTCGTCATACACCTTGTTTGCCAATTGCCGCCCGCCGATGGAGTCTGAGGGGTAATGCAGCCCCGCAATCTCACGGTTTCTCGCGATACGCCGGGACAGTCGTTCACCCGCCGAAGCCATCGAATTGAGAGAGTTGGCGGAACCGCCTATCGGCGTGACCGGCAAGACCGACCGCAGACAGCGAAATACCAGTTGTGCCTGCGTCGCATGTCCGCTGGGGAAGGCGGCATGCCCGGGTGTTGCGACAGGTGGTAACAGGCCCGGAAAAAGCTGCGCTGGCCGGACCCGCTTGTACTTGTTCTTCCAATACTGGCAGCAGAACAGGCCGATCAGGCTGGCGGACTGCACGACCTTGCAGGTGGCAGGATGTGAAACTGAATGGAAGGACTGCAGGTCCATGAAGTAGGTCAGGAACTCGTTGCTTTGCGAAACAATTTCGGACAAGGCATCTGGCCGCTCGTCGACGTAGGCCCGCATCAAGCGGTCGAATTCCCAGTCCGAAGGCTGCGGTCCCTGGGCGGCGGTGCCGCTCAAGGTCGTGAAAGTTGCCGGGGTGCCAGCGGCACCGAGCACGATCTCCACGCGCTGACGGGTGAGGTTCGGCCCGCGTCGATAGATGGTTCCTGAGCCAAGCGGCCCTGCCGCATTTTCTTCCCCAGTTTTGATGGGTGATTGCTGCCGCCAGTTTGTTGCCGAGAACTCCGCGAGGACCTGCCAGCCGGCAAAAAAGGGGTCTACCTTGCGATCTTGAAAGACTGTGGGCGGGCCGATAGGCGGACAAACAGGCGGGAGGCCGGCGCCAGGCACGTGCCCCACACGCGCCATCTCGACGTCCGTGTCCTTGACGAAGGGCAAGTCCACACGGTCCGCGATGATCAGCCCACCGGCGCCACCGCCGGAAGTACTGCCTGCGTTTCCGGCATTGGCTGTGTTGGCAGTATTGGCCGTATTTGCGGTGTTTGCGCCCATTGCAGTGTCTCCTCCAGTTAGTGGTCCAGGGTCGGTGAGGCAATCAATCGGGCAATCCGGCTTGGCGCAGGCGTCCGATCCAGGTGGACAGCGTCTCCCCTTTGAACGGGCACCGCTGCACATAACTTGCGAGTCGAAATTCTGGTTGGACCCGCAACAGCTGTTGCGCCACACCCCGCGCCTCATCCATGCGCTGCAACGCAACAAGGCTGGCGATCAGGCAGCGCAAATTGAAGGCAACACCGGCATTGCGACCGTCCGCCATGCGCGCAAACGCCACTGCCTCAGCATAGTCCCCATGGATGTAATACGCCTGCCCCAACACACCCTCGTGCCAGAAGCGGCGGGCATCGACCGGCGACAGTCGCAGACCCTGCTGGCCCCGCGCGACCGCCAATGCCCCCTGGCCCAGGTAACCACAGGTAGCGCAACTCATCGTGTAGGCAAGCGCTGAATTGGGACCGGCGTCAATGGCACGGTCCAGGTACATCATCGCCTTGTCGAAATCATGCAATAGAAAAGACTGGACATGCCCGTACACCGCCAGCGCCTGTGCATCGTGTGGATTGAGCTGGATCGCCGTTTCGGCCAACCTGGACGCCTCCTTGGCGTCCGCGGTAGGGTCGGTGGACCACCCCTCGCCGACACGGAAAACATGCCAGTAGGCTGCGTAGGAAAACGCTGTGGCGTAATGCGGATCCAATACCATCGCCTGCTGCAACAGGCCACGGGCATGGGCTGCCGAAACAGTGTCGATATGGAACATCTGGTCGATCGCCTGCAGTACCAGGTCGTAGGCTGTCATGTTCTGCGGATGCTTGCGCATGGCGCGCATCAGCTCGCGGGACTGCACCTGGGGTGCGATGGTCCGGACTACATCCAGGGCAATGTTGTCCTGCAGTTCGAACAGGTCCTTCAGCAACCCATCATGCCGGTAGCTGCGCAAAACCGTTCCCGTTTCAGGTTCTGACAACTCGGCCGTGACCCGCAGGCGCCCGGGGGCCCTGTGCACACTGCCGTGCAGAACATATCGCACCCCCAGTTCGCGCCCGACGCTGCGCAGGTCGACTCCGTCTCCGCCCAGACCCAAGGTGGAGCCACGAGCGATGACGAAGAGTTCCTTGAAGCCCGCCAGCATGTGGATGATGTCGTCGACGATGCCATCGGCAAAATAGCCATCTGCATCGCGCCTCAGGTTTTTGCGAAAGGGCAGCACAGCCACCGAGGGCCGAGCCTCGTCACCAGGCGGCAACTGCCCTGGAGACAACACTGAACCAGCGGCTGGACGCAAACAGTGCATGCGAACCGGTCGCGCAATGTTGTGCAGGTATAGATCCCCCAGATCGACTAGTTCCGCGTCGCCGGTATCCTGCAATCCATCTGCCACCGCTTTTGACATCGCGACGCCGCCCGGGGGCGCATAGGTCTGCATGCGAGCGGCAACATTGACCACATCGCCATACACGGTGCCGTCACTTTTCTCTATCAGGTCACCCGAGTGCACACCGATCCGAAACCGCATGTTATGCCCGGTGGCGATGGACACGGCGTTGACTTCCAACTCCTTCTGCACGGCCATGCCGGCAGCAACAGCGGATACACCAGAGGCAAACATGGCCAGGATGGAGTCCCCGGTCATGTCGATGACCCGGCCCTCACGGGCCACGATATGGGAGCGGAAGATCGAACGTGCCTTGTCCAACGCAATGACAGTTCCCCGGGCATCCTGGGACATCAAGCGTGAATACCCCGCGACATCAGCAGCGAGGATCGTTGCACTGTGCGCCTCAAGGTCCAGTTCAGTCACACCGGAGTGCCTCCATCGAATGCAGGAAAAGCCCGCCAAGCATGCTAACCCCAAGTCGGGAATCGAGCAACGTTTGCATCACCCCCCAGGCGCTTGCCGCAGTGCCGGCCCAGGACAGCTTCAGGATTGAAGCTAGATCGACACCAGCTGCCGCACCCCATTGGCCTGCATCTCACTGCCCTGGCCGCGCGCAATGAACTCGCCCCGCTGCATCACCATGTATTCGTCGGCCAGTTCCTCGGCAAAGTCGTAATACTGCTCTACCAGCAGGATCGCCATAGTGCCGCGATCGGCCAACAGGCGGATCACCCGACCGATGTCCTTGATGATGCTGGGCTGGATGCCTTCGGTGGGTTCGTCCAGGATCAGCAGTTGCGGCCGCGCTGCCAAGGCCCGGGCGATGGCCAACTGCTGTTGCTGCCCGCCTGACAGATCGTCCCCGCGCCGGTTCAGCATCTGTTTGAGCACCGCAAAAGAATCGTACAGCTCGGAGTCGATCGGGGTGCTGGCGCTCTTGGTGGCCCCCCTCAACATCAAAGGGGACATTCGAATCTGGTCAAAAGGGGACACCACGACTTTTCGCTGTCACACGCTGTTGTCCTCGTTGACAACAGAGACGGATGTTGGCACACTCGACAACATGAAGGCCACTGAGCTACTTAGGCGACGTGTCTCATTCAGCGAAATAGCCTTTGCAGAACTTGTCCTTTGGCAGCTTCCGGCGCCACTTCCAGGCTCGGCATACAGCGCCAAGTACCGGCTGGCGTCTGTGGTCAACGGCGTCTGCGTACTGAGATATGACGACGAGTCGGGCAAGGGCGATCACAGACATTTCAGGGCCAAAGTGTCCCGTTACTCCTTTGACGGCGTCGACAAGCTTCTTGCGGCATTCCAACGCGACATCGAAAGGATCCATCGTGAAGACAGTGACTCTTGATGTTCGTCCACCCGCCGAGACGATGGTTGACTTTGCTCAGGCTTGGAAAACCGGCAAGGGGTCGAAGACGGACAGAATCTCCTTCGCTAGCCCCGAGCTACTGTGGAAGGTTCTGACCGCCAAACGGTGGGAGTTGCTCAAGGCACTGTGCGGTGCAGGCCCGGTAACCATCCGGGAAGCAGCACGCCGTGTGGGCAGAGACGTCAAGGCAGTTCATACTGATCTCTCCGCCCTGCTCTGCGCCGGTGTTCTGATTCGCACCGAGTCCGGTCAAGTTGAGTTTCCCTACGAAGCGGTCAAGGTCGAATTCCTGCTTCAGGCAGGATGCACGCAGGCGGGTTGAATGACAAAGGACAGATCGCACGAAGCCGCGATCTGAGCCGGCTGTTGGGCGAGCCCGAATTGCCGCATCTGCCGCCGTACCCGTCATGCAGGTGAAATCCGTCGAAACAACGTCACGCTTCGAACGGGTTCAGCAGCGGCACACCAAAGCCTTTGAAATCAGCGACATTTCTGGTGGCCACAGTCAGACCGTGAATCCTGGCGGTAGCCGCAATCATGGCGTCTTCGTACACCGTGTCAGACAGCCGATGCATCAGCTGCGCCCAAACCCGAAAAGCCGCTGCGTCCATCGGAAGGACGTTGCAGGAAGTGGCAACCAGTTCCAGCCACGCCACGATCTCCGACGCCTTCGCCAGGTCCTGTTCGCGGGTCAGCTCAATGCCTGCCTGAATCTCACCCATCGTCACTGCGGAAAGGTACAGCTGCACATCTTCAAGTGCACCCAACCAAGCCAGGACGCCGCCGTGCGGCTTGGGTTTGCGAAGCTCGGACACCACATTCGCGTCAAGCAAATACATCCAGTTCAACCCGCTGCAAGTGGCTTGCGCCTGCGGGCGTGACCTCGGACAGGCAGAACAAGATCGTGGCGCCCTTGCTCGGAGAGCAGAAGTTGCTTCAGCGAAGGCCGAGCTGCCGCCTTTAGGCGTCGCCACTCGTCCACCGGAACCAGAACTGCAGCCTCCAGAGCCTCTCTTGGTCACCATCTGGGGGCCTTCTGCCAGACAAGTCTCGAGGAACTCGCTGAACCTCGCTTTGGCGTCCTGAACGGGCCATGCCTGCATAGGACACTTCCAAATGACCGGGTTGCTGACCAGCTTAACATCGCTCCGCACCGCGAGCCCCTGCCCCTGACCCCTCGAACTGCGGATGCCACCGGCGAATGCCCCCCATCGCCATCCATGCCGCGGCAGTCCGCGTCTCCACCCCCATCTTCACGTAGATGTGCTCCAGGTGCTTCTTGGCCGGGGCCGGGCTGCTGCCCAGGATGTCGCCGATGTACTTGTGGGTCTTGCCCTTGATGACCCACTAAAGCGCCTCGGCCTCGCGCGCGGTGAGCTTGAAGCACAGGCTCAGCGCCTCGGTCACGGCCGCGTCGTTGACCCGCGCATGATGATCAGCCAGTCGCCGTCCTGCTGACCCTCGTTGGCGTCGTCGCCGGTCTGCTGGTGCAACCGGAAGGTCAGCCGGCGCGAACCCTTGGCGACGCTGAGGCGGGGCGGCTCGATCTGCGCGCGCGCATCGGCCTGGGACTTGTCCAACCATTCGAGCACCAGGTCGGGCACAAATAGCTTGGTGAAAGTCGGGTTCGCACCCAGCGCCTGCAACTGGCCAGCGGCAGCGCCTCCTTGGGCTTGATGGGTTTGGTGACATAGTCGACGCCGCCGGCCGCAAAGACTGTGACCAGGTATTCGGTGTCGGTTAGACCGGTCATGAAGATGATCGGAATGTGGGCGGTCGCTGCCGATGCCTTGAGCCGGCGCGCCACCTCGAAGCCATCCATGCCGGGCATCATGGCGTCGAGCAGCACGATGCCGGGCCGGGCCGGGCCGGGGCCGCACGCTGCAGTGCCGCCTCGCCATGGGTGGCCACCTGTCGCCGCGGCGCGCGTCCAGGGTGCAGCCTAGCGAACAGGTCGCGCCCTGGCAGGCCGGGCAATGCGCCATGTTGGGCCCTTCGTAGTCCCGCTCGCACAGGACGCAGCGTTGCATTTGGTAGCGCTGGTAGACGCCGCCTTCGGGTGGCGGGCTGGTACGCGCAATGCAATGGCGCCCGCGCGTGGCCCAGGCGCTCAACCCCAGGGGCTTGCTGACCACCAGACCAGCCACCAGGGCCAGCGAGCCGCCGTAGGCCGAAAGCCCCGGGGTCGACCGAGAAGGCCACGACATACGGCACGCACAGCATCAGCGGTACCCCTGGCTCGGCGGGATGCCCAGCGCCAGTTCCAGCGCATAGGCCATGACCGCCGCATCCAGCGCGAAGAAGATGATCACCCCAGTGGCCAGGATCGCCCACAAGGCACCGCCGGCTCGCCGGCTGGCGGGCCGGCCGGTGGGGGGGAGGAAGCATTTGTCACGGATTGCATGCGAACGAGGGAGCACCAGGGCCATTGAAACTGTCCACCAGCCTGCAGGTTCTGTGCCACCCGTGGCGCACAATGGTGGAAGCTTGCCGTGGCATCAATCTTGCTGGTGTTTTCAGTGCACGCCCTGCGTCGCACCCCGTTTAGAGAGAGAGACAATGGAACTGACCCCCCGAGAAAAAGACAAGCTGCTGTTGTTCACGGCCGCGTTGCTGGCCGAACGCCGCAAGGCCCGCGGCCTCAAGCTCAACTACCCCGAAGCGATGGCGCTGATCAGCGCGGCCGTGATGGAAGGCGCCCGCGACGGCAAAACAGTCGCGCAACTGATGAGCGAAGGTCGCAGCGTGCTGACCCGCGCCGACGTGATGGAGGGCATCGCCGAGATGATCCCGGACATCCAGGTCGAAGCGACCTTTCCCGACGGCACCAAGCTGGTCACCGTGCACCAGCCGATTGTCTGACCCCACCCAGGAGACCCGAATCATGTTCCACCGAATCTTCCGCAGTGCCATTGCTGCGCTGGCTTGTTGTGTGCCTCTGTGGGCAGCCGCCCACACCGGCGCCGACGCCGGCAGCCAACACGCGATCGGCTTCCTCGACGGCCTGTTGCACCCCCTGACTGGCGCCGACCACCTGGCGGCCATGCTGGCAGTGGGCCTTTGGAGCGCGCTGACCGCGCGGCGCCTCTGGCTGGCGCCATTGGCCTTTGCCGGCATGCTGCTGGTCGGGGCATTGGCCGGCCTGGCCGGTCTGGGCATCCCTGCCGTGGAGCCCGTCATCGCGGCCTCGGTGCTGGTGCTGGGTCTGCTGGTGGCCAGCCGCACGGCGCTGCCAGCCATCGGTGCTGCGGCGCTGGTGGGCGGGTTTGCCCTTTTCCATGGTGTGGCGCACGGTGCCGAACTCGGAACCGCGGGTGTGGTGTGGTGGCCGCTGGCCGGCATGCTGCTGGCCACAGCCGGCCTGCATCTGGCAGGGCTGGCCTTCGGCCTGGCACTGCGCCGGGGCAACCCGTGGGGGCCTCGCGTGGCCGGTGGCCTGGTCGGGCTGTTTGGCGCCGCCCTGCTGCTGCGGATGGTCTGAGCCATGATCCCCGGCGAAATCATCACCGACGGCCCCGACCACGCGCTCAACACCGGGCGGCGCACCCTCACGGTGGTGGTGCGCAACACCGCCGACCGTCCGATCCAGGTCGGCTCGCACTACCATTTTGCCGAAACCAACGGCGCACTGGGTTTCGACCGCGTCGCAGCCCACGGCATGCGCCTGAGCATTCCCTCAGGCTCGGCCGTGCGTTTCGAGCCCGGCCAGCAGCGTACCGTCGAACTGGTCGAGTTCGCCGGCGACCGCCGGATTTATGGCTTTCGCGGGCTGGTCAACGGGCCGGCCAACAGCAACCGCGAAGGGATCTCCTAATGGCCACCATCGGACGCCGTGCCTATGCCGAGATCTTCGGCCCCACTGTTGGCGACCGGGTCCGCCTGGCCGACACCGAGCTGCTGATCGAGGTCGAGCAAGACTACACGCTGCGCGCCGGCAGCTATGGTGAAGAAGTCAAGTTCGGCGGCGGCAAGACCATCCGCGACGGCATGGCGCAGTCGCAACGCACCCGGGCCGAAGGGGCGGTGGACTGCGTCATGACCAATGCGCTGATCCTCGACCACTGGGGCATTGTCAAGGCCGATATCGGCCTGCGGGGCGGGCGTATCGTGGCCATCGGCAAGGCCGGCAACCCGGACACGCAACCCGGCGTCGACATCGTCATCGGCCCGGGCACCGAGGTGATCAGCTGCGAGGGCAACATCGTCACCGCTGGCGGCGTCGATTCGCACATCCACTTCATCTGCCCGCAGCAGATCGAGGAGGCACAGGCCTCGGGCGTCACCACCATGCTGGGCGGCGGCACCGGGCCGGCCACCGGCACCTTTGCCACCACCTGCACACCCGGCCCGTGGAACATCGAACGCATGCTGCAGGCGGCCGACGCCTTTCCCATGAACCTGGGCTTTCTGGGCAAGGGCAATGCGTCTCTGCCGGCAGCGCTGCACGAGCAGATCAATGCCGGGGTGATCGGCCTCAAACTGCACGAGGACTGGGGCTCCACACCAGCGGCCATCAGCAACTGCCTGGATGTCGCCGATGCCACCGACACGCAGGTGGCCCTGCACTCCGACACGCTCAACGAAAGCGGCTTCGTCGAGAACACCATCGAGGCGACCCGGGGCCGCGGCCTTTGCGCCTTTCACACCGAAGGCGCGGGTGGCGGGCATGCACCCGACATCCTGCGCGTGGTGGGCGAGGCCAACTTTCTGCCGAGTTCGACCAACCCGACCATGCCCTACACGGTGAACACGCTGGACGAGCATGTGGACATGCTCATGGTGTGCCACCACCTGGACGCTTCGATTGCCGAGGACCTCGCATTTGCCGAGAGCCGCATCCGAAAGGAAACCATCGCCGCCGAGGACATCCTGCACGACATGGGCGGCATCAGCATGATGAGCAGCGACAGCCAGGCCATGGGCCGCGTCGGCGAAGTGATCCTGCGCACCTGGCAGACCGCCCACAAGATGAAGGTGCAGCGCGGTTCCCTGAGCGAGGACAGCAGCCGCAATGACAACTTCCGCGCCAAGCGGTATGTGGCCAAGTACACCATCAACCCGGCCATTGCGCACGGCATCAGTCACGAGGTGGGCTCGGTCGAAGTCGGCAAGTGGGCCGACCTGGTGGTCTGGAAACCGGCCTTCTTTGGCGTCAAACCGGCGCTGATCCTCAAGGGCGGCTTCATTGCCATGGCCGCGATGGGCGACCCGAATGCGTCGATCCCCACACCGCAGCCGGTGCATTACCGCCGGATGTTCGGTGCCTATGGCGGTGCGCTGGCGCGGGGCTCGTTGACCTTTGTCTCGCAAGCCGGCCTGGCGGCAGACGTCAAGGGCCAGTTCGGTCTGGCCAAGAACGTGGTGGCGGTGAAGAACATCCGCGGCGTGCGCAAGCAGCACATGGTGCACAACCACTATCTGCCCACCATGGAGATCGACGCCCAGACCTACACGGTGCGGGCCGACGGACAGTTGCTGACCTGCGAGCCCGCGACCAGCCTGCCGATGGCGCAGCGGTACTTTCTGTTCTGACCGTGTGGCGCGCCGGTTTGCATCTGCTCAGCGCAAATGGATATGTTCGCGCAGCCTCTGGGCTTAGGCGGGCTCGGACAGGTCGCCACTGGCGACGGCGAGCATGGTGAGCATGGTGAGCACGCAATCCGCGTCGCCGGCCGTCAACTCGAGTCGATTGAGCCTGAAAAACACCTCGACGGCGACGAAAGCAGTGCGTTTATTGCCCTCGATGAACGGGTGGTTGCGTGCAACACCGAACCCGTAGGCTGCCGCGAGGTCAGCCGCATCCGGTGTAACGTAGTGCTCCCGATTCTCTGCACGCGCGACGGCCGATTCCAGGCCATAGGGGTCGCGCACACCTGGCAATCCGCCATGCTCGGCCAGTTGCTCCGCGTGCACGGCGTGCAAAACGTCCAGCCGCACCCACACCCATGCCACGGGTGTTGTCGTCATTTCGCCAACTCATGCAGTACCGCGCGGCGCTTCTTCATGACGCGCCTAGCCTCGGCCATCTGCGCCTCGAAATCGGGGCTGTAGGTCGACAGCGTCATGCCGTCCACCGCATCGCTCATGAACAAGGTATCGCCCTTTTCCACTTTGAGGCGGGCCAAAACCTCCTTGGGCAGGATCACGCCCACGGAATTTCCAATCTGGGTAAGCTTGACGACAGACATGGACAACCTCTCCAAGTTATAGCCGTTGTAATACTATTGCCACACGCCTCGCCCTTCAACCCACCGCACCCTAGCCCACCCCCGCCATGCTGACTGCCAACAAACTCATGCCCCAGGGCGCTGGCCTGGCGCCGGTACTGCTCAAACGCGCGTCCTCGATCGAACTCGACTGGGACACACGCCAGAAAAGCCGCTTCGAGACCACCGACAGCAATGGGCGCAGCATCGGCGTGTTCCTGGCGCGTGGCACAGTCGTGCGCGGTGGCGACGTGCTGGTGGCCGAAGACGGATCGCTGGTGCGGGTGATCGCAGCGCCCCAGCCGGTGTTGCGCATCACCCACTGCAGCGTACACGGCACACCGTTTGACCTGGTGCGCGCGGCCTACCACCTGGGCAACCGCCATGTACCCATCGAACTGAAACCCGACCACTTCCAAATCGAGCCGGACCACGTGCTGGCCGACCTGCTGGACGCCATGCACCTGATCGTGCATGCCGAGAACGCGGCTTTCGAGCCCGAGAGCGGGGCGTATGCAGCGCAAGGGCATGGGCACGCACACGCCCGCGGCGACGGCCACAAACACGGCCATGACGACCATGACCATGACCATGACCATGCACCTGGCCACGACCACGGCCCCGCCTCCCACGCGCACGGAAAACATGACGGGCACTCGCACGGATGAACGGGTTGCAGCCGGCGCCTCCCGCTGCACCGACTGCGCCGCTGGCGCCCGCCAGCCTGCTGCAACTGATCTGGCTGGCGTCACCGGCGCTGCCGATTGGCGGTTTCTCGTATTCCGAAGTGCTCGAAGCCGCGGTGGACCGGGCGGGTGTGACGAACGAAGCGGCAGCATCCCATTGGCTGCGCGACCAGTTGCGACTGACACTGGCACGTTCCGACCTGCGTGTGGTGGCGCAGGCCATTCCGGCCTGGCGCGCACCAGACGATGCCCGCATCCAGGCCCTCAACACCTGGGTGCTGCAGACCCGCGAAAGCAGCGAATTGCGGCTGCAAACCGAACAGATGGGGCGCTCGCTGATGGACTGGCTGCGGGTGCAGCACCCTTACATCGCCCACCTGCAAGCCGCCACCCGCATCTGCGCCTCACCGTCGTATCCGGTGGCCTTTGCGTTGGCGGCATCTCTGACCGGTGCCGGGGTTCAGGACTGCCTGCTGAGTTACGCCTTCGGATGGGCCGAAAACATGACGCAGGCCGCCGTGAAGGCCGTGCCGCTGGGGCAAAGCGCTGGTCAGCGCATGCTGGCGATGCTCGCCGCCGAGATACCAACGGTGGTGGCACATGCCTTGCATGCTGACGATGCCGATCGCCAGGCGTTTGCACCCATGCTTGCCATCCTGTCAGCCCAACACGAAACCCAATATTCCAGGTTATTCCGATCATGAACGACACCCGCTTGCACCACGTCCCCCGCCGCACCAAGAAGCTGCCGCCTTTGCGCGTGGGAATCGGCGGGCCGGTCGGCTCCGGTAAGACCACGCTGCTCGAAATGCTGTGCAAGGCGATGCGCGGCAAGTACGACCTGGTGGCCATCACCAACGACATCTACACCAAGGAAGACCAGCGCATCCTCACCGTGAGCGGCGCCCTGCCCGCCGAGCGCATCATGGGCGTGGAGACCGGCGGCTGCCCGCACACCGCGATCCGCGAAGACGCCTCGATCAACCTGGAGGCGATCGACCGCATGCTGGAGGAATTTCCCGACGCCGACATCGTGTTCATCGAGTCCGGTGGCGACAACCTGGCCGCCACGTTCAGCCCGGAGCTCAGCGACCTCACGATCTACGTGATCGACGTGGCCGCCGGCGAAAAGATCCCGCGCAAGGGCGGCCCCGGCATCACCAAGAGCGACCTGTTCGTGATCAACAAGACCGACCTCGCGCCGTACGTGGGCGCCAGCCTTGACGTGATGGACGCCGACACCCGCCGCATGCGCACCAACAGCGCGGGCCAGCTAAAACCCTTTGTCATGACCAATCTGCGCACCCTGGCCGGCCTGGCCGACGTGGTCGCCTTCATCGAAACCCGCGGCATGCTGCTCGCGGGCTAGAATCCGGCCTGCTGGAAGCGTGGCAGAGTGGTCGATTGCACCGGTCTTGAAAACCGGCGACCCGCAAGGGTCCGTGAGTTCGAATCTCACCGCTTCCGCCGGTTTTCCAATGGGGCGCATATGAAAAGTAGCTCTACCCGCCATAAGACCCGCCTGAAAAATCACGCTTGAATGTGGTGGTTGCGGCGCTTGGTTTCGTACCGTGTAGCTTGCGTGTAGCCACCAGTACATTGTTTTGTACCGTGTAGTCAGAGCAACTAGGCACAAGCAAAGGCGCACACAACTCCGTATTCTGGTTCCATGTCGCCCCCAAAACTCCTCGGTGTGCCACCCAGTGCGGGCGAGCCCGTCCCGGTTAGCACAAAAACATGCCGTTTGATTTTCCTATTCACGCAGCTCCTTCAACTGCAAACGGCTCTGGACCGACTCAGGCTGCGGTGGGTCATTGAGCCGGGCCAATACGTTTTGGATGTGCTCGGTGCTGAGTGCCCCAGAGTCGATGACCAACTCCACCGCCACCAACACCGCCTCCAAGCCGTGGCTCATGACACAGCTGAGCACCTGCGCCATGGTCTTGTCACCACCTTCGTGGCGCATCAATCCTTGGCGCAGCCGCTGCAAGGGCGCGGGCATGTCGGCAAAGGGCGCGCCGTTTCTCAAGGCCCCGGGCTTGCGTTGAATCAGCGCCACGTAATGCTGCCAGTCGTAGCTGATGTGCCCCTCATTAACCAAGCGCGCGTGGCTGGCCACGATGGCCTCGTTCGTGGCGATCTCCACCCGAGCGGGGTACAGCCGGGTGCTCACCCGCTGGCCCGCCAGCTCACACGGTACCGAGTAGCGATTGCGCGCCTCCGCCACCAGACACGTGCTCGAGACCTTGGCCGAGCGTTCGACATAACCATCAAATGCCGTGGGCACTGGCATCAACTCAGCGCGCTCTTGCTCCAGCATTTCTGCCACGCTGGCTTGTATTCGGGGTGGCGAATCACCTGCCACAAAGCACTACACCGCTCACCGAGCCAGGCGTTGAGCTCCTCAAAGCTTCCCCACTTGCGGCTCTGTGCATCGACCCAAATGCGTCGCCTGCTGTCTTGCACGTTCTTCTCGACCACGCCTTTCTCCCAGCCACTGGCCACGTTGCAGAAATCGGCGTCAAACAAGTAATGCGCGCACATCACGGCAAAGCGGGCGTTGACCGTGCGGCCCCGTCCCTTCTTCACTTTGTCCACCGCTGTTCGCATGTTGTCGTAGATGCCCCGGCGGGCAACCCCGCTCAGGGCGGCAAACGATCTGGTGTGCGCATCAAACAACATCTCGTGACCCTGGCTGGGATAGGCCACCAACCAGAACGCTCGGCTGGCGCATAACTTCATATGCGAGACCTGCAAGCGCCGGTAAATACCGCCTACCACCAAACCCTCTTCGCTCCAGTCAAACTGGAACGCCTCGCCCAGGTCAAACTTCAACGGCACAAAGGCCTTGACGCTTTGGCCCGCATTAGCTCGCCAAGCTCGGATGAAGTCGGTCACGCGGCTGTAGCCACCCATGTATCCGCTGGTCTTGATTTGCGCAAACAAGGCTCTGCCCGTTCGCCGCTCTTGCTTGGCGCGCCCTGCGTCGGCCTTGAGCGCTTGTTCCAGCTCAGCCACAAAGCCACCAAGCTTGCCAAACCCCTGTACCCGACTGTAGGTCGGCACCTTGACCTGCTCAGCCGTTCTGAGCCACCTGCGCACGGTATTGCGCGACAACCCCGTGCGCTTGGCAATCTCATGCAGCGACAACTTGTCGCGCACATGCATCCGTCGAATTCTTCCCAACATTTCCATGGTGATCACCTTGCTTGCTCCTGCCTAAAAAGTAGGCAGAGCCAGTAAAACACCTGGGTCAGTTTTGAATCGGCACTAGGCCTAAAAGTGGGTCAGCTTTCGGTCGGCGCCAACAACCTGACTCTCTTCATGACTCGTTCTCCGTTTCAATTTCGACCTTAACAAGTGTCTATTGAAGCGGGTGAAGTCCAGTATGAGCCGTATCGACGACGCTTGTTCGTCGCGGCAACCAGGCACTCTTGTTTCATCAGACGCCGCACGACCTTCTCCGAGATGTTCACGGACTGATCGCTCAGGCAGGCATGGATCCGCCGGTATCCGTAGCAGCGGTAGTTGCTCTCAAAGATGCCGGCCATGGTTTGACGTACCTCTGCGTACTTGTCGGCCACCTCTTGCCGTGCCCGATGGCAGAAGTAGGAGCTGCGTGGCAAATCCACTTCGCAGAGCAGCTCAGTCAGCGTGTAGGCCTGCCTCAGGGCATCAACCAGCAGCGTCTTCTCCCGATTCGTCAGGTGCTGCGTATGCGTTCCGCCAACCCACCTTGCGTCGGCAATGGCGACTGTGTTATTCGGCGACGCTTAGTTCAGCGGTGGCGGCCACCGTAGTGGCCGCAGCTGGGACAACCGGCGCTGCGGCTTTGTCGGCAGGCCGCCAGTTGTGCGGCAGCAGCGTCTC
>Ga0209181_10001383_pt1 | contig 42662 bp, 36 predicted proteins | sample MAT05_FD_187208 | JGI IMG/M metagenome (GOLD analysis project Ga0209181, IMG submission 187208) | Freshwater microbial communities from Lake Fryxell liftoff mats and glacier meltwater in Antarctica - MAT-05 (SPAdes) (version 2) | ecosystem: Environmental > Aquatic > Freshwater > Ice > Liftoff... | reverse complement strand
CCATAGGCGCGAGGACTCGGCGTGGTCGCTGCGGCGCAAACTGCGGGCCGCGCAGATCGCGCTCGCGCAGTTCTTAGATCTTGGCCGCGTGGCGGTGATCCAATGGCGCGAAGCCGCGCTCTTGCTCATCTCGCCTTGACTCGCCCAGGCGTGGCTACGGGTGCTCATCCCTGCCGCCATGGCGGTGACCACCGCCGCGGCGTTGTTGGCCCGATCGCGCATCGCCTGATCGCTGGCCAAGACGTGCTCGCGCTCGCCGCCGGCGGCATTCTTGCGCCGGACTCGGGGTCGCTGAATCGTCTCGCAACGTCCTTCGCCGTGATAGAGCCCCGCCTCCGAGCCGGCCCGCCGATAGAGCGCGCCGGGTGGGGGTAGTGACTGGTCCCGCACAAAGCGGAGACCTCCTCGCGCAGCCTCTGCTCAGCGGCGGCGCGCAAGGCGCCGCGCGCATGAGCGCGAGAAAGGGATTGGTATCATCGGCAGCGTCGGCTTGCGCCGGGGCCTCGGGCTTGGTCATTTTCTTCACGGGTGGTGGTTCTTGGATTTAGACTCTCCAACTGCCTTTACTGGCAGCAGAACCTCCATCCACCCAGTCATCTTTTAACGGCCGTCGGCGCGCTTCCAACGCACAGCTTACCGCAACCAGTCCAACTCGACTAGGGGGACGCCGGCCGGACGCTTACGGTGCGAAACCGGTCTGTGCCGAATCAGCAGTCAGAACCATGCGCGAGATCGAAAACCGAGCTCGACGAAGAGCCAAGCCGGAGCCCAAACACAGAGTAAAGGAGAGCGGATTTCAGCGCTCTGAGCCCTCTGGGCCGGAGCTCTGTGTTCTCTGTGACGAAAAATTCATCGTGGGGAATAGGCAAGGCGTTCTGAAGCTTCTCGTGCTACTGCCGACTAGCTATCTTTCGATAATTCCTCGGAGCGGCGGGTGGCAGCGAGGACGGTTTCGGCGATCGTGCCGCGAAAGTCATGCGCTTCCATGCGCTTCAATCCGGCGTAGGTGGTGCCGTTGGGCGATGTCACTTGGTTCCGGAGTTCTTCGGCTTCCTCGGGGCTTTGCACCAGGAGTTTGGCGGCGCCGAGGAGCGTCTCGTAGGCGAGGAGTTTGGCGGTGTCGCGGTCGAGGCCGACGGCTATGCCGCCTTCGCGGAGGGCGGCGGCGAATTCAAACACGTAGGCCGGGCCGCTGCCGCTGAGGCCGGTGACGGCGTCGAGCTGGTCTTCACGCAGGGCGACGCGTTTGCCGAGCGCGCCAAGGATGAGGCTGACGATTTCGTTGTCCGCGGCGGAGACGGGTTGCAACGCGCACCAGCCGGTGACGCCGGCGCCGATCTGGCCGGGGGTGTTGGGCATGGCGCGGACGAGGTTGCGGGCCTGCGGAAAAACTTTCGCGAGTGAGGCGAGACGTTTGCCGGCGAGGATCGAGAGCACGAGCTTGCCGGCGGTGAGGGAGGCGAGGCGTGGGTCGAGCGAGGCGAGCTGTTGGGGTTTGCAGGCGAGCACGACGGCATCGGCTGAGGCGAGAAGTTTTTCGAGGTCGTCCTGCGCGATGATGCCGGTGCGGGCGGAGAGCTGGCGGGCGGTGTCGTCGGGACCGCTGGTGCAGGTGAGATCGGTCGGGCGGATGCCTCTGCCGAGAATACCACCGACCATGGCCGAGGCCATGCGGCCGGCACCGAGAAAGGCAATTTTAGTCATTCGAGGAAGTATAGATTTTTTTCGTGACGGGGTGCACGAGCACGGCGGTGGCGCCGCCGCCCTTGCGGTCGGTGAGGGTAACATCCCCGCTCATGCTGCGCAGGGCGTGGCGTGCGACGGTCAGGCCCATGCCGACGCCGACGGTTTGTTTGGAGCTAATGAACGGTTCGAAAACGTGGTCGCCGAGTTCGGGGTCGATGCCGCTGCCGCGGTCTTCGATGCGGAATTCCACGGCTTGCTCGCCGTCCGGCATTTTGATGAGGCTGGTGACGAGCGTGATGGGGCGTTGGTCGGCGGGTTTTTTGCCGTAGCTTTCCCAGGCGTTGATGAAGATCTTGGCGAGCACGTCTTCAAAGACTTCGACATGGGTGTCGATCAGGAGATCGCCGAGCGGGTTTTCAACCTTGATGGGGCGGTCGATCTTGAAGTCGGCCTGGTAGCGGGCGATGCCGTCCTGGATGAGCTTGTTCACCGCGTACTTGGTGACGGGGAGGCGTGACTTTACGACGAGCGAGCCGAGCTGTTTAATGATGTTGGCGATGCGCTGGACGGCGCGCTCGACGTGTTCGGCATTGTTTTTTACCGATTCGGGTTTGTTGTAGTTCGACTTGATGAGGTCGAGGTAGCCGAGGACGACGCCGAGGAGGTTGTTGAGATTATGGGCGATGCCCTGGGTGACGGCGCCGATGGTGGCAGCGCGGCGGGCTTCCTGCAGGCGGCGCTGGAGGTCGATCATCTCGCGGTTGATGGCGACAAAGCGAAGCTGCGTCTGCACGCGGGCGAGCGTTTCGTCGAGGTCGATGGGTTTGGTGATGTAATCGACGGCACCGACGGCGAGGCCTTCCAATTTACTTTCTTTCGAGCTGCGGGCGGTGATGAAGATGACGGGAATGGAGCGTGTTTCTTCGAGCTCTTGTAGGCGCTGGCAGACCTCCATGCCGTCCATGTCGGGCATCATGACATCGAGGAGGATGAGGTCGGGTTTCTCCGTGAGGACGACATCGAGCGCCTCCTGACCGGTGAAGGCGCCGACCGCTTGGATGCCTTCGCGTTCCAGTTTTCGTTTGAGGAGCTGGACGTTTACGGGCTGGTCATCGACGACGAGGATTTTCGGAGAAGACATGAAGAAAGAGTGACTCGATGCAGGGCGTGGGCAAGCGGGCGCGCAGCAAGTTTTGGTAAACTTAGCCTGCGTTAGCGAGGTGGTGGGCCTTGATGGTGTTGCTCATGAGCATGGCGACGGTCATCGGGCCGACGCCACCGGGCACGGGGGTGATTTTGGCGCAGAGCGAAGAGACGGTGGGGAAATGGACGTCGCCGACGAGGCGGTATCCGGATTTCTTGGACGGATCGGGCACGCGGTTGATGCCGACGTCGATGATGACGGCACCGGGTTTGACCATGTCGGCGGTGACGAATTCGGGGCGGCCGATGGCGGCGATGAGCACGTCGGCCAGGCGTGTGATCGCGGGGAGGTCGCGCGTTTGGGAGTGACAGATGGTGACGGTGCCGTTGGCCCCGGCTTTTTTCTGAAGGGCGAGGAGCGCGACGGGCTTGCCGACGATGAGGCTGCGGCCGAGGACGACGACGTGTTTGCCCTTGAGGTCGACGCCGCTGCGGGCGAGTAGTTCCATGATGCCGGCGGGTGTGCACGAGACAAAGCCGGTGTCGTCTTCTTGGGCGACTTTGCCGAGGTTAAGCGTGTGGAAGCCGTCGACGTCTTTTTCGGGGGAGACGCGGCGAAAGACGGCGACCTCGTTGATGTGTTTTGGCAGCGGAGACTGGACGAGGATGCCGTCGATGGCGGGATCGAGATTGAGGCGGTCGATCAGGGCAAATAGCTCAGTCTGGGTGATCGTGACCGGGGGCAGGATGATGTGGCTGCTGATGCCGATCTCGGCGGAGGTCTTTTCTTTTTTGGTGACGTAGGAAACCGATGCGGGGTCGTCGCCGACGCGCACGAGGGCAAGGCAAGGTTTGCGGCCGGGGATTTGCGCGACCTGGGTTTTGAGTTCCGCGATGAGGGATGCGGCGATTTTATTGCCGTCGATGAGTTTCCATGGGAGAAAGGCGAATATACCACGGGAACGTTTTCCCGCGAGTGCACCCAGGGGAATTCCCCCGGGTTTATTTTCCTGCTGAGCGACTTAGCGCTGCTGGATGCTGTCGACCTCGATCACGATGTCTTTCGTGTTTTCGATGGCCTTGGCGGTGCCGTAGACGGTGACGGTGCGGCTGAGGTAGCGCTCGGGATCTTCGGCCTTGGTCAGGCGACTGAGGTCGAGAAAGGCGTAGCGTTGGCCGCTGCGGTCGTTGAGTTGGTAGTCGTAGGGTTTGTAGGCGAGGAAGCGTTTGGCCGGGACGAAGGTGCCTTCAAACATGCGGGGTAGGGCGGCGGCTGCGGCCGGGCTGAGCGTGGTGCTCGAGGCGGCTTGACCGGCGGGTGCGGCTTGGCTCGGGCTACCGTAGATCTGCACGGGAGAGGCGGAGATCGGCGCGGACGCGGCGGTTTTAACCGAAGGGTAGTTGGCGGCGACGACGGGGCCGGTGGCGCTGTCGTCGCCGATGTAGCCAAGGATTTTTTTCTGGAGCTTAATCTGCGTCCACCGGCCATGCAGGCCGGAGATCTCGGCGGCGTCGCCCTTCACCATGACGGAGAAAATGGGGGCGGTGGCTTTTGGCTCAGTGTAAAGGTTTGAGCCGGGTTTGACGTCGAGGCTCTTGAGGACGTCCTTATTTTGCACATACAACTCGTGCGGGCCGACGAGCTCGACGGCGGTCCAGCCGGAAGGTGCGGAGTTGGAGGAGACGACGGGTTCGGTGCCGGCGTTGAGGACGGCGATGGCCGGCGATGAGGCGTTGGGCTGGGCGTGGACCGCCGTGGTCTTGGTCAGCGGAGCCGCGGAGAGGCTGGATGCAGTGAGGAGCGCGAGGAGCAGACTCAGGTTAATCTTCATGGATTTCAGCAGTTTTTTCGGCAGTGCCGCCGGGAAGGCGGGGTGTTTTGAAAAGCAGGGATATTTCTTTGTTAGAAAGTTGTTTCACGGCCCGCAAAGGAATTCCTTTCAGGGCAAAGGCGCCGATCTGGTAGCGCTTGAGGCGTTTGACGTCGTGGCCGAGGGTGGTGAAGAGCTGGCGAATCTCGCGTTTTTTGCCGTGGTGCATCTGCACATCGAGCGAAGAGGCGGAGCCGTCGACGCGCGGGGCGATGAGGGTGGCGCGTTCGACTTTCAGGCGTTCGCCTTCGATGACGACGCCGCGTAGGAGGAGATTTTTTTTGCCGGCAGGGAAAGGTTTCTTAAGCGTGACGAGGTAGCGCTTCACCACGATGTTGCTCGGGTGCATGAGGCGGTTGGCGAGGTCGCCGTCGGTGGTGAGAATGACGAGGCCTTCGCTGTCCTTGTCGAGGCGGCCGGCGCAGAAAAAGCGGTAGCGGGTGAAATCGCGCGGGAGCACGGTGAAGATCGTGTCGGCGTTGAAAGGGTCGTCGTTGGTGCAGACGAGGCCGCGGGGTTTGTGCATCGCGAGGGTGATGCGGGGCTGGGCTTGGGGGCGCACGGACTTGCCGTTGACAGTGACTTTGTCGACGCCGGGCGTGATTTTTTGGCCGGGGGTGGCGCATTGGCCGTTGATCCAAACCTCGCCTTCCGTGATCAGCGCTTCGGCGGCGCGGCGGGAGCAGAGGCCAGAGTCGGCTAGGAATTTTTGCACGCGCACGGTTTGCGAATCGGTCATTTGCGATTCAGTTGGGGTGAATTTTCTCGGCGAAGCAAGCTCCTGTGCCGTCTTCCTGCAGGTTGAGGGCGCAGCGGGCTGGCTAGCCACCCGTATTTATGTCCACACCCGTCATCGCCGACACCACCTACAATAAGGATAATCCCTTCCCCGCGATCATCACGGAGAACCGTTTGCTGAGCCAAACAGTTTCACAGAAGGAAACGCGGCACTTCGTCGTGAGCCTCGCGGGCAGCGGCCTGCACTATAAAGCGGGCGACTCGCTCGGGGTGTTTCCGACGAACCACCCGAATGATGTAACGGCGATCTTGCAGAGTTTCGGCGCGGTGGGCGACGAACCGGTGCAACCGGCGCTGTTGAAACTGCACGAGCCGATCGCGCTGCGCGAGGCACTGCACACGCGGCTGGCGTTGAACGCGCCGACAGCGAAGATCCTCGCGACGCTTTTTACGCGGGTGAAGGATTCGGCGGAGAAAGTGAAACTCGCCGGCCTGCTCGCGCCCGAGGCGAAGGATGCGCTCGCGGTTTACCTCGAGGAGCGCGAGTACGTTGATATCCTCGCGGAGTTCACCAGCGCGCACCTGACGCCGCAGGAATTCGTCGATCACCTGCGCAAACTCGTGCCGCGGCTGTACTCGATCGCGTCGTCGCCGCGCGAATTTCCTGACGAGGTGCATCTCACCGTCGCGGTGGTGCGCTATGAACTTAACCAACGCAAACGCTTCGGCGTGTGCACGACCTTCATGGCGGATCGCACGCCGGTGGGCAGCGCGCCGGTGCCGGTGTTTGTGTCGCATTCGCATTTCGGGCCGCCTGAGGATTTGGCGAAGGACGTGATCATGGTCGGTCCGGGAACCGGCGTCGCGCCGTTCCGCGCCTTCGTGCAGGATCGCGTCGCGGCGGGAGCGACGGGGCGCAACTGGCTTTTCTTCGGCGACCAGCAGCGCGCCGGAGATTTTCTCTATGAAAAAGAATGGAACGCCTACCTCGTGAGCGGCGGTCTCGCCCGGCTCGACACCGCGTGGTCGCGCGATCAGGAGCAGAAGATTTATGTGCAGGATAAGCTGCGCGAACAGGCCGCCGAGCTCTGGGCGTGGCTGCGCGGTGGAGCCTCTTTATATGTCTGCGGCGATGCCAAATTCATGGCGAAGGATGTCGATGCGGCCTTGCACGACATCATCGCCCAGCAAGGCGGCCTCACGCCGGAGCAGGCGAACGACTACGTGAAGTTGATGAAAAAAGAAAAACGCTACCAACGCGACGTATACTAAATTAAGAAAATCTGGATCTGTACGCGTGAAATCCCTCGCCCCGATTTTTCTGCTCGCCCCGGCTTCATCGATTGGCGCAACCTCACTGTTCTATGACATTTAATAATCGCACCGCCCTCGTGACCGGCGCTGGTCGTGGCATTGGCAAGGCCATTGCTGAGACCCTCGCCAAGAACGGCGTTAACGTCATCTGTGTTTCCAAGTCGCCTGACAGTTGTGGCGCTGTCGCCGCCGCCATTCTCGCCGCGGGCGGCAAAGCCAAGGCCGTGCCAGTCGACGTCGCTGACGGAGCCGCCGTGGCCAAGGCCGCTGAGGCGCTGCTCGCCGAGTACGGCAAGATCGATATCCTCGTGAACAACGCTGGCATCACCCGCGACGGCCTGATCGCCCGCATGTCGGAAGACGATTGGAATGCCGTGATCCAGACCAATCTCACCAGCGCATTTTATTGGACCAAGGCGATTGGTTGGCCCATGTGTCGCGCCCGCTACGGCCGCATCGTCAATATCGCCTCCGTCGTCGGCCTCGTGGGCAACGCCGGTCAGGCCAACTACGCCGCCGCCAAGGGCGGTATGATCGCTTTCACGAAATCCATTGCGAAAGAATTCGCCCGCCGCGGCGTCACCGCCAACGCCGTCGCCCCCGGTTTTATCAAGACCGACATGACTGCCGGCCTCGGCGAAGAAATCCAGAAAGCCGCCACCGGCATGATCCCGATGCAGCGTTTTGGCGAACCTGCCGACATCGCCGCCGCGGCCGCCTTTTTATGCAGTGAAGAAGCAAACTATATCACAGGCCAAGTTTTTACCGTTGACGGCGGCATGGCGATGTGACCCTTTTCAACCCTCAGAAACCAACCCAACATGGCTGACCAAAAAACCATCGAACAACGCGTCAAAGAAATCATCGTTAATCAACTCAACGTTAACGAAGAGCAGATCACCCCGCAGGCTTCGTTTCTCGACGACCTTGGCGCAGATTCACTCGACACCGTCGAGCTGATCATGGCTTTCGAAGAAGAGTTCAAAGACGAGATCAAGGGCGAAATCCCTGAGTCCGACGCCGAGAAGCTCCAATCCGTCGGCCAGGTCATCGACTACATCAACTCGAAGGCCGCAGCTAAATAAGCCAAGCACCCTCTTTCAGCGTTCTACCGAGCCTCGCATCCCGAGACTGTCTGGTAGAACGCTTTTTTTGTTTATAGCGCGTCCATCGACTCTCGGCGCTGTTGTTTCTCCAGGGGGATTTTTGGTGTTTTTTTCTTTTGGTTGTATGCAGCGCTCAATCCCCGCAACCTGACTTTTTTTAGAACGCATGTCTTCCTCGCTCCCTCTCTCTCAACGCGTCGTCGTGACCGGCATCGGTGCCATCGCATCCATTGGCCATGACGCCGAGACTTTTTGGAAAAACCTCGTGGCCGGCCAGTGCGGCATCGATCGCGTCACGCATTTTGATCCGACAAATTTCGCCTGTCAGATCGGCGCCGAGGTGCGCGACTGGCTGCCGGAAGATTTCATGGATCCGAAGGAAGCGCGTCGCAACGACCGCTACACCCAGTTCGGACTCATCACCGCCAAGCAGGCCGTGAAAGACAGCGGTCTGGACATGACCACGGAAGACGGTGACCGCGTCGGCGTCATCGTCGGCTCCGGCATCGGCGGCATGTACACCTACGAGACGCAGCTGAAAAACCTTTTCGACAAAGGTCCGCGTAAAGTTTCGCCCTTCACGATTCCTTCGCTGATCGGCAACATCTGCTCGGGCCTCATCGCGATCGAGTACGGCGCACGCGGTCCGAATTTTGGTGTGGTCTCCGCCTGTGCGACCGCCACTCACGCGCTCGGCGAAGCGATGCACGTCATCCGCCGCGGCGACGCCGATGTGATGATCGCCGGTGGCGCGGAAGCCGCCATCACGCCCTTCGCCTACGCGAGTTTCTGCTCGATGAAGGCGATGAGCACCCGCAACGATGACCCGAAGCACGCCAGCCGTCCGTTTGATATTGGCCGTGATGGTTTCATCATGGGCGAAGGCGCCGGTATCTTGGTGCTGGAGTCGCTCGAGCACGCGCAGAAGCGCGGCGCGCGGATTTACTGCGAAGTCGTTGGTTATGGTGCGAGCTGCGACGCGTTCCACATCACCCAGCCCGATCCCGAAGGCAAAGGCCTCGCGCTCTCGATGCGCGGCGCGCTCAAGTCGGCCGGTGTTGCCCCCGAGTCGATCGACTACATCAACGCCCACGGCACCTCGACCCCGTACAACGACAAATTTGAGACGGCTGCGATCAAGAAGGTCTTCGGCGACCATGCGCGCAAACTCGCCGTCAGCTCCACGAAGTCGATGACCGGTCACTTGCTCGGTGCCGCCGGCGGTGTCGAAGCCATCGTGTGCGTGAAGTCTCTGCAGACGCAGACGATCGCACCGACGATTAATCTCGTCGATCCCGATCCTGATTGTGATCTCGACTACGTGCCGAACACGGCCCGCAGCGCGAGCCTCACGACGGTGATGAGTAACAACCTCGGTTTCGGCGGTCAGAACTCCTCGATCATCTTCCGCAAATTATAAGCGGTCTAGGGTGGAGCCCTTGGTTCCCCTCTTCCGCCTTGCCCTTCTCGAAAGCGGGTGCTGGTATCCGGCGCCCGCTTTTTTATTTTTTGCAAGCCATGCATTCCTCCGCAACTCGTCGGCTGCTGATTGTTGAAGACGATCCGCTCATGGCCGAGACGCTAGCCGTGCTTCTGCGGCGATTGGGCTATGAAGTGGCCGCCATCGTCGATAGCGGTGAGGAAGCGGTGAAGATGACCTTTGCGCTGGCACCCGATTTGGTGCTCATGGACATCACGCTGCGTGGTGCGATGGACGGCGCCGAGGCGGCGCGGCAGATCCGGCTCACCACGGGCCGTCCGGTGGTTTTTGTTTCCGGACACTCCGATCCGATCACGCTGAAAAAAGCGCGAGAGAGCGAGCCGTATGGGTTTATTTTAAAACCGTTTGGCGAACGCGAGTTGTTCGTGCAGATTGATCTGGCCTTGCACCGGCATCAGGTGGAGACGCAGCGCGCGCTGGCCCGGCGCGAGTTGGATATCGCGCATGGTAATCTGCGCCATCTGCGCGGGCTTTTACCGGTGTGCGCTGGTTGCAAAAAAATCCAGGAGGCCGACGGCCGCTGGCTGGGGTTGGAGGATTTCTTTAAGGAACACGCCAATGTGGAGCTGACGCATGGTTTTTGTCCGGAGTGTGAAGGCCGTCTCTATGGCACGCATTCGCGCGCGCCGTTTCCGCTCGTGCTGCCGATCCTGAAGCCAGTGTCCGCGCCGAAGGTCGGCAAGTCTGGTTTGGGCAAAGAAAAACCCGCGGCGAAGAAGCCGCGGGTGAAGAAAAACAAAAAAACGTCTTGAAGCGCTTAGGCTTTCTGAACGAGGCCGGCTTTGATGGCCTTGACAGAAACCAGCATGCGCTTGGTGCCACCATTGGCCAGTTTGACGCGGATGCGCTGAAGGTTCGGACGGAACTTGCGCTTCGTGATACTGGTCACGTGCGTGCCGATGCCGCCGCTCTTCTTGGACTGACCTTTACGGTTGATGATGTTGCCCTTGACGGGGCGTTTGCCGGTGATTGCACAAATTCTGGCCATGGTTTCGAGTTGGTTAAAGGGTCATGAGTAAAGGGCGGGAGAAAGTCGAAGCAAGGGGATTTTTAGAAAACTAGCGACCAGAACGGAGCTCAGTCGTTGGCGCAGTCAGCTCGTGCGGTTTCTGAACCTCGGATGAGTAGCCGCGTTGAGTGGACGAGCACGGTCTCTTGCACGGTGGGGCGGACGGCGTCGGGCCAGTTGCTTACCACGAATTCGGCGAGAACTTTCCAGTGGAGCGGCTTTCGCAGGATGCCTTTGAGGGCGGTAACGGGGTCTAGTTCATCGGCGGAAAAATCCGCCGCGCCGCCGGTGATCAGGACGAAATTGGTTCTGGGTAGGAACTTTTGGGCGCGGGCGAAAAACTTTAGTCCGGTCATGCCGGGCATCGAGTAGTCGGAAATGATGATGCCGGGATTGATCGAGACGAGTTGCTGGAGCGCATCGAAGGGACTGCTAAAGGTGTAAACGTCGCACTTGAGATGGGATCGGAGCAGCAGCCCAAAGGTTTCAAGAATTAGAGGCTCATCGTCGACGAGGACTATTGGACGGGAGGAGCAGTGAGAAGAAGTCATGCGTGGTGTGTTTGCGTGGTCCGCGCTGGTTCTCTTAGTAACGAGACAGCAGCGGGCCGTTTATTTGTGGCATTGCATCTGGCGGCGCTGTTTATTTCCAAAAAGGATGCTACATATTACACTTTTTCAACCGGAGATCCCGCAAAACACGGGGAATATAGGTCGGATGTGTGCATTGACCTGTTCGCGGCTACATTTGATCCATCCGTTGGGTTTTAAAATCACGGATCGTCACTTGAAGCGTGCGGGGATGGATTACTGGTATTCGTTGGATGTGCATCACCATGCTGACTGGGCGGCGTTTAAGACGAGTCCGGTGGCGCCGAAGCGCTTGTGGCTATTTACCACCAAGGCGGAGAAAAGTTTTTGGGACGTGCGTTACGAAGACGGCGATGGCCTGCTTTTTGGCAACGAAGGTTCGGGCGCGCCGGAGTGGTTGCACGACGAGCTTGGCGAGGTGCAGCGCGTGACGATCCCACATGCGAACCCGAATCTGCGCTCGCTCAACTTGAGCACGGCGGCGGGCATCGCTTGCTATGAGGCGTTGCGGCAAGTGGGCCTGCCACGGTGAAGGCGGCGGAGGGCCGTTAGATTTCGCCGAAGCGCACGCAGGCGACTTCGCGGTGGGCGGTGGTGGCGACCAAAGGGGGAACCAAGGCTTTGCACTTTTCCTGCGTGTAAGCGCAGCGGGGGTGAAACGCGCAGCCGCTCGGTGGATTCACTGGCGAGGGCGGATCGCCCGCGAGCACGATGCGCTGGCGGGCACGCTCGACGTCGGGATTCGGCGTGGGAATGGCGCTGATGAGCGCGCGGGTGTAGGGATGCTGCGGGTGCTCGATCACGTCGATGGCGGGGCCGAGTTCGACGATTTTGCCGAGGTACATGACGGCGATGCGGTCGGAAATATGTTTTACCACCGACAGATCGTGCGCGATGAAGATGAGGCTGAGGCCCATCTTTTTCACGAGGCTGGCGAGGAGGTTGAGGATTTGCGCCTGGATAGAAACATCGAGCGCAGAAACGGGTTCGTCGGCGATGATGACGCGGGGCTGGAGGGCGAGCGCGCGGGCGATGGCAATGCGCTGGCGCTGGCCGCCGGAAAACTCATGCGGGTACTTCTGCATGAAGCGCGGCGCAAGGCCGACGAGCGTCATGAGCTCGGCGATGCGGGCGGGAATGTCGGCGCGCGGGCAGACTTTGTGTACGCGCAGCGGTTCGGCGAGGGCGTCGAACACCGTCATACGCGGGTTGAGCGAGGCGTAAGGGTCCTGGAAGACCATCTGCAGGTTGCGGCGGGCGGCGAGGATTTCGTTGGCCGAACCGGAGGTCAGGTTTTTGCCTTCGAGCACGATCGTGCCGGCGGTGGTGGGCACGAGCTGCAGGATGGCGCGGGCGAGGGTGGATTTGCCGCAGCCGGATTCGCCGACAAGGCCAAGCACTTCGCCCTGGCCAAGGGCGAGCGAGACGCCGTCGACGGCTTTCACCGTGCCGCTGTGGCGCTTGATCAGAAACCCCTCATGGATGGGAAAGTGAGTTTTGACGTCGGTAAGTTGGAGAATGGGGGCGGACATTTTTCTAATCTGGAACGGAGGGGAAGCAATTTTTACACAAAGAAAATGAAGAAGGAGAAGGTCAGACTCTTTTCTACTAATATGAAATTCAGTGCGTTTTTGTTATGGGGACGCTGGAACGAGGAAAAAAGGAGGTGGCGTTCGGTTTGCAGGTCAGTGGTTTTTTCCAGTGTTCTAAAGTTTCAGATTAAAATTCCGAATCAGATTTCTCCGGCATGGGCGCGGAGGCAGGCGTGAGGGTGGTCGGCGTTTTCGGAGGTAAGTTGCGGGACTTCGGAGCGGCAGCGGTCGGTGGCGAATTCGCAGCGGGGGGCAAAGGAGCAGCCGGGGAGGGGCTTCGAGAGGTCCGGCGGCAGGCCGGCGATGGTGTAGAGTTCCGCCCCTTTGGGTTGGAGCGAGGGGATGGAGCGTTGCAGTGCGCGGGTGTAGGGGTGTTTGGGTTGATAGAAGAGGGTTCGGGTGTCGGCGGTTTCGACGACGCGGCCGGCGTACATCACTTGCACGCGGTCGCAGAGGCCGGAGATGACGCCGAGGTCGTGAGTGATGAAGATCACGGCCATGCCAAGCTCGCTCTGCATTTTTTTTATGAGTTCGAGAATCTGCGCCTGCACAGTGACGTCGAGCGCGGTGGTGGGTTCGTCGGCGATGAGGAGCTCAGGCTTGGTGATGAGGGCCATGGCGATCATCACGCGCTGGCGCATGCCGCCGGAAAATTCGTGGGGGTAAGCGTGGATGCGTTTTTCGGCGTCGTGGATGCCGACGGCGGCGAGCATTTCGAGTGCGCGGGTGAGGGCGTCGTGGCGGGAAATTTTTTCGTGGATAAGGAGTGGTTCGATGAGTTGCTCGGAGATGCGCAGGTAGGGGTTGAGCGACGTCATCGGATCTTGGAAGATCATGGCGATGCGTTTGCCGCGGAGGGAGCGGGCCTGGCTTGGCGTGCAGTGGAGCAGGTCGACGCCGTCGTAGAGCGCGGTGCCGCTTTCGATGCGCCCGGGCGGCTGGGGGATCAGCCCCATGAGCGAGTAGCAGGTGACGGATTTACCGCAGCCGGACTCGCCGACGATGCCGAGGGTTTCGCCGCGTTCGATGGAGAAATCGATGCCATCGACCGCGCGGTACACGCCGCTGCGTGTGTGGAAATAGGTGCGGAGATCGGTTACGGTGAGCAAGGGCATTGCGCAAAAATCAGGAGGAGCCGGTAGAGGCGGCGTTTGGGGCGAGGGCAGGTTCTGTTCTTAGACCGAAGTTGAGGAGGAAGTTTTTCCAGTGATCTGACGTGAATGGCGGCTTGTTACTGGTGGCGGCTGGTGCGGTGTAGGTGTGTGTGAGCAGGGGGCGGCGTTGTCCGGGGTTGACGATGCCGAAACGCTGGTTGCAGCGCGTTAGCCAGGCTTCGATGTCGCCGCAAAGCGTGTCGGTGAAGAGCAAATACAGGTCGGGGTAGCGGCGGCGTAGTTTAGCGAAAAGGGCGAAGTAGCCCGGGCCACGGCGGGGGAGGGCGATGAGGTGTTCCGCGATATCCCAGCTTTTCAGGAGCGGGAGAAATTGTAATTTGGCGATTAGGGTGAGCTCGGCATCGGGCCGTGATGACCGCACGGCACTTAGCAGCGGGAGAGTCGCGGTGATGCGGTCAGGTTCGTTGGGCAGGCGGACGAAAATGCGGGTTTTACGCGGGAGGGAGGTTTGGTTGCGGGCGGTGAGGTCGGCGGTGAGGAGGTCGCGCTTGGATTCGAGGCGGAGGCGTTTGGCGGGTTCGTGTTGGTGGCGCCAGCGGTTGTGCCCCCACAGCCACGAGGCGCAGAGGTTGTCGTCGGAGGTGAGCGCGTTTTCCAGCCAGCGGTTGAGACCGATCGTGACGCCGGCGGCGGTGCCATCGTGAGAAATCTCACCGGCTTCGAAGCGCAGTTTCCAAAAGCCGAGACGGCGCGGGTAAAAGGCGAGCGCGCGTGCATTGAATTTTTGCGCGAGCAGTCCGGGCAGCTCCGTCGTTGCGCAGACGCGGCCGAAGAGGGTGCAGAGTGCTCCGGCGTTGCCGGCGTTTTGATCGAAGAGCACTCCGACGACAGCGTTGCGGCGTAGGATATGGAAGGCTTCGGTGAGCCCGTCGCGGCGCGAGAGCAGGCGGATGCCGTGGCGCTCGCGGCTGGCTTTGATCCAGGCATCGGCGGCCGGGTTGTTGAGAGGGCGGAAAATGACGCCGCATTCGGGCAGCGGCACAGGCACGAAGAGGCCGAGCCAGGTGAGGCTTTCCCAATAGGCGATGTGTGGCGGCGCGAGCACGAGCGGCTTGGGTTGTTGCGCGTGTTCGATAAAAAGCTGGGCTACAGCGGGGGAAATTTCGGCCAAGCTGCGCAGGCGATCATCTGAGAAAAAGGGCGAGGCGAGAGAGAGCAGTGCGGTTTCGACGACGCGGCAGGCGCTTTCGTGGAGAATCATTTTTTTCCAGGCGCGGGGGCGTTCGGGAAACGCGTGGTCGATGTTCGAGAGGAATAGGCGTCGGCGTCGTAACAGGAGCACGGCTCCGGCATGCCCGAGTGCGCGGGAAAGGATGCGCAGCAAAATAACCGGCATGTGCGCTAGCAACCAGCCGGTGATTTGAAGGGCGATTTTGATCATGCAGGCGGACGATTTTTTAGAGATGGCGCGTGGAAGCGGCTGATGACATTTGTTTTATCGGCGGAAGCTTCATCAAATGAACCCCGTCTGCAGTTAAAAGAACATTCTATGACCGCAGCCTGTCTCTGTCACCGCTTCTTCTTATCCAGTCCGCCACGGCGTCTGAGTGTAGAGCGGATTAAATAGCGTTAATTTTGAAGGGAGGAGCCAGGGGCAGGGTCATGTTTGTGGGTGCAGTGGTTGTCCATGATTAGGGGCAGTTCTCGCTGCGACGGTTTTTTGCCCGTTAAACAGACGTAGGCACTTGAGCCATTCCTCGTTGCGGTGCATTTTTGACAGGTGCCGAATGTTTTGCTATCGGCCAAATTGAGCGAGGCGAAAAGCGTGGTGTTGCCGTGCCGTTTATAGTCGTGGGGCTGGGCGCCTCCTCACTGGTGCTTTTGCAGGGCGATGATGCGTTGACCTATGTCGCCGCGTTTGTGTCGTCGCTTGGTCAGTTGCTGCATCTGTTGTTCATGCTGAGCGGCGGCCGCTGCAATGACTGAGCAGCTGGGCAAAAAACGGATTCAACCACGGTAAATGCGTTATCCAGGCAGGCAGTTCACGTTGCACAGCCGTCAAACTCACTGGAGCGGCTGTCTCAGCCCCTCCGTCTCGGCGCAAATTATATATGTGCTCATTCTTTTTTATATCACCCTACGCAACTGCCCTGTTCAAAAACTGAGATGCGCCCGAGCGGAAGGTTTGGTCTGGGAATCGGGACGGAAGATATGAAATGGGGGGAACGCATTAAAGCAGGGATACGGAGACGTAGGGGTTTTTGAACACGAAGAAAGCAAAGACCGGCCCCGGCGTATGCTTTCGCGCGCCCGCGTTACCGGTTAAAGCCGGTTCGGTTTTGGTTAGGCTTGCTTGGGCGGGGTCGTTTGCTCGAAGGGGTGTTCCTCGAAAAGCTGGTCGAGGGGGCGTGTGAAGAGCGGCTGCTGCTCGTGGCTGTTGATCGCGTCATGGTAGCTGGAGAGCACGGGGTCGAGCTCGACGAGGTTTTCACCGGTGGGGTTTTCGCCGTGGTTTTCGAAGCGGTGCTTGAAATCGCCGAGCGTGATCCGGTTGAGCGGCCGGGCGGGCTGATAGAGGTAATCTGAGTCGTTGTCGTCCGCGCCAGGGGGAACCATTGAAACAAGGCCAAGATCGACGAGGCGGTTGAGGCACTCGTTGAGCATCTGGGTAGGAACCTTGATCGTGTTGCCAAGTTGAGAGACGCTACAGGGCGGCTGGCAGGCTTGGAAGCGCCGGGCGATCGTGAGCAACGCGGCGAGGGTGAGGCGTTCGCGGCTGGCCTCGGTGAGATTGGTCCATGCCGCCTGGCTGTTGCGAAAATGAACGTTTTGCACGGCGTAGCTGATCTGGCCGCCAACCAGCACAAAGAGCCAGAAAATGTAGAGCCCGAACATCAGGATCGGTAGCATGCCGAGCGAGCCGTAGAGGCTGCGCGTGAAGTCGACGCGGCGCAGGTAGAAGAAGGCGAGTAGGTTGTTCGCTACGAGGAGGAGTGCTACGACAGTCGCGCCTGCGGCCGCGGCGCGCCAGAAGACTTGGGTGTTGGGAATGTAGCGGTAGAAGAGCGTCAAGATGCCGACGAGGATCACCACTGAGAAGGCAGGCAGGGCCAGCGTGAGCGCCTGGGTCAGACTAGAGCTAAGGTGGAGGTGCTCGCTGAAAAAGCCGATGAAGGTCGCGGCGGAGAGCGCGCCGACGGCACCGAAAAACATGACGGCGCCGAGCGTTAGGATCGTCCAATAAAAAACGATGCGCATCAGCCAAGAGCGGCCGCGGCGCACGCCCCAGATGTCGTTGAAGACTTCTTCGACCGAGGTGAAGAGCAGCAGCACGATGAGGATGATCGAGAGCACGCTGATGACGCCGCCTGCGCTGTCGCGGGTGCCCGCGATGAAGTTATTGATCAGGTTGACGAGCTCGGGGTTGACCGAGACTTGTTCGTACTGATTGACCGAGGGCGCGAGGAACCGGAGTAAATCGCCAATTTTTCGAGCGACGGCACCGGGGTCGCTTTTCCCCATGGCGAAACCGGCGATCAGGGCGGCGAGTCCGATCAGCGGGCCGAGTCCGAGCAGGGTGCTGAAACTGAGCGCGGCGGCGCGGCTGGTGGCACGGGTGTCACGCAGGCCGGTGAAGGTGATGGAAACGATGCGCAGCAGCGCATAGAGCCATGCGCGCGGTGAGCGGTCATTTAACAGCGCGGGCTGCCAGATATCTTGGGTGAAGAAGCGGGTGAGGCGGCTCGGGCTGGGTCGCTGCATGCGCGGTATAATAAGCCGTGAAAACGGACTGCACCGTTTAGGTCACCATATAATAGGCGAAGGCTAGCATGCCAGCGAGGCCTATGCCGGAGGCGAGTGCGAGGGCGACGTAGCTCACAAAAATGGTGCTGAGGTAGAGCCCGATGGCTCCGGCGGTAAGCGTGATAACGGGTACGACTTGCCCTTGGCACCAGAAAATCACGCCGAGAAAACCAACGCCCAGCGCGCAGCGAAAACGTACGACGGGATAGAGGTTCATCGCGCCGAGCATGAGGAAGAACATCAGAAATAAATCACAAACGCCAAAGTAGACGTAGGGCTGCGAGATCAGCGACTGGACGTCGAAGGCGACGAGCTGTTCGATCGACGGTGTGAGCAGTCCACCCATGCTGAGGAAGAGCATGGCGATGCAGGCGTAGCGGCCGAGGCGGGCGGCGCGCTCATAAATGATGGTTTTGTCGCGCTTGTCGCGGGTTTCGTGGGTGCGGCCTTCGGCGGCGGCGAGCATGTCGTTGACGCTGAGCGGCGGGGCGAGTTCAGAGCCGACGTTGACGGAGTCAATGCGGTCTTTCGGTTTGATGGTGAGGCGGCGCTTTTCCGGAAAGACGGCAGCCTTCAGCTCGTTGTTGGCGTTGATAGAGATCCACTGTTCGGTGCCTGCTTCGTAATACAGGGTTTGTGGATCGACCTTGCCGGCTTCGGCGAGGGAGACGAGCTGCTCCTGGGTGAAGGGCCCGTGCGCTTCCGTTTCGGAGGCGTTGCGGATGTAGAATTCCTGCGTTGCCATTGAGGTGGAGGATGGTTTGGGGGGCGGCGTGCGGCAAGCGTATTGTCAATCAACTGACCTGCTTGGCGGCATAGTGTACCACGGGTGTGCCGTGGCGTGGGAATTTTGATAAAACCGTTACATCCTTTGTAGGGTGCGCAGGCCGAGCAGGTCGAGGCCGGTTTCGAGGACGAGGAGCGTGCGGGCGCAGAGCAGGAGGCGGCGTGAGCGCACGGCGAGATCGTCGACGAGGACTTTATCGGCGGTGTTAAAGGAACTGTATTCGCCGGCGAGTTCGTAGAGATAGAGGCCGAGAAAATGCGGGCGAAGGGTTTCGGTGGCGAGGCGCACGGCGTCGGCGAACTTCACGAGTTTGCGGGCAAGCGCGATCTCGGCGGGCGTCTCGAGCGCGGAGGCGGCGGCTTCAGTGGCAGGGTCGCCGGACGTGGCGGCGGCCTTGCGGAAGATCGAGTGGATGCGGGCGACGGCGTAGAGGAGGTAGGGCGCGGTGTTGCCGTCGAGGCTGAGCATCTTGTCCCAGGAGAAGACGTAGTTGCTGCTGCGGTTTTGCGAGAGGTCGGCGTACTGCACCGAGCCGACGCCGATGGCGTTGGCGATGGCATGACGTTCGGCTTCGGGCAGGTCGGGGTTTTTTTCGCTGACGACGGCGAAGGCGCGTTCCTCGGCCTCGTCGAGCAAGGCTTTCAATTTGATCGTGCCGCCGTCGCGGGTCTTGAGCGCTTTGCCGTCCTCGCCGGTGACGGCACCGAAGCTCACATGGTGGAGCTGCGGCAGGCGGTGGTTTTTCGCGGCGAACCATTTCTTAACGGTAAGAAACAGTTGCTCGAAATGATCGCCCTGGCGGAAGTCGGTGACGATGGCGATGCCGTCGGCCTTGAAGTGTTCGCTGCGGTAGAGCGCGGTCGCGAGATCGGTGGAGGCGTAGCCGCTGGCGCCGTCGGCCTTGCGTACCATGAAGGGATTCGGGCGCTCGGCGTGGCGGGCGAAGCGCGGGACTTCGTCGTGGAAAACCACGAGCGCGCCGTCGCTTTCCTCGGCAAGTTTGAGCTCGGTGAGCTCGCGGTACACGCGGTCGACTTTGTCGTTGTAGAAACTTTCGCCGAGGTAGTGGTCGAAGCGGATGCCGAGGCGCGTGTAGATCTGGTCAAAGGCGCGCTGACTGACTTCGGAAAAAGTTTTCCATAGGGCGAGGCTTTCGGGATCGCCGCTTTGGAGTTTTACCAGTTCCTGACGGGCTTCATCGAGGGCGGGCGAGCCATCGGGGGTGGCATCGTTACCGAGTTTATAGAGGCGTTCGAGTTCCTCGATCGGTTCGCGTTCGAGCGCGGCGGTGTCGAGCCAGCGTTTGTAGCCGTAGATTAGTTTGCCAAATTGCGTGCCCCAGTCGCCGAGGTGGTTGTCGCGAATGACGTGGGCGCCGCTGAAGGCGACGAGTCGGCAGATCGCCTCGCCGATGACGGCCGAGCGCAGGTGGCCGACGTGCATCTGTTTCGCGGTGTTGGGCGAACTGTAATCGACGACCCAGGTTTGACCGGCGTAGGCGGTGGCGGCTCCGGACTTGAGGGCGTCGCGCGAGGCGAAGGCGCGCAGCCAGTCCAGCAGCGCAGCCGGCTTGAGCGTGAAATTGATGAAGCCGGGGCCGGCGATGGTGACGTCGTAGCGCTCGCGCGTGGCTGGATCGAGGGCGGCGACGAGTGTCTCGGCGAAGGCGCGCGGGTTTTGTTTTTCGCGTTTGGCGTAGGCGAGCACGCCGTTGGCTTGGAAGTCGCCATTCTTGGGGTCGGACGTGCGGACCTCGGGCGCAAAGCGCGAGCCATCGACTCCGATGGCGGTGGCGGCCTGTAACATGGCCGCGTTGACGTCGGCGGCGGGATTGAACGAAACCTGCATCCCTTCACTCAACCCGCGAGGCCGGTTGACGTGCAAGATCGTATTTCAAAGCGAGTCAGACAACGGCTACCGCGGGCGGGTGGGTAAAATTGGCTCGACATTTCAGCGACGTATGATGAGTTTGTAAACTCTGCGGCCCGCAAGGCTGCTGTTCTCTATTGTAACACATCCTCATGACCAAACGAACCCTGCCTCCTCGTAGGTTTATTAAGCCAACGTTCGAATTTTTGATCGAAAAAAAGCGCGACGGCGGCGAATTCAATCAGGAAGAAATTCGCTACATCATTGACAGCACGCTTGATGGCGAGATGCCGCAGCACCAGCTGGCCGCGTTGGCCATGGCGATCTACTTTCAAGGCATGTCGGCGCAAGAGACGGCCGACCTCACGGAAGAAATGATGCTTTCCGGCGAAGTGATCGATCTCTCGCACATCGCCAAACCGAAAATTGACAAGTACTCCACTGGCGGCGTGGGTGATAAAACCTCGCTCGTGCTCGTCCCCCTCGCGATGGCGAGCGGCGTCGTGGTGCCCATGATGTGTGGCGTCGAACACGACTACGTCATCAACACTCTCGACAAGCTGGCGGCCATCCCCGGATTCAAGGGCCACCAAACCACCGAACATTTTTCGCAACAACTTGCCCGCATCGGTGGTGCGATCATTTCGCAGACCGATGATCTCGCTCCAGTTGAAGGCAAGTTTTACGCCCTCCGCAAAGAGACCGGCACGATCCCGAGCCTTCCGCTCATCACCGGCAGCGTACTTTCCAAGAAGCTCGCCGAAGGCTCCGAAGGCCTCGTGATCGACGTGAAGTGGGGCAACGGCTCCTTCATCAAGGACCTCGAGCAGGCCAAGCAGCTCGCCCGCTCAATGACCCGCGTCGGCCGCTCGATGAAGCGCCGCTGCGTCGCGCTCGTCACCGACATGAACCAGCCGCTCGGCGACACCGTTGGCACCTCCCTCGAAATCAAGGAAGCCATCGCGCTCCTCAAGGGCGAAGGTCCGGAAGACATCAAGGAACTCGTCCTCAAGCTCGGTATGGAAATCGTTCGCTTGGCGGGCGTCGCTGGTTCGACCCTGTCGGCCAAGCAGACCGTGCAGCGCCACCTGACCGATGGTTCGGCCCTCGAAAAGTTCAAGGAGCTCGTTAAAGCACAGGGCGGCGACCCGTCTTACATCGATCACCCGGAAAAATTCCCGCAGGCGAAGCACATTCGCAAGCTGCCCGCCCCCAAGCGTGGCTACGTCCATACCATCAATGCGGCGATGATCGCGCACGGCGTGCATCTGCTCGGCGGTGGCAAGGAAGGCCCGCACGACAAGATCGACTACGCCGTTGGCGTTTCGGAAATCAAGAAAGTCGGCACCCAAGTCAAGCAGGGTGAGCCGCTCATGATGATCCACTACAACGACGAGGCGAAACTCGAGCAGGCTCTGGAACACTTTAAGAACGCCTACCGTCTCGCGCCGAAGCGACCGACCCCGCCGCTGCTCGTTGTCGAGCGCGTGGCGTAAGGAACCAAGCCGAACCTGCGAAAAGGTTTTTATTTTAGGCCGACCGGATTCCGGTCGGCCTTTTTTGTAAGGGACAGGACTTTCTTTGCAGCTTAGCCCGACCTCCGCAACTTGAGGCGCGAAACAGATATTTTTTCGGATATGCGTTGTACAAGCGATTGATCTGGAGGGATCGGGTTTTCAAAAGTGCGTGTAGGCCCGACCTACCCCATTACGGATTGCGCCAAAATCGGATAAACTGCGGACATGTTCTTAAAATGCCGTATCCGAAAAAAAATGGAAAAACCCATCGTTCATGGTCGGTGGCGGAGAGACGGCGTTACGCAGGCGGCAAAATCGCGCCGCGGCACGTGTTGTATTTGGGAGAGATCAACGACAGCCAGCAGCTGGCGTGGGAACGCACGCTCTCGGTCATCGACGAGCGGGAGAGCGAAGCCCGGCAGAGGGCGTTGTTTCCCTCGGATCGCACGCCGCCGACGGGCGGTGTGCACGCGCTGCAAGCGTTTGGGCGAACTCAGGTTGGAGCATCCGCGCCAATGGGGCGCATGCTGGCTGGGCGATCATTTGTGGCGGACACTGCACCTCGATGATTTTTTCGCTGCCCGACTGCCGCTCAGCCGCGAGGGCACGGACTGGGAAAAAATCCTGCGTGTGCTCACGATTTACCGATTGCTTTCTCCGGGCAGCGAATGGCGACTGCACCGTCATTGGTTTTCCACTACGGCGCTGGACGATCTACTCAACATCGACCAACGCGCGGTGCAGGACGACACGCTCTATCGTTGTCTCGATCTGCTGCTGGCGCACAAAGAGGAGCTTTTTCTCACCTGCTCCAGCGCTGGAGCGATCTCTTTGGCGCGCTTTATGAGGTCCTTCTTTACGATCTGACTTCAACGTACTTCGAATGCGACGTGCCCACCGCTGAAGACGATCCGCGTCGGTTCGGCTACAGCCGCGATAAACGCAGTGATTGCGTGCAAGGGGTCGTCGCGCTGGTCGTCACACCGGAAGGCCTGCCGCTGGCTTACGAGATGTTTCCCGGCAATACTGCGGATAAGACAACCTAGTATACTGCATCTCCGTATTTTTCGGATTAGCCACAGAGCCAAGCCGGAGCCCAGACACAGAGTCCACAGAGGAAAAGCAGAACGGATTTCATACCTCGGTGTTCTCTGTGTCGGAGCTCTGTGTTCTCTGTGACGAAAAACTCATCGAGGGGACTGCTTAGACGTCCCGAAGCTTCTCGTGTTACTGCATACTAGCGCGGCATGCTCGTGACGATCCGTCAACGCTATGGCTCAGCCGAACTACGCGCCACCGACTCTGGAGTAACCTACCTTGTCGGTACCCCCAAAGCCCGCCTTACTCGTTACGAAGCCGCGCTGGCCGAAAAACCATGGCAACACGTTCGCCCGCAATTGCGGGTAAAACTCCTGCCCGAGAACGGCTAAGTTTACGTGCTGGCCGAAAGCCAGGCCCGCGCCGGCGAGGAACGCGGCATGCGCCGCAGAAAACTCAAAGCCTACTGGAAACGCCTCGCTGAATTGAAAAAGCAACAGCCTGTGCGGGACGAATTGTTCAAAAAGCTCGGGGCCGCGCAAGACCGCGCCAGCCGTGTTGCGACCGGACTGGTGGCCGTGCAAATCTCCGCCGAAGGTGAGCTTACCTATCAATTAGGCAAAGCCAAATTATTGGTCGTGCGTTCACGCGAAGGTCGATACCTGCTACGCACCAACCTCAAGGCCGACGCCCCCCGAACTGATCTGGCGTTGTTACATGCAACTATGCCACGTCGAAGAGGCGTTTCGCACGCTCAAGGGCGACCTCGGCCTGCGCCCCATCTATCATCAAAAAGCCGAACGCATCGAAGCGCACCTGTTTGTCGCTTTTCTGGCCTACAGCCTAGCCATCACACTGCGCCAACAACTGCGCGGCCACGCCGCCGGGCTGACGCCCAGAGCAGTCTTGGAGAAGCTCGCGACCCTGCAGATGCTCGATGTCATCGTGCCCACCACCGACGGACGCGAACTGCTTCTGGTCCGTCACACCGAACCCAGCACCGACGTCGCCCTCCTGCTCGACAAACTCGACCTGAAGCTGCCGCCACAACCGCCGCCTAGGATCGTAGACCCGACACCACCAGCCATGTAGGCCCGACCTTTTCGGGACTTGCAGGACTCATCAACCCTTTGCGTCTTTTTATACCTCCAGTTGCGGAAGTCGGGTTAATGATGATGTTCAAGATTTGGTTTTGGCTGGAAAGGCAGACCAACCCCATGCTGCGCGACGCCTAACGCCATCGAACGCCTGCTCATCATACACCCATCGCAGCCTTGACCGTTTTCGCTCAGTTCACTGAACCAGGCATTAAAGATAATGATTGGGGCAGTGCAGATGCCAGAGCGCAACGGGCCTGAACCAGCGCACGCTCAGTCCACAAAGCACGGTTGTAGGCGCGTGTCGGTATGGAGAAGTTCGGCGATCTCGGGCAGGCAATCGCGGGCCGACAGGATCGTATAGAAATCCTCCTTAATTGTTGGCGCACGGCGGGCGGCCTCCATCCACTCAGCGCGCGAAAAGGGTGCGGCGGCGATCACGCGCCAGAAGCCGGTCGCGTCGAATAATCCGGCAATCTCCTCGGTATTCCGGCCTTGCAGTCGGCTGACGAGGTAGGTGGCGACGCCCACCTGCAGGCCGTGCAGGCGTGGATTCGTGCTGAGCGAGTCGAGCGCATGCGAGATGAGGTGCTCGCTGCCGCTGGCCGGACGCGATGAGCCGCAGATGGCCATGGCAATGCCATTGAGCATGAGCGCTGTGCCAAGCAGTTTCACGCCTTCGGCATCGCGCAGTGGCCGCGCAATGAACTGAAAAACCGTGGCGTCGGAGAGCAGCGCGGCGAAGTCATCCAGCGGAGTGCCCTGGGCGTGGAAAGCGAGCTTCCAGTCGGCAACCGCCGTCAGCTTGGCGACGAGATCGCCGACGCCTGAAAGCCAAAGAATCTCTGGAGCGGCGAGGCACACCGCGGTGTCGAGCACGACGCCAAACGGGATGGCAGACGGCAACGAACGGCGTCGACCCGCGATAGTGAGGCTCGACTGTGGGCTGCAAAATCCGTCGTTCGAGAGCGACGTGGGCACCGCGATGTAGGGCAAGCGCGCAAGGAACGAGACGTACTTGGCAACGTCGAGCGCTTTGCCCCCGCCCATTCCGATCACGGCGGTGGTTGCGCTGGGCAGCCCCCGGAAAATCGCCTCGGCCTGCTCGAAACTTGCGGCAGAAACAGGCAGGCGTTGTAGTATTTCGATTTGTTCGGTGACAAGCGAGTCATCGAAACGTGCGAGCAATGGCGCCTGCAAGTCGGAGCTAAAGAGCACCACGACGCGCCGGAAGTTTTGCCGTCGCGCATAGAGGCCAACGCGGTCGAGGGCACCGGGTTTCACGCGGACCAACCTGGGTATGGTGACTTGTTTTGGTGCTTGCATTAGGTTTTAGGGGTGCTCAGTTGGTCGGCAATTTCTGTCCAACTCTCGAAAGAATGAAACATCTCACCGCGTGCGCGCAATTCGCCAGCCAGCCAGCCGCGAGCGAAACGTCGCTCCGCTGGTACAAGCAGAGCAGGTGCAAGATCAGGCCGACCATCGCCAGCAAACGCGACCTCAGGAGCATGGCTTAGGGCATCGCGTACGATGGCGATTTTGTCGATGCCAGTGGTTTTTGTGAAATAACGCGATTGCTCCGGCAAGCGTAACTGCAAGCCATGATTTGCCGAAAACACGCCGGGGTTGGCGTGAACCTCGAGCGCGAGGCCCGCGTCGTGCAGGAGGCGCTGCAAGTACCATTCGCAACCGGCCGAAGCGACAACCACGCGCCATCCACCATTATCGAGACGGCGCACGGCCGCGGGCAAGGCTGGGTCGAGCTCCATGCGATCAACCAGCTTGAGCAACGTGGCTTCGTCGGTGCGGATGCGCGCGAAAATGGTCGCCAGCGCCTCAAAGTGTGTGCAGCGGCCTGCGACGTACTGCTCCCACGGGTCATCGTCAGGCGGCATTGGCCATTGTTGGCGCACGAGGTCGTAGAAATCGTAGCGCGTCATCGTCCCGTCAAAATCAGCAACGAGAATTTTGTGCGGTGAGTTGTTCGGTTTCGTTGGCTCCATGGAAGAATGTGCGTAGCTCACCGGCCCAGCAGGAGTCCGCTGAGCCAAATCCGCAAGACCGGGTTGTTTGTGGCACCGAGCTTAAGTCCGACAGGCTGCTAGGCGGTGGGCGGTGCCGACGAGTTTGAGCAGCGAGCGCACCTGGCGGATTTGGCCTACGGTGAAACCGGCGGTTTTTTTCTCCGGCCAGCCAGCGAGAAGCAGCGCGAAGGGTCGGCGGTTTTCGTGGATCGGCAGCAGCACGAAGGAGGCGAATTTTTCGGATTTCAGCCAAGGTGGTAAATGGACGAGGATTTTGGCGTCGCTGGCGTCGTTAATGAAAACGTCTTCCATGCGCTGGAGGCAGATGCCGCAGACGTTACGGTCGCTTTCGCGCACGAGGGGCTGGCGGCGGATCGAATTAAAGAGCACGCCCTGGCCGAAGAGCGCAGAATACGGGAGGCTGGCGCGGTCGCGCACGAAGAGCACGGCCTCGGTGGTACAAAAACCTTGCATCGCGGCCTGTAGGACGACGCGGAGAACTTTGTCCATATTGACCGGTTGTTCATCAAGGAGGCTGGCGAGCTGGTCGATGCCGGTGTCGAAGGCGCGCTGGAAGGCCGCTTCGCCGGTGACAATGGGTTCGGTCGGAGCGGCGGCGGGCGGTGTCGAAACGCGTGGCGTCGCGGGCGGCGTGGTTTTCGCGGTTTGAGCGGGAGTCGTCGCAGGCGGGACGAGCGGAGTGGTGGCCGTGATGACGGTGGGAGCGGCGGGCGTGGGAGCAGGGGCGGGCTCGGGTTCCACGAGGAGGCGTTGCAGGGCGGCGTAGCCTGCGGGGTCTTTGTGTTCGACGCGTTCGCGCAGGCGCGGGCCGAGGCTGCCGGTCAGGGCTTTGAGGCCGAAGACGGCGGAGAAGTTGTTGAGTTGCGTGCCGGTTTCGTCGAGCGCGCTGAGGAGTCCCTCGACGTCGAGGCCGAAGGCGCGTCCGGCGCGGTTGGAGAGGGCCTGGGCGTGGGCCTCAAATTCTCGCGCACTGAGGTCGGGCCGGAGGGCGAATTCGCAGAGTTTTACCGAGAGGTCGGCGAGCAGGAGGAGCTCGACGTCGGGATGTTGCGAGGCCTGGCGCACGGCGTCGGGCGGCAGGGCGCGGAGCGATTTTAAAATCGGGTCGGGCAGGTTGGCGCTTTCGAGTAGGTGGTAGCCGAGTTCGAGCGGGGTGAGGCCGAAGACTTGGTTGTAGGCTTGGTCTTCGCTGGCACCGCTTTGCAGGGCGAGGGTGCGCGCGCGGCGGTATTCCTCGATCATGAAAGTCGTCATGAGAATGCGCCCGTAGTTGCGCAGCGAGGCGCAGATGAAGGCGTGTTCGGGGGAGTTGCTGCCGTGTTTCTGCATCACGCTTTCGGCCATCAGGCCGCTGCAGAGGGCGAGGGCGGCGATCTCGCGTTTTTCGCCGGGGTTGAGCGTGCGTTCAGCGTTTTCGATCAGGAGAAGGGAGATGGCGAGCTGGCGGATTTTATTGAAGCCGATGACATGGATGGCCTGCGTGATCGTGCTGACTTCGATGCCCGTGGGATTGTAGCCCATGGTGTTGGCGGCAGTGATGACCTTGGCGGTGACGACGAGATCTTTGCCGATCATCGCGGCGAGATCCTGCACCGAGGTGTCGAGGGCGTTGGAGGAAAGTTGTTGGATCAACTCAACAATTTCGGAAAGCCCGGCGGCTTCCCCGGCTTCGAGGCCGGCGGAGACGCGTTTGATGGTCTGTTGCGCGAGAGTTTGGCCCACGGGCCATTTATCGGCTTTCCCTGAGGTAAATTGAGGCAATACCCTGAGATTGAAGAACATTAAAAAGGCACCGTTACCGGTGCCTTGGAGAAAAGGGGTGAGCGCGTTCGGTGGCGACGGCTCAGGGCGTAGGGCTCAGATCTTGGCCAAGATCTTTTCTTTTAGCGTGGCTTTCGAGGTCATGCCGACAAATTGCTCGACCACTTGGCCGCCTTTGAAGAGGAGCAGGGTAGGAATGGCGCGCACGCCGTACTCGGCGGAGACGCCGTCGTTTTCATCGACGTTGAGTTTGGCGATCTGGACTTTGCCATCGAGCTCGACCGCGAGTTCTTCGAGGATCGGGGCGATCGCTTTGCACGGTCCGCACCACGGTGCCCAGAAATCCACGAGGACGGGGGTGGCGGTGCTGATGGCCGGTTTAAACGCGATGGCGGAGAGGGTGATGATCTTGGATGACATGGTATTAATAGGATGAAGTTAACGGGGAAACGTCGCGGACTCAACTCGCGACGTGACATCTCGCTTAGCGAGGCGTGGCTTTGTGGATGATTTCGGCGAGTTCGGTGGGGTTGACTTCGGCGAGGTGTTTGCGGCGGTGCTTTAACTCTTCGAGGGTTTTAACGACGGTCTCGGTCATGCGGCCGTGGGTTTCTTCGGAGCCGCCGACGACGGCGAATTGCTCGCCTTGAGTGATGCGTTTGTGGCCGTCCTGATGATCGAGGCCGACACCGAGCAGGGCGGCGGCTTTCTCGGGGTTGGCTTTGGGCTTGGCGGGCTTTTGGCTCACGTGATTAAGGTGTCGGTGGACACAGGTGTTTCAAGAGTCTTTTGTTCAACCGCAGTGCATATAATATCGGCAAAAGATTCGTCCTGGTGAACGTGGAGTTTTTGTAAGCGCGCCAGTTCTAGCACGGCGATAAAGGTGGCGACGAGTATGCGCAGTGTGATCCTGCCCTCAAAGAGCGAGGTAAAGAGGAAGCGCTTGTCGGTCTCCAAGCGCTTGAGCAGTATTTCCATCTGCTCGGAGACGGTGACTTGTTCGTCTTTGATTTCGCCGACGACGAGTTTTTCGGCGAGTCGGCGGAGCACAAAGTTGAAGGCGTTCCAGAGCTCGATGCGGTCGCCGCCGGTGAGCGGTCGGTCGGATTCGGAGATGGTGAGGGTGGAGACGTAGCGGGCGAGTTTGTCGCGTTGAAACGTCGCCAGATCGTCGAGTTCGCGCGCGGCCTCCTTGAATTTTTTGTATTGGAGGAGTTGATGCACGAGTTCCCAGCGCGGGTCCATGGGCTCTTCGGCTTCGGCGTTGGGATCGATGGCGTGCTGGCCTTTGGGGAGCAGCATGCGGCTTTTGATTTCCATCAACGTGGCGGCCATCACGAAGAAATCGCCCGCGATTTCGAGATCGAGTTGCTGCATCGACTTAATGACGTCGATGTACTGCTGCGTCACCGTGACGATCGGGATGTCGTAGATGTCGATTTCGTTCTTCCGAATGAGGAAAAGCAAAAGATCGAGTGGGCCTTCAAAGACCGGCAATTTGATGCGATAATCGGATTCGGGGAGCACAGTGGCGGCATCGTTGAGGGCGGGCCCGGTCGGGCAATGAAAAACTGGCGCGCCCGCAAAACGCTCGCTGACGAACTTCACGAGCAACCGAGCGATAATAATCAGGACTCATTGGTGTGTTATGTGGGAGGAATCAGCTGGCCTTAGTTTGCAACGGTGCGTCACAATCATTTGTTTTTGACCCTAAGCAAAGTCGTGCCGTTGTAAGCCCACACGCCTCTTCTTTTTCTCATGACCCAATCAGCCGCTCCCGCACTCCGCCCGATCAAAAAACTGATGGCGGCCAACCGCAGTGAAATCGCCGTGCGCATCTTTCGCGCGGCCACCGAACTGGATCTTCGCACCGTCGCGATTTTTGCGCAGGAAGACCGCTTTTGCATTCACCGCTACAAAGCTGATGAAGCCTATCAAATCGGTGTCGGCAAAGGCCCTGTCGCCGCCTACCTCGACATCGAGAGCATCGTTGCGCTGGCAAAAGACAAAGGCATCGACGCGATTCATCCCGGCTACGGGCTCCTCTCCGAAAATCCCGATTTCGCGCGCGCCTGCGAAAAGGCCGGCATCATCTTCGTCGGTCCGCGCTCCGAACTACTCGACATGATGGGTGATAAAACGGCCGCGCGCGCCGTCGCCAAAAAGACCGGCGTGCCCGTGCTGCCCGGCACCGAAGAACCGGTTTCCGAACGTGAAGAAGCGCTGCGCGTGGCGAAGGAGATTGGTTTTCCGCTCATCATTAAGGCGGCGTTTGGCGGTGGCGGACGCGGCATGCGCGTCGTGCACAAGGCCGCTGATCTCGTCTCGCTGCTCGACGAGGCTCAAGGCGAGGCCGAGCGTTCGTTTGGCAACTCCGCAGTGTTTCTCGAAAAGTATATCCCGCGCGCCAAGCACATCGAAGTGCAGATCCTCGGCGACCGCCACGGCAACGTCATCCACCTGCACGAGCGCGACTGCTCCGTGCAACGCCGCCACCAAAAAGTCATCGAGGTCGCGCCGAGTTACGGTCTGCCGGAGAAGGTGGTCAACGAGCTCTGCGAAGCCGCCGCCAAGATCGCCCGCGCGATCCGCTACGACAACGCCGGCACGATCGAATTCCTCTACGATCTAGACCACCACGAGTGGTTCTTCATCGAGATGAACCCGCGTATCCAGGTTGAACATACCATCACGGAAGTCATCACCGGCATTGATCTGGTGCGCGCGCAGGTGTTGATCGCGCAAGGCCACGCGTTGCACTCGCCCGAGGTCGGACTGCCCAAACAGGAAGACGTGCCGCGCAACGGCTACGCCATCCAGTGCCGCATCACCACCGAGGATCCGGAGAATAAATTTATCCCCGACTACGGACGCATCTTGGCTTATCGTTCGCCCGGCGGCCTCGGCATCCGGCTCGACGGGGGCATGGGTTTCTCCGGCGCGGTCATCACGCCGTTCTACGATTCGCTCTTGGTGAAGGTGATTTCGAGCGGACAAAGCTACCGTGTCGCCATGCAGCGCACGCACCGCGCGCTCACCGAGTTTCGTATCCGCGGCGTCAAGACTAACATCCCTTTCCTCGAAAACGTCATCTCGCATCCGACCTTCCGCAATGGCGAGGCGACCACGACGTTGATCGACACCACGCCGGAGCTTTTCACTTTCAAGCCCCGCCGCGACCGCGCCACCAAGCTCCTCAACTACCTCGGCAACGTCACCATCAACGGCAATCCGCACCTCAAGGGCTATCGCCCCGACAAGCCGCTGCCTGTGGTCGTCCCGCCCGCCTACAACCACAACGTCACGCCGCCCGACGGCACCCGGCAGCTGCTCCTAAAACTCGGTGCGAAAAAATTCGCCGAGTGGACTTCCGCGCAAAAGCGCCTGCTCGTGACCGACACGACTTTCCGCGACGCGCACCAGTCGCTCATGGCCACGCGCGTGCGCACCTACGACATGCTCGCCTGCGCTGGCGCGCTCTCGCACGAGGTTCCGGGTCTGTTCTCGCTCGAACTCTGGGGCGGTGCGACCTTCGATACCGCCATGCGTTTCCTCAGCGAAGACCCATGGGAACGCCTCCGCCAGCTGCGCGCCCGCGTGCCGAATATCTGTTTTCAAATGCTTTTCCGCGGCGCCAACGCCGTCGGCTACACGAACTATCCCGGCCCGGTCGTCGCCGGTTTTGTGAAGCACGCCGCCGCGAGCGGCATAGATATTTTCCGCATTTTTGATTCGCTCAATTATCTGCCCAATCTCCGCGTCGCCATGGAGGCCGTGCATGAAACCCACGCCCTCTGCGAAGGCGCGCTCTGCTACACCGGCGACATTCTCGACGAACGCCGCGACAAGTATTCGCTCGAGTACTACGTCCGTCTCGCCAAGGAGCTGGAGCGCATGGGCGCGCACGTCCTCGCGATCAAGGACATGGCCGGACTCTGCCGCCCCTACGCCGCGCAAAAACTCGTTAAGGCGTTGAAAGAGGAAGTCGGCCTGCCCGTCCATTTCCACACGCACGACACCAGCGGCATTGCGGCCGCCTCCGTTTTGCGCGCGGCCGACGCCGGTGTCGACGTGGTCGACCTCGCGCTTGCCTCGATGAGCGGCAGCACCTCCCAGCCCAACCTGAACTCCATCGTCGCCGCGCTTGAACACACACCGCGCAACACGAAGCTGCCGATCGATTCGCTCAACCGAATTTCCGATTACTGGGAACGCGTGCGCGAATACTACCGGCCCTTTGACACCGCGCCACGCACCGGCTCGGCCGAGGTTTACCTGCATGAAATGCCGGGCGGCCAGTACACCAATCTGCGTGAGCAGGCCGCGTCCATGGGCATTCTGAACCGCTGGCCGGAGATCGCCCGCACCTACGCGGAGGTCAACCTGCTCTTCGGCGATATCGTCAAAGTCACGCCGTCCTCCAAGGTGGTTGGCGATATGGCATTGTTCCTGTTTTCACGCGGCATCAAGCCCGCCGACGTGGTGAACCTTGAGCCCGGTTCCATTCCGTTTCCGGAGAGCGTCATCGACATGCTGAGCGGCGGACTCGGCTGGCCCGAGGGCGGCTGGCCCGAAAAGGTTTCGCGCGTCGTGCTCGGCGAAAAAGCCTACAAGGAGGCGCAGGCCAGTTACACGGCGTCATTGCGCAAATCTGCCGAGGCCAAACCGAAGAAAACCGGCAATGATAACACGCTGGCCACGCTCCGTGCCGAACTCGCCGCCAAGCTCCACCATGAGCCGACCGATGACGAGTTGTTTTCGCATTTGATGTACCCGCAGGTCTTCGCGGACTTCTCCAAGCTGCAGCGGGAAAACGGCGATGTCAGCGTGCTGCCGACGCCCGCCTTTTTCTACGGACTCAAGCCCGGCGAGGAAATCACGGTGGAGATCGAGGAGGGTAAACTTCTCATCATCCGCCTGATCAATGTCGGCGCGCCGGACAAGGACGGCCGCTGCGCCGTCAGCTACGAGCTCAACGGCATGGCGCGTCAGGCCTTTGTGCTCGACCGTCGCATCGTGCCCACGGTCAAAGCGCGGCCGAAGGCGGATCTGGCTGATCCGCTGCAAGTCGCCGCGCCCATCCCGGGCCTCATCGCCGTGTTGTCGGTTTCCGTCGGTTCGAAAGTCGCGAAAGGCGACAAGCTCTTTATGATGGAAGCGATGAAGATGCAGACGACGGTTTATGCTCCCGCGGCTGGCGTGGTGACGGAACTTTTCATCGCGCTCGGTGATACCGTTGAAAGCAAGGATCTGCTGATCAAAATGAAGCCAGCGGGCTGAGCCGCTCTTCGTCATAGAGCGTTTTTGGAAATGCCATAACCGGGTATTCCGGGGATGGCGTTTTGTGTAAGCAGCGAGCTTGCTCGCGCTTGGCGCGGCGCGCTTCGACGGAGACCTCGTTGCTGTCGCTGAGGAAACCGCAGACAGAAATCAGGAGTTCGCCATGTGCTCCCAGAAATCAGTGGTGTAGTATGAACGTGTAGGCTTGGAAATACACCTGTATCTTGGCGGGCACCGCACTGGAAATGCAGATGTTTTATAGTTCGTCTATTTCTGCGGCGCTTTTCCCGATGAAGCGGTGTCAGGCAGGGCGGTGTCCGACGACCAGCTCACGCAATGCGCGCGTTGCTCGCGATAGATCGAGGGCGGCAGGCCGATGTGCTGTTTAAAATTGCGGCTGAGGAGTGAAAGAGAGCCGAAGCCGGTGCGCGTGGCGATCTCGGTGAGCGTGAGGCTGGAATTGATGAGCAGGGTTTTGACGTTTTCCAGCCGGACGACGCAGAGGTAGTCGAAAACGGTCTGGCCAGTGACTTTGCGAAAGACGCGGGCGAGGTGCTCTTCGCTGAGTTTCACGTTCCACGCGATTTCGCCGAGGGTCAGGGAACGGGCAAAATTGTGCAGGAGATATTCCTTGGTGTGGTTGACCACGGCGTCATGGCCGCCACCGACCGGAGCTATTCCTATGGGCGTTTCATGGAGCCTCCGCGCGACATGAACGAGCAGGTTGGTGCTGAGTCCGCGCACACGGTGCCGGATGCCAGTCCGCTGCTGCTCGGCTTCGCGACGGACCGCGAGCATGATTTCCTTTACTGCGATCTCTTGGTTCGTGGTGGCCTGTTGCGCGGGGAGATGCCGAATCTCAGAAAAATGATGACGAACAAAAGCCGTCAGATCCGCTTCGGGATCGCCGTTGAGAGGACGTTGTTTACTCACCGACGGGCCGGCGTCGGGAAGGGCAGGAAACACGAGCAAAATTTTGAATAAGTGGAGACGAGGATTCCCGTTTTCTTTCGTCAAACGATAGTGCTGCAGACAGCGTTGAGGCACGATGAGAATATCGCCGCTCTTTATCTGAAGCGTGGTGCTTTGGTCGATTTCCAAAAGGCAATTTGCTTGAAGAAAAAAGAGGATTTTCCACTCTTTATTTGGGATAATGAGCTCGCCCTCTTTGGGAATGACCACACAGTACTCAGAGACGCTGTGAAAGGGAGGGCCGAGCCGTTCGATAGAGTGAAAGGTCATAGCCATACCGTGATCAATTTAAGGAAAGTAAGATCAAGGCAACCCGTAGACCAACCATTTTATTAAGGGTATTCTCATTGAGACGATACCCCCTTCATTAGCGTCGCATTTACGGAAAACCTGTTAACCCCATGCAAATGAAAAACCTGGTCCGGTGTTTAGTTTTCGTTGCGGCTCCGCTTGCGGGGCTTTCGTTAGGAGCACAAACCACGCCTCCGCTTCCAACTGAGCCGTTACCCACTGAGGAAAAAGAGGAGATCGTTGTGCTTTCTCCCTTTTCGGTGGAGACCTCCAGAGACGTGGGCTACGAGGCGAGTGCCTCTCTGGCGGGCACCGGTTTGAGCACGAAGATCACGGATCTTGGTTCTTCGGTGTCGGTCATGACGATGAAGTTTTTGGAGGACACGGGCTCGACCAAACTGGGCGACGCGCTGCTTTACCAAAACAGCATGGAGGTGACGGGTTTTGGCGGCAATCTCTCCGGAGCGACGCCCGCTCAGGGCGGCATCACGGCCGAGCCGACCTTGAGCAACGCCGCCGTAGGCACCCGCGTACGTGGTTTGGCCGAGGCCACCATGGCCCGGAATTTCTTCCGCGCGATCATCCCCTCCGACGGTTACAACACGGATCGCGTGGAGGTGAACCGCGGTGCCAACGCCCTGCTCTTTGGCGTGGGTAGCCCCGCCGGTATCATCAACACCACGACCTCCTCGGCTGTGGTGAATAAAACGTCCGGCTCCCTCGATCTGTCGACCGGCAGCTACGGCAGTTGGCGCGCCGCGGCGAACTACAACCAGGTGATTTTGCAAAACCAACTGGCGGTGCGCGTCGCCGCCGTGAAGAACGACGATAAGTACCAGCAGAAATTTGCCTTTGCCAACACCGAACGCCAATACGCCACGGCGACTTGGGATATCAAACCCTTGCGCAATCTAGGCATCTTTGATTCAACGACCGTGCGGGCGGGCTATGAAAACGGCAAGATCACCTCGAACAAGCCGCGCACGCTGACGCCCTCCGACCGTATTTCCTCTTGGTTTGATGCGACCTTGCCGCAAAACCTCAAGGATCTCGGCGCAGTAGGCAAGGTGAGCTACGACCCGACCAACGGCCCCTTCAACACCTTCACTGCGGCCGCTCACACCGCCACGATCGGCGTGGTTGACCAGGTCAACCGTTCGCCGGTCTTTATTTTTCAGGATGTCAATGCGACGTCGCCGCTGGATAATTCCATGCTGGTCAACCCCGGCACCACGCCCCCCGTTCTGGGGCGCGTGGCCGTCTCGGGCAATACCTACTTTCCCAGTACCAACAAGGTGGGCACAGCAGTCACGGCCTATTCGCGTGAGCTGAGCCGGGTGCGTCTGGATTACGCGTTGCCTGACCAGCAGTATTACTTGGGGGAGAACATGACAGATCCGACCCTTTTTAATTTCTTCGACAACCTGCTGGTTGGACCAAATTCCAAGGCTGTTTCCCACCTCAAATCGTTGGATGCCTCACTAGAGCAATTGCTGTTCAACCGCACCGCGGGCGTGGAGCTCTCCTTTAATCGGCAAAACTGGGACGAAAAATTCCGCAGCCTGCTCTCGGAAAGCGCGCCTTACATCTCCATCGACGTGAACACCAAGCTGTGGACCGGCGAGCCGAACCTAAACTATGGCCGTCCCTTCATCTCGACCTCCGGCACGGCCCGTTACAACGAGCAGCAGATCGAGACTTCTAAGGTGAAATTGTTCTACAGCCTCGATCTGGAAAAGATCCTCGGCAACCGCACGGGCAAAATCTTGGGCAAGCACGTCTTCGCCTTGCTGGGACAAAAGGAAAAGCTTGATACGGAGTTGCACACCGGCGGCACGCCCTTTTACACGCGGGACCCTTGGGCCAATGGCGGCGGCAACCAGAGTCGGCTCGCCCCGCAGGGCAAGCAGATCGTGACCTGGATTTATCTCGGCCCCTCGCTCAAGGACGCCACGACGCCGCAGGGCATCAATTTGCAGGGTTTGCAGCAGAACCTGTTGAACTTTCAGGACACGATCGGCAACGGCGTTGTCATGAGCCGCGTGCCCCCAATCATCCCCACGACCATCCCGCCCGCCACGCCTGCTCAGGTGCTCGCCATCGCCTCGCTTCCGCAGTATGCCGCGCGCGGCGAGAGTATCCAAGTGTTGCGCGAGGACGACCGGGTGTCGAACACCGCCTCGGCGGCGAGCAAGAGCAAGCGCACGCTCGATTCGAAGGCCTTCTCAACCCAGAGCAACTGGCTCTCCGACCAGATCGTCACCACCGTGGGCTGGCGCAAGGAGGATGCGCACACGCTGCGCGCCAACGCGCCGATCCAGAGCCCGGAGCTCTACGCGCAGGTGAATGATACGGATTTCGTTAACCTGACCAACCCGGCGACGGGCCCGTTGATCACCAGAAGTCAGGATTTTAGTAAAACGCTTTTCGCCTGGAGCGCCGTCGCCAAGGCACCCAAGTCGTGGCTTAAACCGGTGCCGTTCATTTCCGCGTTTAACCTTTACACGGGGTCCTCGGAAAACTTTGACCCACCTGATACCAAGGTGACCAATGTCTTTGGCGCGGATCTGGCCCCGCCGAGCGGCAAAACCAAGGAGTCTGGCCTTTATTTTGAGGTGTTGGACGGGCGGATTTCCGTGCGCCTGAACTTTTTCGAAACCACCCAGAACGGCAGTTTTAATCAGACCCTCAACGGCCTAGGTGCATCGATCCTGTCCGCGCACAAGAGTGTCTACGACATCTCGCACAATGGTTTCACGGGCGCGCCGGTGGCGGGCGCCTCGGGCTACCCGAATAGCTATTATGCGCCGCCCCAGGCGCTGCTGGATTTGTACAGTTGGAAAACCGCCGGTGCCACCGGATCGTATGTCGACCCCGGCGTGCGCGACACCAGTGATTTTGTCACCAAGGGCAAGGAGCTCGAAGTGTCCTACAAGGCGACGCGAGGCCTGTCGTTTATCTTCAATGTGTCCGAACAGGAGTCGGTGCGCACCAATACCGGCGCCGACACGTACAAGCTTCTATTTAACACGCCGACCGTCAGCTCCACCGGTGCTGCCGGCGCGCCGCTGGCCGTGGAATGGCTAAACCCCTGGGCGCTGCAGATTCCACTGAACCAGGGTGCCATCGGCAAGGAGGGCACGTCCGACCGTAATCTCTTGGCGAATAACTTTCAGACCTTCACCTTGAATCCGTTTAACACGGCGCGCGCCGCCGACGGGTCCGTGGCCACGGAACTGCGTAAGTGGCGCGCCAACTTAGTCTCAAACTATGAGTTCAGGGAAGGCACGCTGAAGGGTTTTGGCGCGGGCATGGGCGTGCGTTGGCTCGACAAGGCCGCCATCGGTTACCCGGTGATCACCGTCGAGTCCGACCTGAGCCCCAGCGATGGCGTGGCCGAGCTCAGTGATATCCGCGTTTCGGACACACGTCATCCTTACTACAGCCCGTCGGAGACGATGTATGATGCGTGGATTTCATATGGCACCAAGGTATTCAAGAAAAAGTACGACCTGAAGGTGCAGCTCAACGTCCGTGATCTCTTCACCCACAACAAACTCGTGCCTGTCGGGGCAAATCCCGACGGCTCGATCGCGCTGTGGTCCATCGCCGAGGGTCGCAAGTTCACGCTCTCGACCAAGCTCTCGTTCTAAAGTCGGTTTTCTATTTGGTTCGGGGTTTCTGTATTTGGTGTGCCGCGTAGTAGCGAAAGACTACGCGGCATAGCCACGGCCCCGCTGGTATAAAAAAGCTGAGAGCCCGTGCCAGTGCTCGATCATTCTTTATCTCAATTTATAAACCTCGTGATTCTGGCCGATTTCCTACCTCCGCGCCGCGATGTTTCTTGGGATTATGCCCGCCAGGTGGGCGTCACCCACGCCATCGTACGCTGTCATCCCCGCGACACGGGGCTGACGCCGCCGTATGAAATCGACTCGCTGCGCGCCGTGCAGAAAGACTTCGCCGCGGCCGGCTTCACCGTCGCCGGTCTGGAGGGCGACGCGTTTGACCTGCAGCGCATTAAGCTCGGGCTTCCCGGACGCGACGAGGATATCGCGCTCTATCAGCGAATGCTGCGCAACATGGGCGAGCTCGGTATCCCGCTGCTTTGCTACAATTTCATGGCCACGATCGGCTGGTGCCGAACTGATACCCATGTGCCAACACGTGGCGGTGCCATGACCAACCGCTTCGAGCTCGCCGCGCTGGATCCCGCGCCTGTCGCGCCGGAGCTGTGCGTCACCGAGGAAAAACTCTGGGAGAACTACGCGTATTTCATCACCCGCGTGTTGCCCGTCGCCGAACGGGCGGGCGTTAAAATGGGCCTGCATCCCGATGATCCGCCGCTCTCGCCGCTGCGCGGTGTGGGCCGCATTTTTACCTCGGCCAAGCATTTCGAACGCGCACTCGCGCTGAGCGCGTCGCCCAGCCATGGCGTCACCTATTGCCAGGCCAATTTTCTCGCGATGGGCGAGGACATCGCCGCCATCGCGCGCCGCTTTGCTGATCGCATCGTGTTCGTGCATTTCCGAGACATCGTCGGCACCGCCAAGGATTTCACGGAGGTGTTTCACGATGCAGGCCCGACGGACATGCCCGCTATGCTCCAGCTTTATGACGAGATTGGTTTCCGCGGACCCATTCGCGTCGATCACGTTCCCTCTCTCGCGGGCGAGGAAGACCTGCCGCATGGTTATGCCAAGCTCGGTCGGCTTTTCGCCCTCGGCTACATAAAGGGCATTCTCGACACCGCTCACATTTCCTACCGCTAAATATCTCCTATGAATATCGAACCCCAGAACGAAGGCCTGCTGCAAAAGGAGGCCAAGATGATGAAACTCGAAAAGCTCATCGCTGCCCGCGAGACCATTTCGACCAAGGAATTTCCGATTCCCGTCAAGGAACTACTCGCCCGCTACGAGCAGCTCTATGCCGGTGCGATCAGCGACGTGCTGCGCGAACACGCGCTGCTCGACCAAGGCATCGGCCAACTCATTCCGCTGCGCCCTGAGCGCACGGTGGCCGGCATCGCCTTCACCGTGAAGAGCGCGCCCAACGTCAAAATCACCGGCGAAATGACTTTCCGCACGCAGATGCTCGACGAAATGCAGGCCGACGCCTTTGTCGTCTGGGACACCAGCAACGACGACAAAGCCACCCTTTGGGGCGGCGTCATGACCGCCACGGCGGTGGGCAAGGGGATTCGCGCCGCGTTGATCGACGGCGGCATTCGCGACACGCACCAGATTTTGGAGAAAGATTTCCCGGTATTCTACAAGCACCGCATCCCCAACGGCAGCCTTGGCCGCTGCTTGATCACGCATTACCAGGTGCCGATTCAGATTCGCGGCGTGATCATCAAGCCTGGCGACGTGGTCATCGGCGACATCGATGGGGTGGTGGTCGTGCCGCGCGATATTGCCTACGAGGTCTTGGTTCGGGCGGAAGAAATCCGCGCCAACGAGAAAAAGATTTTTGGCTGGGTCGCCGAAGGCCAGACCGTCCACCAGATCACGGACAAAGGCGGATACTTTTAAGCGCGACGACAGCCTACGCCCCGATTTTTTCACGAATAACTTCATCCTTACCCCATGTCACTCCCGCGGCTCCGTTGGCTTATTCTTGGCCTGCTCTTTCTATCGACGGTGATCAACTATGTCGACCGGCAGGCGCTCTCGATCCTGCTCCCGACGCTGCGGACTGAACTGGGGCTCACGACCTCGGATTATGGCATGATCACGACGGTGTTCATGCTGGCCTACACCGTGGGCCAGTTATTTGCAGGCATGTGGGTGGATAAAGTTGGGGCGCGCATCGGGTTTGCCGTTTTCATCGTAGCCTGGTCGCTGGCAGCTGGTTTGCATGCGTTGGCGACCGGGGCGTTGACCCTGATTCTAATGCGCGGCCTTCTGGGTTTATCCGAGGCAGGCAACTGGCCGGCGGGAGGGAAAGTTGTCTCGCGTTGGTTTCCTTCCGGGCGGCGGGCTTTTGCCATGGGGGTGTTTGATGGAGGCTCTGCTGTTGGCGCGATCATCGCACCGCCGATCGTCGCCTTTGTCGCCCTGCAATTTGGCTGGCGCGAGACGTTTGTTATCACTGGCTTGATGGGCTTTCTCTGGCTCGCGGGCTGGCTCTGGGCTTACGACTCGCCGGAGCGCCATCGGTGGTTGTCGGATTCTGATCGAGCCACCGCCCTGAAGGAGGTGGACGCGGTCAAAGCGGGCGAATGCGGTTTCGGCTCCGCGATGTCCATGATCATCCGCACCCGCCAGCTCTGGAGCCTGCTGGCCGTCCGCATGATCGCGACGCCGGTCTGGTGGTTCTACGTTTTCTGGCTGCCTGACTACCTGAGCCAGGTGCGCGGCTTTTCGCTGATGGAAATCGGCACGTATGCATGGATTCCCTACCTTGCGGTCGATGGTGGCAAGATGCTCGGCGGCGCGGTTTCCGACTGGCTGCTCCGGTGCGGCCGCAGCACGACCTTTGCGCGCAAGAGCGTGATGGTCACCGGCGCCTTACTGATGGGCGCCGGCATCCTCGTGATCAGTGCGTCTTCGCCGATCACCGCCATCGCGTGGGTCTCTGTCGCTACCTTCGGGTTCGGCATGTGGAGCGTCAACATCCTCGCCTTGCACGCGGATATTTTCCCCTCTGCGACAATGGGTAGCGCGGTGGGGCTCACTGGTATGGGCGCAAGCCTGGGCGGCGCGGCGTTCACCTTCGCTATTGGCCGTATCGTCACGGTGGCGGGCTACGATCCGGTATTCTGGATCGCCGGCACGCTGGCGATTCTAGCGAGTGTCGTGCTGATCTTCGGCCTGGGCCGCGTGCAGCGCATCGAACAAATATAACCTACGACCATGGCTAAAAATTGGATAGATGATCATTTTCTGCTCAAGACCGAAGCCGCTCGACGGCTCTATCACGAGACGGCGGCGGCGCTGCCGATCATTGATTATCATTGCCACCTCGACGCCAAAGAACTGGCCGCGGACCGGCATTTCGAGAACATCGCGCAGCTCTGGGTCACCGGCGATCCGTACAAGCACCGAGCCATGCGCATCACCGGCGTGCCCGAGGCGGAGATCACCGGCCCGGCCACCGACCGCGCGAAATTTGACCACTGGGCGCGCACGCTGCCGCGCACGCTGGGCAACCCGCTGCACCACTGGAGCGCGCTTGAACTCCTACGTTACTTCGGCGTGGACGAACCACTCACCAGCGAGTCTGCTCCGCGCGTCTGGGAGGCCTGCAACGCTCGGCTGCGCGAGCCCGGTTTCACCGCTCGCGGTCTCCTGAGCCAGCGCCAAGTCGCCTGCGTGTGTACTTCCGACCGCCTGCTCGATGATCTTTCGGGCCCTGCGATCCTCGCCACCTCCGGCTTTGGCACACGCGTGCTGCCCTCGCTGCGTTCTGATGACATCGTCGCAGTGGAAACGACAGGCTACGGCGATTGGTTAAAGCAACTCGGCCTCGCCACCGGAGTGACGGTTGACAGCTACGAAGCCTTCAGAGGCGCCGTCGGCAAACGCCTCGACGCCTTTGATGCGCTCGACTGCAAACTCGCCGACCATGGGCTCGACGATTTCGCCTACCTGCCGACAAGCGACGAGGCCACGGCCGCGTTGTTCAAACAGCGGCTGTCGGGTCTGCTCGCTTCGGCCACCGACACCATCCGCCTGCGCTCCGGCCTGCTTCGCTTCCTCGGGGTGGAGTACGGTCGCCGCGGCTGGCTCTTACAGGTGCATCTCGGCGCGCAGCGTTTCACCAGCAGTCGCCTACGCAAACAGGTGGGCCCCGCCGGCGGCTTCGCCTGTGTGGGCAAGGCCAACGACATCCCGAGCGTCTGCGTCTGGCTGGATGAACTGGAGCAGGCCGAAGCGCTGCCTAGAACCATTCTCTATCCACTCAACCCGGTCGATTTTCCTGCGCTGGCCACGCTTGCCGGTTCCTTCCCCGGCGACGGCGTGGTGGCCAAGGTCCAACTTGGGCCAGCGTGGTGGTTCAACGACCACGCCTGGGGCATGCGCGCGCAACTCGATGCCATCGCCAATCACGGCATCCTCTCGATCTTCATCGGCATGACCACCGATTCCCGCAGCCTGCTCTCGATGGCCCGGCATGAGTATTTCCGCCGCGTGCTCTGTGGTTGGATCGGTGAGCAGATCGAGGCGGGAATGCTGCCCGACGATCACGCTGCGCTGTCCGGACTCGTGCGCGACATTGCCTATGAAAACGCCCGCCGTTTCCTGCGTCTTTGAAAACCATTTCTCCCATGAACGATCTATATTTCCAAAACAAAGTGGCTGTTGTCACCGGTGCGGGCGGCACGCTCTGCTCCGCCATCTGCATCGAACTCGCTCGGCGCGGCGCCAAAGTCGCGCTGCTTGGCCGCACGCTTCCCGCGCTCGAAAAAGTGGCCACCGAGATCAAAGCTGCCGGTGGCTTGGCTCTGGTGGTTGGTTGCGACGTGATTGATCCCGCTTCGGTCGAGTCCGCGCGCGCCACGGTGACGCGTGAATTCGGTGTGCCGCAT
>Ga0209181_10001382_pt1 | contig 42665 bp, 38 predicted proteins | sample MAT05_FD_187208 | JGI IMG/M metagenome (GOLD analysis project Ga0209181, IMG submission 187208) | Freshwater microbial communities from Lake Fryxell liftoff mats and glacier meltwater in Antarctica - MAT-05 (SPAdes) (version 2) | ecosystem: Environmental > Aquatic > Freshwater > Ice > Liftoff... | reverse complement strand
CGAAGCGCGACCGAAGGGCGCGCGAGAAAGGCCGAACAAGTGCGGAGTCGACGAGCCGGAGGCGCGCCGAGCACGACGAGTTCCGAGTCCAGTAGTCCCGACCAACGTGAAGTCGACAGCCTGGTCGCCGTCGGGGCTGCTGGGTGAGCGAGTTGCACTTCCCGTTGCGAGTTGGACGGTTCCTTGGGGAGGTGCGGGGCGATCGCTTGGGAGGCGGTCTGGGTATTTGGTGGATTGGGTCGATGGATGTGGCGGGGCATGGAGTTGAGATTTGGATACGTCTTGGGGAGGACGGGGTATCGGGGTGGACCTCAAAATTGCAGCTAGTAATGAGAGAGTTGTTTTCTGGTGGTTCGACTGTGGGGGGTGTGGCGGCATCTCCTGCGCGCGAGCTATATCTAAGTAATTCTAGACGGTTGGGAGGTGGTGGCGGTGAACGTGGGCGTTGCGGTGGATTGGATGTCTTGGGTTGGTGCGTGGGTAGGTGTCCGTCTCTTCGTGGATGGGGGAATCAAAGGCTTGGATGGCCTGGTCTGTGTATCTGGGGGTCAGCGTCGGAGGGAGAGGAGGCGGTCGAGAGGGCTGCGGACTGCGTTGGGGCCTCGATCGAGGACGTGGGTGTAGATCATGGTCGTCGAAAGGTCGGAGTGGCCGAGGAGCTCTTGGACTGAGCGAACGTCGTAGCCGTCCTCCAAGAGGTGCGTTGCGAAGGAGTGGCGGAAGGTGTGGCAGCTCGCTTGCTTATTGATCTTCGAGGCGGCTACGGCATGGTGGACTGCGTTCTGGAGGACGGTCTCGTGGAGGTGGTGGCGGCGACGCTCACCGGTTTCGGGTAGCGTGTAGATGCGGGTGGCCGGGAAGACCCACTGCCAGGCAAGGTTGCGACCCGCGTTGACGAGCTTGCGGTCGAGGGAGTTGGGTAGCTCGACCCAGCCTGCGCCTTGCGCCAGATCGCTGATGTGTAGCTGCTGGACGCGTGCTAGCTGCTCACGCAGGGCGGGGACCAATGTCACGGGCAACATTGTATGCCGATCTTTGTCGCCCTTCCCTTCCCGAACGATGACGGAATGGCGCTCGAAATCGATGTCTTTGACGCGCAGGCGGCAGCATTCCAGCAGACGCAGACCACAGCCGTAGAGCAGCGTCGCCATGAGCTTCGCAGTGCCTTCGATGAGATCGAGGACCGATGCGACCTCGGCCCGTGACATCACGACGGGTAGTTTGCTCGGGCGGGTGGCACGGACGACTTTGTCGAGCCAGGGCAGCTCGATCTCGAGCACGTGGCGGTACAGGAACAAGATGGCCGAGAGTGCCTGGTTCTGGGTCGATGCAGCAACGTTCTGACCGAGCGCGAGGGAGCTCAGGAACGCGGTGACCTGTTCGGCTCCGAATCTCGCTGGGTCGAGGCCGCCATTGAAGGCGTGATAGCGCCTCATCCAATGGATGTAGCTCTTTTCCGTGCGGGGACTCATGTGGCGGAGGCGCATCGTCTCTCTCGCCCGCTCACCGAGCGGACGCACTGTGGTCGTGGGTTGGACAGGTGCTGCGTCGGGTGACGTGTCTCTTGAACGGGGTGACATTGGATGTCTCCTTCTGGCTGCCGGACAGCGGATGAACTCGCGGATTGGCGAAGTTTGGTAACCAGCTGAGCGCATGTCAATGTAGCGAGGGCGATTTGGATTCTGTGCCCTCGCCTCGCCACTTCACTTGCTTGGTGAATCGGTCGGCGCTGCGATGATGCTTCGCGAATGGGATCGGGTGTGCGAAGGTCCGCACCGTGCTGCGCGCCACCCTCATCTCCCACTCGGAATCGTACTACTCGACACGGCGGCTGCTCGAGGCTGGGCAGCGCCTGGGTTACGTGATGGCTCGGGTCGACCCGATTCGTGTCGTCCTGCGCGCTGCGGGCTCACCGGGTGCGGGAGCCATCAATTCGCTGCCTGGCATCCTAGAAGACGGGGTCGAGCATGCGGTCCCTGACGTCGTGATGCCGCGCATTGGAGCGACGCTCCAATCGTGGAGCCTGGCGTTGCTCGAGGCGTGGCTAATCCGGGGTGCTCGTTCGGCGCTCGCTCCGACTGCGATTGCCCACGCTTCCGACAAGGTCCTGACGACCTTGCGCCTGGTCGCCGCTGGTGTGCCAGTCGTGCCAACGCTGGCTGTGCGGGAGCCGTTCCACGTTGATTCGGCACTCGATCAGCTCGGTGCTGACGCTTGGATCATGAAGTCGCGGACCGGGACCGGAGGCGGGGGCGTGGCGCTCGTGCATGGGCGCTCATCCGCGCGTTCGGTGCTCGGAGCGCTTACCGCCCAGCGCGAGACGGTCCTGGTTCAGCCCTTCGTGCGAACCGCTCCCACGCGCGACCTGCGCGTCCTGATCGCAGGCATGGAGCCTCTTGCAGCGTATTGGCGCGAGGCCCAGGGTGACGAATTCCGGGCCAATGTGCATCGCGGAGGAAAGGCACGCGAGGCGGGTGCGGACGAGCTGCCAGCGGGGGCGCTCGACCTGGCGCTGGCGGCGGCCCGCGCTACCGGATTGCCGTTTTCCGGTATCGACCTCATCGAGACGGCCAACGGGCTCGCCGTCTTGGAAGTTAACGCAAGCCCTGGTTTCCAAGGGGTCGAAGAGGCAACTGGACGCGACCTCGCGACCCCGTTCGTACAGCGCTGGATGGCCTGGCCCTCGAATCCCGCTACGTAGTCAAAGCGAGGACGCAACTTGACCAGTGACGCACAAGACATCTGGGACCTCGTACTGGTAGGGGGCGGCCTCCAGAACGGCCTCATTGCTCTCGCCTGTCTCGATGCGCGGCCGCAAGCGCGGGTGCTGATCATGGAGCGCGGACCGGCGCTCGGCGGCAACCACACCTGGAGCTTTCACGTCGAATCGCTGGCGCCTGACGTGCGACGCTGGTTCGATCCGCTGATCGAGCACAGCTGGCTTCGCTACACGGTGCGCTTCCCGGACCTGGAACGAACACTCGAGCACGCCTACGCGACTTGCTCTTCGGAACACTTCGCGAAGGTGCTCGAGGAGCGATTCGCGCAGGCGCCTAACGCAGAGATCCGGGTTGGCACCGAGGTGTCTGAGCTCGGACCTTCGGGCGTTCGGCTCGCAGACGGAACGCTGGTCGAAGCGCGCCTGGTGGTGGACGCGCGCGGGCCGGTGGACGCTCCGAACGCGGCGAGTAGCGGCTTTCAGAAGTTCGTGGGTCTCGAGGTCGAGTTCGATCGCGAGGTCGACCCCACGACCGCCTTGCTGATGGACGCGACCGTCGAGCAGCTGGGCGCATTTCGCTTCGTTTATCTGCTGCCTTTTTCAGCCACGCGTGCACTGGTCGAAGACACCTACTTTGCCAATGAGCCGGAACTCGATGTCGCGGCTGTGCGCGCGCGCGTCCTCGAATGGCTGGCGGCGCGCGGGCTCGGGGTGAAGAAAGTACTGCGCGAAGAGCATGGCGTCCTGCCTATGCCCTGGCGTCCCGCTGGGCCCATTCCGCGAGTCGCTCCGCTGGTCGCTGGCTATCGTGGTGGTTGGTTCCATCCTGCGACGGGCTATTCGGTACCGGTCGCGGTGCGGCTCGCGCAGCACGTCGCGTCGCATGCCCCGGGCGAGGTTTTTGGAGCGGACTTCGACGCGCTCGCGGACGAGCAGGAGTCGCAGGCGCGCTTTGCGCATCTATTGAACGAGCTGCTATTCGTGGCCGCGGAGCCTGACCTGCGCTGGAAGGTCTTCAGACATTTCTACGAGCTGCCGGATGACCTGACGCTGCGCTTCTATGGAATGACGCTGACTGGCGCCGACAAGCGACGCATGTTCCTGCGAAAACCTCCGCCCGGCGTGAGCTTCTGGAAGGCCATGAAGATCCTGCCGGGCTGGGGGCTGCGCTAGGTTAAGCTAAGGTGGCGCAGGCCTTGCGGAGTTCGGCGAGGCAGTGATCGGCGGCCTGCTGATCACCGCGACCGAGCGCGACCATCGCGGCTACGACCTGTGGCACCTCGGTCTCGGTCGCGCCGGACTGGACTGCGAAGTTGCGCGCATGCAGGCGCATGTGGCCACGCTGGATGCCCTCCGAAGCGAGGGCGCGGGTCGCCGCGAGGTTCTGCGCGAGACCGACGGCGGCTACGATCTCCGAGAAGCGGGTTGCTTCGGTGACGCCGAGCACCTTGAAGTTGGCTTTCACGGCGGGATGCACGGCGGTGATGCCGCCGACGGTGCCGAGCGCGAGTGGCATGTCCATGCGGCCGACGAGGAACTCGTCTTCGACGCGCCACTTGGCGAGCGCGGTGTAGCGCCCTTCGTAGGCTGCAAAGGCGTGGGCGGCGGCTTCGACGGCGCGGAAGTCTTGGCCGGTTGCGAGCAGCACCGCGTCGATGCCGTTCATGATGCCCTTGTTGGCGGTCACTGCGCGGTACGGATCGGCCTCGGCGAAGCGGCTCGCCTCGACGATGCGCCGGGCCTCGTCGTGGTCCATCGCGGACTCGCCGCCACCCGTCTTCAGGGCGACGCGGCCTTCGACGTGAACGCGGCGGTGCATCGGCAGGTTCGAGAGGATGCGCAGACCGACGCGCGCTCCAGTCCACGCCTCGAACAGCGGCGCTGCTTCTTCGGCCATCGAGTTGACGGCATTGGCGCCCATCGCGTCGCGCACGTCGACGTGGATGTGGATGACCGCGATCACCTGGCCATCGGGATGTGCGAGGCGCCGCACGCGGGCTTCACGAAAGCCTCCGCCGGCTGCGAGCAAGCGCGGATGGAGGCGGTCGAGCGCGGCCTTGAGCTCACCGAGGTGGTCTTCGAGGCACTTCTCCAGCACGCCCTCGGCCGGCGGCTCCGGGAAGTGGATCTGCCCCGTCATGATCGGGTCGGTCGAGCGTGCGATAATGCCATCGCCATCACGCAGGAGGCGCGCGGCGAAGCTCGCTGCGGCGACGACCGAAGGCTCTTCGATCACCATCGGAATCACATAATCGCGCGCATTGACTCGGAAATTTGTCGCGAAGCCGAGCGGCAAAGAGAAGCGCCCGACGTTGTTCTCGCTCATATGGGCGGCAATCGACTGGGGCAGTCCATTGTCGGGGCTCATCAGGGGATCGAGCGACTCGCGTTCGACTCCGGCGAAGCTCGCGACGGCCACGAGACGCTCTTCGGCGGTCAGCTTCGAGAAGCCAGGCAAGCGACTACTGCGCTCGATCATTCGATTCCCCTTCCCAGTTGGCAGGTGTAAGCGCGCGCTCAATGCGGTGCGGCGCGCGGCCGAGAGCATGCACCGTCTTGGCACCGACGAGGAACATCGCGGTCACGAAAGCGCGTCGAAACTCCATCATCGCATCGTACGCCTTGTCCTCGGACTCGGCCGCGGCCTTCAGGAGCGGCAGCGCCATCGCCGTCACCGAGGCGCCGGCGGCAATCGCTCGGGCTGCGTCGAGGCCGCTGCGCAGGCCACCCGATCCGATCACGGGAGTCCCCGCGCCGGCTTCGACGCACGCGCGTAGGCTCGTTACGGCGGGCACGCCCCAGTCCGCGAACAATGCGCCGAGTGACTGGCCGCCCTGGTCGGGTGCGCGCTTGCCTTCGATGAGCGTCCACGAGGTCCCGCCGGCACCAGCGCTCTCGATGAATGCGAACGGGTTCGCGCCTATCGCGTCGGCGGCGACCAGCGCGCGCACGTCGGCGCGGGTGAGGCCCTGCCCCACCTCCTTGACGCCGATTGGGAACGCGGCCGAACGCGCAGCCGCGCGCATCGCTGCCACGAGCCCCGCGAAGTTGGTGTCGCCTTCCGGCTGAACCGCCTCTTGCGCGGCGTTCAAGTGGAGCACCAGGGCGTCAGCGGAGACATCGCTGACGAGTTCGGCGAGCTGTCGGTCACCGACGCCGTAGTTCAGCTGGACCGCGCCGACGTTAGCGATGAGCAGGGGAAGATCGGGGGCTTCTTCTTTGACGCGAAACGTCATGCGCGACTCCGGTCGCAGCAGCATCACACGCTGGGAGCCGAGTCCCATGCCGATGCCGGCGCGGGCCGCCGCCCTCGCGAGGCGCCGATTGAGGGTGCCCGCGAGCTCAGTGCCGCCGGTCATGCTGCCTACGATCAGGGGGAAGGCGAGGCGCTTGCCGAGGAACGTCACCGACGGGTCGACGTCGGCCAGGGCGAGTTCGGGCAGAGCACGCGGCGTGAGGCGAATCGCGTCCCAGCCGAGCGGTCGCGTGACCTCGACCTCGTCGTGCAAGGCCAGCCGCAGGTGGTCGTCCTTGCGGTTGGTGATGGTCGCGTCAGGCTGGCCGCTTGCGTCGTCCGCGCTGTTCATGCCGCGACCTGTGCCACAGGTCGGCGTCCCGAGCCAGCCCTGGACGCGAGCTGCTTGCGAGCCACATCCGCGACGGGCATGGTGCGGACGACAACGCACGGAGGGGGCTCACGTTGAACGACCCACATCAGATCAACCTCAATCACCTCCGTTACTTCTACGAGGTGGCGCGCTCTGGCAACATGCGCCGTGCGGCGACCCGCATCGGGATCTCGCAGCCGGCGCTCTCGAAGCAGGTGCAAGCGCTGGAGGACACGATTGGGCTGCAGCTCTTCTATCGTACGCCCAAAGGGCTCCAGCCGACGGGCGACGGCGAGGTCGCGTTCAGCTACTGCGAGCGCATCTTCGGCCACCTGCGGGACCTCGAGGCGGCACTCGATCTGCGCCGCAAGGGCTCGGCCGGGCGGCTGAGTATCGGTGCGGTCCACTCGATCGCGACGCACCTCCTGCCGGGGTACCTGAAGAGCTACCGCAAGGACTTCCCGATGGTGCGGATCAAGGTCGTGACGGTGCGGTCGCGGGCGGTCCTGAAGGCCTTGTCCGAGCATCGTATCGACATCGGACTCATCGCCGAGGAACCCGACGCGAGCGAGTTCTCGTGGCGCCCGTTCATGAAGACGCCGCTGGTGGTGGTCGCTTCGCCGCGCCATGCACTGGCACAGGAGACCGGTCCTTTCGGGGTCGACCGGCTCCATCGAGAAGACATGGTCGCGTTCGATCCACCAGCGCCGACGCGCCGCGTGACGGACCGCTACCTCGCCAAGACCGGGGTCGAGCCGCGCATCATCGCGGAGTGTCCGAGCATCGACACGATGATCGGGATGGTCGAGGAGGACATCGGATTCTCGATCCTGCCCCGCCACTGCGTCGAGCGCGAAGTGGCCTCCGGTAAGCTCGTGGTGCTGCCGGTCAGCGACTGGAAGCTCGAGCGTACGCTCTACCTCGTGCATCTCGCTGGACCGCCGCTGTCGCCCACCGTGCGCCACTTCGCGGACCTGTTCCAAACCTTGGGAAGTGCGTGATACCGTCCGGCCATGCCGAACGTTGACCTTGGTCCGCCGCTTGAAATCAGCTCATTTCGCCAGATGGCGGCGGTCGCGTGGGACCATCCCTTCGACCCGTCGATCTATGGCTACCTCGACTTCGATGCGACCGTGCTCGAGGCGCGACTGAGTGAGCTCCGGGCGCAGGGCTCGCGCGTGACGGTGACGCACATGGTGGCGCGCGCGATGGCGCTGGCGCTGCAGCGCCATCCTTCGATGAACGTGATGCTGCGCCGACGACGACTCTATCCGCGCAGGCACGTCGACATCTTCCTGCAGGTCGTGATGCCGGACCCGTCAGGGCTCGGCAAGGCGGACCTGTCGGGCGTGAAGATCGTCGACTGTGACCAGAAGGACGTGGCCGAGATCGGGCGCTTCTGCGACGAGAAGATTGCCCTCGTACGCAACCGCACCGACCCCGAGCTGCAGAAGAGCAAGGACACGATCGCGAAGATCCCGCGCTTCCTGCTGAAGGGCATCGTGCGCTTCTTCGCGTGGTGCCAGCGCGAGCCGAACTGGCGCATGAAGTGGGCCGGCATGCCGAAGGATCCGTTCGGCTCGGCGATGATCAGTAGCCTCGGAATGCTCGGGATCGAAACGGCTTTCGCGCCGCTCTTTCCGCTCGGCGGGCCCGCGCTGATTATGCTGGTCGGGGCGATCAAGCTGCAGCCGGTGTGCCTCGAGGACGGGACAATCGTAGCGCGGCGCACGCTGCGCCTATGCGGCACGTTCGATCATCGCGTGGTTGACGGCTTTCATCTGGCGCAGCTCGCCAGCGAGCTGAAGAAGCTGCTCGAGGTCGAGGCGGCGACGCTCTAAGGCACCGTCACGGACCCAAGTTGGTTCGGGTGACGATCAGGCGCGGCCTCACCTCGCCGAATGAGAGAAAAAGATTGCTTCGACCGCCTGGGCGGGTAACGTGCGGAATCACAGCACCGTAGCCTTCATTGGGCGGTCGCTGAGCTTCCCGACGACAACCATCCCTTCGATGCTGCCGTTGGCGGTCACCGCCGGCTCGCCGGTGGAACCTCTCAAGTCTTGACCGGAGTATCTCCCCTATGTCCGAAGACGGCTCCAGTCCGTCCGGACGCTGGCCCTGATTCCGTAGTTACGTTCATGCGTTACGCGGGGTCGGGGCGACGTGGAAGCCGCGCGAGCAGTTCAACCACTAGCGTTCCAATCAATCGCGTGACGCATGTGCCTCGAGTGGGCACTGCGAGATGACCCTCGAAGGGACTGGACCACTTTGTTCCGTCCGCGAAGGGGTCACGACGGAGGTGGCTCATGCTCGACACCCCTCGTTCGCTCAAGCTGCAGCCGCGGGTGCCTGGTGCCGGCGCGCGCGCTGTGCTGTTCGGCTATCTGCTTCGCTCCGGAGCGCGGGACAAGGCCGCACTGATGCTCGAACGGCTCGACCCCGACGCGGTCGGCAAGCTCGTGAGCCTGCTCGACGGTGAGGAGCTGCGGCAGATGGCTGCGCTGTGCTTCTCGGCGGCGCACGTCGGGCGTGCTGTGGCGCTGGATGTGCCGTCGCTCGTCCGGCTGTGTCGCAGTGGCGATCACGATGACATCGAGCGCTGCATGCGGCGGCTGCCAACCGACATCGTCGGACGAATATTACCAGCACTGCCTGACGACCGTCGGCGTGCACTCGAGCGCAGCATCATGCGTTCGCTTCGCACGAGTAGTGCCGCAGGACAGCGGGCGGAGCGCTTCTGGGCCGCCCTCAGACTGCGTCGCCTCTTTCGAAGATAGTCCAGCCGTAGTGCTCGCGGAGGAGGCGCAGCGTCTTCATCATCGGTAGCCCGATGATGGCGGTCTCGTCGGAGCACTCGGGGTCGCCTTCGATCTGGGAGAAGAGCGCAATACCCAAGCCTTCGAGGCGGTAGCTGCCACAGCAATCGAGCGGCTGGTCGCGGGCAAGGTAGGTCGAGATCTCCGCGTCGCTCAACGGATGCATCGTGAGCGAGTGCACGTCGATGGCGACGTGGACTTCGTCGAGGCGTGCCACGGCGACCGCCGTGATGAGCCGATGGGTGGCGCCCTGGAGGCGCTTCAATTGAGCGACGGCGCGGTCGACGCGGCCGGGCTTGTGGAGGATCTCGCCGTCGGGAGAGACGCACACCTGGTCGGAGCCGATGACGAGCGCGTCGCGGAATGCGGGGCGCGAGGCCACCGCGAGGGCCTTCTGGCGCGCGAGCAGAGTGGCTGCTGCGAATGGCGTGGCGCCTGCGGGGATGACCTCTTCGAGCTCGGGCGAGACGGTGTCGAAGGGGACGCCGATGCGGCGGAGAACGTCCGCACGATAGCGACTGGTGGAGGCGAGGACGAGTCGTGGCATGGCGCGAGCATCGTCGTTTGAGGGCCGAGGTCAAGCTGGATTCTGATGGCGAACCGCGCCATGCTCTCGCCGATGCGCCTGGTGCTCGCAGTTGTCTCGACCAGTCTGTTTGGTGGCGCTGCGTTGGCGTACGAGCTGTACGTGACGGCCGGCGGCGTGCCGATCCGCTGGTATGAGCGCGAGCTCGAGGTCGGCGTCGCGCCTTCGCCCGCGATGCTCGACGCGGACGCGACGATGAAGGCGGTCGCGCTGTCGGTTGGGGCCTGGACGGCGATCGACTGCGACGGTCCAAAGGTGACCACGGCACTCGATCCGAGCGCGGCGATCGACGACGCGGACGGCAAGAACAGCGTCGTGTGGTTCACCGACGCCAATGCCTGGCGACAGCAATACTCGGTCACCGAGCTCGCGCGCACGCTGGTCATCCACAAGTCGCTGTCCGGGACAATCGTCGAGGTGGACATCGCAGTGAACCTCGGTGGCTTCGCGTTCTCTGGCGGTGACAGCTGCGAACTCGACCGCTACGACCTGCGTGGCGCTTTGACCCATGAATTCGGCCACTTCTTCGGACTCGATCACAGCCTTGTGACGGGCGCGACGATGGCCGCCAAGAGCGACCCCGGTGACTGCGAGATGCGCACGCTCGACGCCGACGACCTCGCAGCGTTCTGCGCGAGCTACGACCGACCGGCTGAGGTCGAGCTCACGCCCGAGCCAGAGCCCGAGGTGATCGAGCGCGTACCCGAGGTGGTCGAAGCGGTGGCAGCGGTCGAGCCCGATCGGCCGCGCGAGGACGACGGGTGCGCGGGAGGTGCAAGTGCGTCGGTTGTGCTCGCGCTGGCGTTCGCGGTCGGTCGAATCAGACGCGCGCGTCGAGCCACTGCGTCAGGTCGGTGAGCACGGCGCCCTTCTCAGGCTCGTTCAGGACCTCGTGATAGAGGGCCGGATATGGGATTTGCGTCTTGTCCTGGCTTCCGACTGCCTTGAACCACTTGTCCTGCGCGGCGACCGACACGAGCTTGTCCTGACCCGCGGTCAGCACGAGCAGCGGCGTGCGAATCGAACCGGCGCGCTCGAAGGCGCGGACCTGCGCTGCGAGGAACTCGGTGTACCAGCGCGCGGTCGCCTTCTTCGTGACCTTCGGGTCGTCCTGATAGGCTTTGACGACGGCCGGATCGCGACTGACGAGCTCGGGTCCGATGCCGGTCGGGATGGCGAGCGCGGGCCAGATCTTGGACATGACCGAGCCGAGCGCGTCCTTCCATTTGGGCACCGCGACAGCGATCCCCACGCCCGGGCCGGAGAGCACGGCGAGCTCGGCGACGCCCGCGTAGTCGATGAGATGCTGGATGGCGATGAGGCCGCCCATCGAGTGTCCGAGCAGCACCACCTTGCGACCGGGAACGAGGGTCTGGGCATATGCGATGAGCGCTTGCACGTCGTCGCTGTACTCGCGGAAGCGCTCGACGAAGACGCGCTTGCCGGTCGAGTCACCATGGCCGCGATGGTCGATCGCGAAGGCGGCATAGCCGTGGGCGGCGAGGTGGTCGATGACGTGCTGGTAGCGGCCCGAGTGTTCGGCGACGCCATGCAGCACGATGACGAGGGCTTTGGGTGGGACCCCATTGGGGGCCGGGCGCTTGGAGCGCCAGAAGAGGCGTGTTCCGTCGGGGCGATCGATGAATCCGGTGTCGGCGATGAGCTCTGTCATGCAGTCGATCTCCCACACTTGGGCGCAGGCCGCAAAGCGCCTCGTTCTCGAGTCGTAGGGCCGTTGTGGAGGCTTGCGCCAATCGGCGCGCGACGTGTCCACAATCGGCGTGCTATAGGCCCCGGCCGTGTTGGTTTCCCTCGCGATTCATGACCTCGCCATCATCGAAGACACGACCCTCGATCTGTCCGACGGGCTCAACGTGCTCACGGGTGAAACGGGGGCGGGCAAGTCGATCATCATCGAGGCGTTGTCGCTCGTGCTCGGCGATCGGGCCGAGGTCGACCTCATCCGGCGTGGGCGCGACAAGGCCGAGGTCGAGGCGCTGTTCCGGCTGTCGCCCGAGAGCCCGCTGCGCGCTCGCCTCGAGGCGCAGGACCTGACGTCGCGCGACGATATGAGTCAGTTGATCGTGCGGCGGGTCGTGGCGCCGGGCGGCAAGGGACGCGCCTACGTCAACGGGCGGGTCGTGACGATCGCGACGCTGGCGGAGCTCACGCGCGGGCTCGTCGATGTATCGAGCCAACATCAGCACACGCAGCTCCTCGATCCCGAGAGCCACCTCGAGCTCCTCGATCGGTTCGGCGGCCTGCTGGCCGAGCGCGCGGCCTTCAGTGGCGCTTTTGTGGCGGTCGAAGAAGCACGCAAGTCGCTGTCTCGATTGAAAAAAAAGGATGCCGAGCGGGCCAAGCGCGAGGACTTCGCACGCTTCCAGCTCGCAGAGATCGACGAGGTCGATCCGACTCCGGGCGAAGACGAGGGGCTCGAGGCGGAGCGTGGCAAGCTTGCGCATGCCGACCGGCTGGTGTCGGGTGGGCGAGAGGTCGCGGGCATGCTGTCGCAGAGCGCGGGCGCGGTGGTCGAGCGGATGCTCGCCGCGTTCAAGGTGCTCGATCGGCTGCGCGGCTTCGACGCGACGCTGTCGCCGTTGGCCGAGCGGCTCGCGACGGCCCGCATCGAGATCGATGACATCGCGCAGGAGCTGCGCGGCTATGCGGCCGATGTCGACCTCGACCCGCGGCGCCTCGACCAGGTGACGGATCGGCTCGAAGCGTTGAAGCGCCTCCGCAAGAAGCACGGCGGCGACCTGTCCGAAGTCGTGCGTGCGCGCGATGCGCTGAGGTCGGAGCTGAGCGCGTTCGAGTCGCTGGAGATCGAGATCGTCGAGGCCGAGCGGGCTCTAGCACGCGTGACCGAGACGGCCGAGGGCGCGGCGCGGCGATTGTCGCAGGCGCGTGAGAAGGCGAAGACGGCGATCGAGACGCGGGTTGGAGACGAGCTCGCTGGGCTCGCGATGGCGGGCGCGGCGATCCGCTTCGTGCTCACGGCGCGCAGCGAGCTCGGGCCCGAGGGCTTCGAGACCGGTGAGGTGCACATCCAGACCAATCGCGGCGAGGGGTTCTCGCCGCTTCACAAGACCGCGTCGGGCGGTGAGCTGGCGCGCGTCCTGTTGGCGCTCAAGCGCGCGTTGATGCACGTCGACCCGGTCGAGACCTGCATCTTCGACGAGGTCGACGCGGGCACGGGGGGCGCGGTCGGCGACATGATCGGCAAGAAGCTGCAGGAGATCGCCAGCGAGCGGCAGGTGCTGTGCATCACGCACCTCGCGCAGATCGCGGCGCGCGGCTCGACCCACCTCAAGGTCAGCAAGGAAGCGCACGCCGACCGGACGCTGACGCGCGTCGTGAGGCTCGACGCGGGACATCGCGAGGCAGAGGTGGCGCGTATGCTCGGTGGGCTCGAGATAACGGCGACGACCTTGCAGCACGCACGTGAGCTGCTGACCCGCAGCCGCTGAGGCGCTGCGCTATGAGGGAAGGACCGGGTCTGCTAGCATCCCGGCCGCGATGAACATTGCCCGTCGGCTCTATCTGTTGGTCATGTGTGCGGCGTTCGTGTTCGCGGGCTGCGAAGACGCAAAGACCGGAGGCGCCATCCTTCCGGCACTGTCGGTGAGCGCGGTGTCGCCGACGACGCTGGTGCCCGGATCGCGCCTCATGGTGACCGGCACCGGCTTCACCGGGCCCGAGGTCTCGGTGCTGTTGGTCATCTTGCGTGGCGCGGTCGATGGCGAGCCACTCGAGTTCGCGGTGACGCCCGAGCGCATCGATGACGAGACGCTCGCGGTGTCGATTACGGGCCAGGTCGAGGCGGCGCTGATCCGCCCGGGTGGCCGGCTCGTGGGGCGTCTGTCGGTTCTGCGCACGCCGAACATCGACGCCCCGCCGGAAGAGAAGGGGCGCGACTTCGATCTGCGCGTCGACCGCACGCTGACCCCGACGCTCAGGTCGCTATCGCCTGAGCAGCTCTTTGTCGGTGACGTCGTCACGCTGCGCGGCGATGGGTTCCTCTATCCGAGCGAAGGCGCATCGCTGGTCGAGTTGAACGGCACCATCACGACGACGCTGCCTGCGCGCGTGGTGAACGTGCAGGGCCTGCAGATCCCGGGCGAGCCCTCGGAAGAGGACAATGGTCGCAGCGCGCTGACGTTCACGCTGACGCCCGATGTGCTGGGAGTCGTGCCGGGCAGCTTCAAAGGTGAAGTGCGGGTCGTGAACGAAGCGGGCGATGGCACGGTGACGGCCTCGGAGCCGCTGACATTGAACGTGCCGCTGGCGCCTCCGATGGTGTCCGCGGTGACGCCAGCGGCCGCTTCGCGCGGCCAGTGGATCCGCATCGAGGGACGCGGCTTCACGCCGCCCGACGGGCTCTTGCAGGCTGCCACAGTGCTGGTGCTGGAGGGCACGTTCACGGTGCGTGGTGGCCCGACCGTACCGCTGGCGGGGGCGGCGGCGATCGTGCTGGTGCCGGATATCCAGGTCGATAACCTTCACCTCTCGGCGGTCTTGCGGGTCGAACGCGACACCGATGGCAATCTCTCGGGCCTCGGGCTGCGGCCGGGGCGCTTCGAGGGCACGATTACGCCGGTGCTCTTGCTGGGGCCCGACCTCGTGCGGGGCGACGGCTTCGTCACCACCTTCGATGTGCTGCCGCAGCGGCAGCTCATCTACATGCGCGCGCTGCCATCGTTCGACGACGCCATCGGCGAGTTCGGGCTCCTCGCCGAGAAGGAGGCCGTCAAGGCGCGCATCCTCGAGGTCGTCGCGCGCGACTACGCTGGCGTGAACATCGAGTTCACGTGGGACCAGCCGACCGAGTACGCCGAGTACGGCATCGTCGAGATCGCCGGGCGGGATCCGAACGGCACGGGTCTATTCGGGCTCGACAACACGGAAGGCAAAGACGTGGGCAACCTGCGCTTCAACGACGTCATCGGCGGCTACAACGCCGACACCTCGGCCGGAGGCTATTCGGCCTATGGTGGCGTGTTCCCAGGCGAATTCATGAACCTGTCGGCCCGCCGCGGAGACAACCCTCTCGCGTCGCAGCGCTTCGATGACATCTTCGAAGGCGTCGCGCCCGCGCTCGGTGGCAAGGCCGCCAAGCGTGGTGAAATCGACGGCAGCTCGAAGCGCGCGGATGAGATCCGCGAGGCCGTGCGCGTGTTCGGCAACCTCTGCGGGTCGACCATCTCGCACGAGGTCGGTCACAGCCTCGGGCTCGCGAACGTCGATGGCCAGTTCCACAACATCGGGGACAACCCCGGTTGGCTCATGGATTCGGGAAGTTATCGTTCGTTCGAGGAGCGCGGTGAGGTCGATGGACAAGGCCCGAGCTTCTTCGAGCCTGGCAGCCTCGAGTACCTGCAGGGCGTGTTGCCCCTTCCTTGACGCCGGCCACTCGGGCCACAGTGCGAGCCTCGAGTCTCCCGTCTGCAGAGCTGAAACGAACAACAAGAAAAAAAGGCCCACCTTGCGGCGGGCCTCTTCCGGTCATCGACCTCTCATAGGTCGAGGCCTGCGCAGACGAATCAGAAGCCCGAGACCGGGATGGTGGCTTCGCCCTCGGCGGAGTCACTCAGCTCGATGCCGCACGACGAGTACGGGTAGTTCGCATCGTTGACGCAGTCGAGGTCGGTCGCGACGAAGACCGCATAGCCCTCGTCGACGCCGCCGCAGTTGGTCTTGCCGCCGCACTTGCTGCCGACTTCGTAGACGACGATGGTGTCGCCGGAATTGATGTCGGGAGCGCCGGCGAACTCACCGATCAGGTAGCCGCCGCCGAGCGACACGAAGCGCTCGGTGAGCGTCGCGTTCGGAGCGCCAACGGCCTGCTCCGGGTCCTGCATGGTGCTCGGCTTGTTGGGGGCAGTGTTGCAGAGCCCGCCTTCCTGGTAGTCGACGGTGTCGAGGTACGCGATGAGCTGGTTGCCATCGAAGAGTCCGACCGCGTCGATGTCCGCGCCGTGAGCGTAGAGCGGGCCCGAGGCTGTCGCGCACGGGTTGGTGCCGACCGTACGGTGCGTCGGGAAGATCTGCGAGTCGGTCACGATGACGGCGCGGTACTTGGTCGTCACGACGACATCGCTGTCGCCGGGGTTGGTGCCGTCCGAAATCGTGGCGTCCGAGGCGTCGGCATCATTGTTCTCGACGTCGCAAGCGACCATCGGGAGCGACATGGTTCCAATCAACGCAAATGGGAGAAGAATCTTACGCATTTTTACTTTGCCTCCTCAGGCTACGGATGTCCGGCGTCCTGCATCGCCCCGATGTCCAATCGCGGGTTCCCGCTCGCTTGGCCACCGACGCGCCTGTCGACGCCCGCGGGCTCACCCTGATTCAATGACCGGTTTCATGGTCGGGCTCAGTGCCCTGTCAGGACCCCGTCGTACCCCGAGTAGCGTGTGGCTCCCCGGAGTCGCGCTCGGGAGTGTAGTGCACGGCCGAGGTATGTCAAATCGAACCTTCGTCTTCGCCGCGAGTTACGTGCTCACGGGGCCCTGATTGCGCGATCGAAGGCTTCCCAAGGGAAACCTGCACCGGGGTCCTGGGCACGCCGCGACACGTGTAGGTGTCCGATGACACCGCGCGCGTCTTCGGGGGCGTCGAGCAGCGCGCGCGGGATCGGGGCCGCGACCGGCACCCGCATCGGGACCCGCGGCAAGACCTTGCCGAGCGCGCGCACGAGCGTCTCGAGGCTCGCCATCTGGGCGTCGGTGTAGCCCCACTGCTGGACCTCTTCGGACTGGATGCGCACGAAGTCGCTGAGCGGGCGATGCAGCCCTGCGTCCTCGGCCTGGTCGGGGAGACCGGGCTTGTTGCCGAGCTCGACTGGATTCACGAGGTCAATGGCGACGCTGCGCACATCGATGCTGGCGAGCTGGCTGTGGTTGGCTTCCCACACAAGGTCGAGCACCTGATAGACGCTGCCGTCCCAGTCAATGATGAAGTGCGTCGAGCCGCCGCCGCCCTCGAGCTCGACGATCGCCTCGCGCGCGGTCCGGGTGTGGGTGTCGTGCAGCACGATGAGGTCCACCGCCTGGACGAGCGCGTCGCCATCGCTGGCCGCGACCATGACACCTTCGGGCTTACGCTCGCGGTAGTAGTTGAAGACGTGACCGGCTCCGTCGCGGGCCTTGCGTAACGGGGCCAGCGCTCGCAGCTCCTCGAAACGCCAACGCTCTGCGTCGACCGGGATGCCGATCGACAACCACTTGCCAGCGACCTGGATCATGCCGTCATGCGGCTCTGTCTCGCTGTCGCTCGGAGGCGTCTTCGGCGCGTCGGGCGTCGCCGGCGCGATCGCCTGGCGCCCTTGCAGGAGACGCATACCGACCTGCGCCTCGGGGTGGCCAGCCTCCTCGCCGAGGACCGCCTGGAACAAGCCGCGTGCAAGCTCGGTCTCGCCCATCGCGAGCGCCTTGAAGCCGAGCTTCAAGCGGCGATCGACCTCGTGCTCGTGCTCGGGCTCGCAGCGCGGCGGACCAATCGGGACCTCGGGCTCGTCGCACGCGATGAACGGCGTGAGCCCGAGGAAGGCGCAGAGGACGAAACGCGCCCGCGTCAACGGTCGCCTCCGAGCCAGATGCCCATGACCACCAGATCGTCGTATCGTTGCGTGGCCTTGCCGGTGACCGGAGTCTCCCAACGCACGTAGCGGCGGAGCACGCCTTCGGTCGCGAAGCCGACCTTCTCGTAGAGGCGCCGCGCGACTTCGTTGTCCTGGAAGACCGAGAGGCTCACGCGCCGGAGGATGTTGCTGCGACTTGCCCAGGTCAAGCCGGCGCCCATCAACAAGGCGCCGATCCCCCTGCCCCACCAAGCGTTGCCGACGCCCATCGACAGCTCGGCGGTGTGCTCGGTGCGGCGTGAGCGACCACTCGCGAGGGTCAACGTGCCGCGAATCTCGTGGTCGCCCGGGCGCGACGCAACGATCGCCAGCGAGCCTTCGCGCGACTCGTATTCTTCGAGTAACGAGCGCTGCTCGAGCGACGTCGGCAAGGGGTCGACCTCGCTCTGCAACATCCACGGCGTCTCGGTCGTGATGCGGCGTAGGTGCTCGATCCACGCGGACGCATCGCGTATCTCGGCCAGGCGCAGCTCGAGCGGCTCACCTTTGCGGTCGACGCCGCGCCACGGGATGTCGACCTCGAGCCACGGCGGAGCGCTCGCCGGACGCGTCGCTGTAGCTGCTCGCGTGCTGGCACTCATCCGGTGACGGTGGGCGGCGTTTCGCCGGCCGGGGTGGGCGCGGTTCCGACCGGACGCAACACGAACGGCTTCTTGCCGACCGCGGCAGCCGAAGGCGATGCGGCGGCGCCGCCTTCGCTCGGGTCGCAGTCGACCTCGATGCCGGTCGCGCCCTTGAAGACGCCGGCGATGAGCGCGTAGCTGAGCGGGTCTTCGACCAGCCGGCGGATCGCGCGGTTGACGGGGCGCGCGCCGAACGCGGGGTCGTAGCCTTCCTCCGCGATGCGATCGAGCGCTGCCTGCGACAGCGTTAGCGTGAGGTTCTGCTCGCCGAGCCGCTTGCCGAGACCATCGAGCTCGAGTTGCACGATGCGGATGATGTCGGTCTTGCTGAGGCGTCGGAAGATCACCTGGTCGTCGATGCGGTTCAACATCTCGGGCCGGAAGAACTCGCCGATGGCGGTCTGAACGGCGGCCCGCATCTCTTTGTCGGGGGCGTCCGCGAGCTCGATGATCGCCTCCGAGCCGAGGTTCGAGGTCATCACGATCAACGTGTTCTTGAAGCTGACGACACGCCCCATCGAGTCGGTGAGGCGACCGTCGTCGAGGACCTGCAGCAGCAGATCGAAGACCTCGGCGTGCGCTTTCTCGACCTCGTCGAGGAGGACAATCGAATAGGGTCGCTTGCGCACGGCTTCGGTGAGCTGGCCGCCCTCCTCGTGCCCGACGTAGCCCGGCGGGGCGCCTACCAGGCGGGCGACCGCGTGCTTTTCCATGTACTCGCTCATGTCGATACGGACGAGCGCGTTGGCATCGTCGAAGAGGATCTCGGCGAGGCACTTCACGAGGTAGGTCTTGCCGACGCCGGTCGGTCCGAGGAACAGCAGCGACCCAAGAGGACGCCCAGGGTTCTGGATGCCCGAGCGACTGCGCCGCACGACATTGGCGACGGCGCTGATCGCCTCGTCCTGCCCGATGACCTTCTTGCCGAGGCGCTTTTCGAGTTCGAGCAGCTTTCTCGACTCCTCTTCCGCGAGACGTGTGACCGGGATGCCGGTCCACGCGGACACGACCGCGGCGATGTCGTCAGCGGTGACCGCTTCTTTCAGATAGCCGCCGCCGTCCTTCTGAACGACCGCGAGTTCGCCCTCCATGGCGGCCATCTTGCGGCGCGCGGCGGGCACCCTGCCAAAGCGGATCTCCGCGGCTTCGTTCAGGTTTCCGGCGCGGGTCGCGGCCTCTTCGCCGCGGCTCAGGTAGTCGAGTTCCTCTTTTACCTGGCGGATGCGAGCGACGATGTCGCGTTCCTTCTTCCAGCGATCGGTCTCGCCCTCGTGCTGCGCACGGAGCTTGGTGAGCTCGCGCTCGACCATGTCGCGTTGCGCGAGCGCCGAGGTCGAGCCCTCTTTCTGGAGCGCCTTGGCCTCGACCTCGAGCTGCATGATACGGCGCCGCACCTCATCGATGGGCCCGGGCAACGAGTCGGTCTCGAGGCGGAGGCGGCTGGCGGCCTCGTCGAGGAGGTCGAGGGCCTTGTCGGGCAAGAAACGATCGGACACGTAGCGGGTCGACAAGCGCACGGCCGCGACCAACGCCTGATCGGTGACCTGCACGCCGTGGTGGACCTCGTATCTCTCTTTCAGGCCACGCAGGATCGAGAGCGTCTCCGCGTAGGCAGGCTCGTCGACCCGGACCTGCTGGAAGCGGCGCGCGAGGGCTGCGTCCTTCTCGATCGAGCCGCGGTATTCCTTGGTCGTGGTCGCGCCGATCGCGTGCAGCTCACCGCGCGCCAGGGCCGGCTTCAAGAGACTCGCGGCGTCGATGCCACCTTTGCCACCGCCGCCTCCGGTGCCGACGAGCGCATGCAATTCGTCGATGAAGAGGATGATGCGACCGGCGCTCTCGAGGGTCTCCTGCACGATGCGCTTCATGCGCTCTTCGAAGTCGCCGCGGAGCTTCGTGCCCGCGATGATGCTGCCGAGATCGAGCGCCAGGAGGCGCTTGCCGCGTAGCGCGTCGGGCACGTCGCCGGCGGCGATGCGCTGGGCCAGGCCTTCGACGATGGCGGTCTTGCCGACGCCCGGCTCGCCGACCAGCACCGGGTTGTTCTTACGGCGACGACCGAGGATCTCCATGATGCGGCGCAGCTCGTCGTCGCGGCCGATGACCGGGTCGAGCTTGCCGGCCGCGGCCTTCGCGGTGAGGTCGATCGCGAACTGGGCGAGGTAGCTCTCTTCCTGGCCAGAGCCCTGCACGCTCTCCGCGTTGGCGCTGCCCGAGAACGGCGCTTGGGGCTGCGGCGGATCGCGAGGCGTTACCACCGGGCCTTGGGCGGGTGCCGCGGGTGCGGTCGTGCCCGGCGTTCCGGCAGGCGACCCGACTGAAGCATCGCTCTTCTTGCCGCCGCTCTCGCCGCGATGCACCGCGCGCGCGGCGCGAGCGATCGCTTCGGCGCTGGCACCTGAGTGCACCAACGCGGCCTGCGCGCGCGTGCCGGCGACATACGCGACAGCGCCGAGGAGATGTGCGGTCGAGGTCGCGGCCGCGCCGTCGGCGCGAGCGTTGGCGCGCGCCTGCTCGAAGATGCGGACGAGCGTCGGCGCGATGACGAGGGTGGATTGCTGCACCCGCGGGAAGCTCTGGACCTCGTCGACCAGCGCCTGGCGCAGAGTCGCCGTGGCCGTGCCGAGATAGATGAGCACGCGCATCGCGTCGCTGTCGCGAGCTTCGAGCATCGAGAGCAGGAGTTGCTCGGCCGTGAGCTGTGGGTGCCGTTCGCGTGAGGCGGTGGCGTTGGCCTCTTCGACCGCGCGGCGCGCGGCATCGGTGAAGTCGTCGAAGCGCATGTTTCCCTTCTGAGCGGCTTCGCGCTCGTATGGAAAACGACGGCGCTCACCGGATGTCGCGAGCTTCCTCCAGCCGGGCGACTACCTGCAAGGGCAAACCCCGGCGCTCGAGGTCGATCTTCATATCGCGTCCAGCGACCGCGCTCGCCACGCGCAGCCGGAACTCGGCCACCGTGCGCACTGGTCGGTCGTCGAGCGCGACCAGCATGTCGCCCGGAAGCAGGCCCGCGCGCGCGGCCGGGCTGGCATCGACGACAGCATCGACGAGGACGTGGTGCTCGCCGTCTTCGGGACCTTCCTGGCGCACGTACACGCCGAGCCAGCTACGCGAGACCTGACCGCCTTGCATGAGCCGCGGTAGTGCCTCGTCGACCGCGGCCCAGCCGATGGCGAAGCCGATGCCGTGGCCCTCGGCGTTGACCGCCGTGTTCACACCGACCACGCGTCCGTTCATATCGAACAGCGGTCCGCCCGAGCTGCCCTGGTTGATCGCCGCGTCGGTCTGGATGAGGTCGAGGTAGCCGAAGCGATCGTTGACCAGCTCGCTGCGACCCTTGCCGCTGACGATCCCCTTCGTGATCGTGTGCGCGAGGCCGAACGGGTTGCCGATGGCGATGACCCAGTCGCCCACTTCGAGCCGCGCCGAGTCACCTGGCACGACCGGCACCAGGCCGTTCGCACCGTCGACCTTCAGGACCGCGAGGTCGCGCACGGGATCGAGTCCGACCAGGCGTGCGGGTAGCTCGGACTCGTCGCTGAAGCGCACGCGGATCTCGGCCGCGTTCTCGACGACGTGCGCGTTCGTCAGGATGTGCCCGTCTTCGTCGAGGACCATGCCCGAGCCGAGGCTCGTTCCCACGCTGCCAGGGTTGGGTGCCAACACGTTCCAGGGGTTGGGCAGCGTCCGCTCGACCACCTCCTGGGTGTAGATGTTGACGACCGAGGGCGAGAGCCGCTTGAACAGCCCGACGAAGCTCGGCACCAGATCGTTTGCGACCGGCGCCTTCGGTTCGGGGTTGGTCGAGTTCTGCGCGTCGTTCGAGCTCGCACCGAGAGCGTCCAGCCCACGGCTCGCGTCTTCGCCTACGATCGAAGCGTCACCCGGCGTCGCGAAGTGTGCGTCGCCCAGTGGCGGCGGGTCGTAATAGCCCGGCAACCGCTCATCGGGGCAGCCCCCGAGGAGCACCGCGAGCATCACCAGATATGCGGTTCCCCGAGCCACCTGCCGAGTCGTTCAGGGCGCTGCGCGCGCTGCGTCGCGCCACGCGAGGCGCGTCTGATACAGGACGTCGCGGAGCAAATCAGCCTCTTCTTTCGTGAGGTTGCCTGCAGTCTTCTGCTCGATCATCGCGAGGATGTCGATCGTCTGCTTGGCGAGGGCGACGTTGTAGCCCTTGCTGTTCGGATCGAGCTGCATCGCCGCGTTGCGGCCTAGTGAGATCACGAACGTCGAGAAGTCGATATCGCCGAGGCCAGAGCCTGGGCTGGTCGTGCCCTGCGTGGCCATGACTCAGTCCTCGCCGTCGTCGTCAGCTTCGTCGTCCTCGTCTTCGTCCTCGTCCTCGTCCTTGCTCTCGATGTCGATCCACTCGGCCTTGTCGGCGACATCGGGCAGGTCCTTGGCGATCTTGTCGGCGTTGGCGCGTGACAAGAAGCCCTTGGCGAGGCTGCGCTCGATGAGGCGGATGTCCTTCTGGAGGTCGGCGGTCAGGGCGCTGCTCATTGCGTTTCCTCTTCGAATTCGGGCGGCTGCGTCGCGGGCTCGGAACCGGGTTCCTCTCGGGGACGCATGGACGCGCGGACATAGCGGAAGCACGGAGGGAACGCAAGCACCTGGCCCCGCGGCCTTGCCTGCCGAAGTGACATGACCCCGGCCTTGACGTTGCTGTTTGGGAGCCTCACAACGGCGCCCGCGGCAACGGCAGGCGAGGCCAACATTGTGCCTTGCCTCCGAATCAGGTGCTTCGCTGAGCGCCTTGCCGACATAGCCAGTGGAGCGTCCGATGACCGATACCAAACCCGATGTTCGCGTCGTGCTGTGCACCTGTCCGCCGGAGCACGCCGAGCGCATCGCACGCACGGTCCTCGAGGAGCGCCTCGTCGCCTGCGTGAACGTCGTGTCGGGCGTGAAGAGCCTCTATTGGTGGAAGGGCGAGATCCAGGACGACTGCGAGACGATGCTGGTCATCAAGACCCCGTCGGAGTCGTACGCGAGGCTCGAGCAGCGTCTGATCGAGATCCATCCCTACCAGGTGCCCGAGGTTCTCTCGCTCGAAGTGGTCGACGGATCGCGCAGCTACATCTCGTGGGTGCGCGAAGCAGCGCTCTGCTGATCGGATGAGGGACGACCTCTAGGCATTGGCTGCTAGCCGACGAGCTTGCTCGGCCGACACGTTGGCGTCGCAGATGCCTCCCCTGCGAAAAGGCGGTCACGAAGACAAGGTTGTGACTCGGCCGCTGCGACGCGCAGCTGGCCGAGACCTGCCCCACACTCAGCCCTTAACGAAGAAAGGCGGCCCTTTCGGACCGCCCTTCGTGACTCTACGTGTGAGAGTCAGTCGGATCAGAAGCCGCCGCGGCCACCACCGCCACGACCGCCGCCGCCACCGCCACGGCCGCCCCCACCACCACCGTAGCCGCCGCCGCCGCCGCCGCCACCACCGTAGCCGCCGCCGCCACCACCACGACCGCCACCGCCGCCGCCGCCGCCGCCCGTCTTCTCCTGGGCCTCGTTGACGCGCACGGTACGACCGTCGATGTTCTGGCCGTCCATCCCCTGGATTGCGGCCTGAGCCTCGGCGTTGTCCTGGAACGTCACGAACCCGAACCCGCGCGAGCGGCCGGTCTCACGGTCCATGATGACCTTGGCCTCGCTGACCGTGCCGAACTCGGAGAACGCCTGGGCCAGGCTCTGATCGTTCGTGTTCCAGTCCAAACCACCGACAAAAAGCTTCTTCGACATGTTCTCACTACTTTGGACGGCCGCGACATGCACGGCCGCACTCATCGACACATGGGCCCGAGCACCCTGATGGACATTCGGCGCTACTGCCACTCCTCATCGACGTGTGCCTTGGCACCCGGCGACCCGGAGGCTTGCGCTCTCGTAGAGCAAGCGAATGCGTGGGCAATACAGACCCCGGAGCGCAAAGACAAGGAGCGAACCGATATTTTTTTCGGGTCGTGTCGATCTTGGTCCGGTCGGCGCCGCGAGGCTCCTCACGAGGTGATCGTCCTAGTGAACGACATGCTTGCGAGACCTCCTGATCCTCCCTATATGGGCCGCCCGATGCCGGTACGGCGTCGGGAATCCGCGTGGGAGGGCCGAGGTTGTCGGGCCCGCGTTGCTTCCTGGAGGTCGGGGATGCGTGGGGATATTGGTGTTGTGAATGATCTCGTGAAGGGCGAAAGCGCCTTCGTCGACGAGGTCCTGTCCGAGGTTTCAAAGGTCATCGTCGGGCAGACCGCGATGGTCGAACGGGTGCTGATCGGCGTCCTCACGGGCGGCCACGTGCTGCTCGAAGGTGTGCCGGGTCTCGCCAAGACGACGACCATCAACACCATCGCGCAGACCATCGCGGCGAAGTTCCAGCGCATCCAGTTCACGCCGGATCTGCTGCCCGCCGACCTCGTCGGCACGATGATCTACAATCAGGCGACCGGGAACTTCACGACCCGCAAGGGCCCGATCTTCTCGAACCTGGTGCTCGCCGACGAGATCAACCGCGCGCCCGCCAAGGTGCAGTCGGCCCTGCTCGAGGCGATGCAGGAGCGTCAGGTCACGATCGGCGACACGACGTGGAAGCTCGACGACCCGTTCCTCGTGCTCGCCACGCAGAACCCGATCGAGCAGGAGGGCACCTATCCGCTGCCCGAAGCGCAGACCGATCGCTTCATGCTGAAGGTCGTCGTCGGCTATCCGACCAAGGACGAGGAGCGAAAGATCCTCGACATGATGACCGGCGACATGATGCGCGAGCCCAAGCCCGTCATCACGCTCGAGCGACTGACCAAGGCGAAGAGCATCGTCTCGCAGGTCTATCTGGATGAGCGCATCAAGCAGTACATCGTCGACCTGGTGTTCGCGACGCGCGAGCCGGCGACGGTCGCCAAGGGACAGCTCAAGGGCCTGGTCGAGTACGGCGCCTCGCCGCGCGCGACCATCTTCCTCGCCCGGGCGGCTCGCGCACATGCGTTCCTCAAGCACCGCGGCTTCGTGCTGCCCGAGGACGTCAAGTCGATCGGCCTCGATGTGCTGCGCCATCGCGTGATCCCGACCTACGAGGCCGAGGCCGAGAACCTCACGTCCGATGACCTCGTGCGGCGCCTGTTCGAGCTCGTCGAAGTGCCCTGAGCCCGGCCATGGGGACGAAAGGCCAGACGTTGAAGAAGTCACTCGCTAACGCCGCGCCTGCTGAGGCGCCGTTCGATGACGACGATGCGACAGTGGATCACCGCGAGCTCATCGCGCGCATCCGCAAGATCGAGATCGCGACCACGCGCAAGGTGAACGACCAGCTCGCGGGCCAGTACCACTCGGTCTTCAAGGGCCGCGGTATGAGCTTCGACGAGGTGCGGCCATATCAGCCCGGCGACGAGATCCGCTTCATCGATTGGAACGTGACGGCGCGCTCGAACGAGCCGTTCGTGAAGCGCTTCGTCGAGGAGCGCGAGCTCACCGTGATGTTGCTCGTCGATGCGTCGGCGTCGCTGCGCTTCGGGTCAAACCTGCAGCTCAAGCGCGAGGTCGCGGCCGAGCTGGCGGCGCTGCTCGCGTTCTCGGCGACGAAGAACAACGATCGGGTCGGGCTCGCAATGTTCACCGATCACGTCGAGCACATCGTCACGCCGAAGAAGGGCAAGAAGCACGTGCTGCGCCTCATCTCCGACGTGCTCACGCACCGGCCGAAGCGCCGCGGTACGCGCCTCGACGAGGCGCTTGGGTGGATGACGCGCATCGGTCGACGCAAGACGATCTGCTTCGTGGTGTCCGACTTCCTGGCGCCACCCGAGTCATTCGAGAAGGCGCTGAGCATCGTCGCGCGGCGCCATGACGTGGTGCCGATCGTCGTGCGCGACAAGATCGAGCGGGAGCTTCCGAAGATGGGGCTGGTGCTCGCAGAGGACCTCGAGACCGGCCGCGAGGTCTGGATCGACACCGACTCGAAGCGCTTTCGCGAGCGCTACTTCGCGGAGAACGAAAAACAGCACAAGCGACTGAAGGACCTCTTCAGGAAGCTCAAGCTCGACGCGATCGAGGTCGAGACCGGCGGCAGCTACGCCAAGGCGCTGGTCCAGTTCTTCGAGCTGCGCGCGAGGAGGCACTGATGCACGCTTTCGCTGTGCTGATGCTGCTGTTCGCGGCGGAGCCGACGCCCATTCCACTCGGGAACGACACGCCGACGGCTGCCCCTGCGCCTGACCTGATGGCGCCCGCCGCGAAGCCCGAACCGACGGGACCGCCGCCAGTCGAGGTGTCGGTCACGATTGCGCCCGACGCGAGCGCGGCAGTTGCGCCAAACACACCTGTAGATCCCCAGGCGAGTGCTCCGGAGCCGGGGCGTCCGCTCGAGGTGACGCTGGGCGAGCCACTCGTGCTGACGCTGACCGCGAAGGCACAGCGCGACACGGTGCTGTTCCCACCACTGACGCCGGCCGTTGGCACGTTCGAGATCGGTGTCGCGCTGCCGGGCACCGAGAAGGTGGCGGGCGACCAGAAGGAGACGAGCTGGCGCTGGACCTTGATGCCGGTGCGCATGGGGGTCGAGAAGGTGCCGGGGATCGAGCTGCCGTATCGGACCGCAGGCGGTCAGGAGGGCAGCGTCAAGACCGAGATCGTGCGCGTCATGGTGCGCGGCTATCTCGAGAATGAACAAGACCCGGCGCTCGGCAAGGCACCGCCGCCAGTCGATGTGATCGGCACCAACTGGGCGCTGATCTGGGCGCTAACGGTCGGTGGTGCGCTGGTGTTCGCGGCGCTAGCGACGTGGCTCGTGCTGCTCGCGCTGCGGCAGCGCTTCGACGCGCTGCGACCCGCGGCGCCGCCGCGACCGGCGAACGAGGTCGCGTTGGAGCGACTCGCCTCGATCGACCAGGCGTCGGGCAGTGAACTCGATGGTGCGCAGCGGCTCGCTGCGACGATCGACGCGATGCGCGAGTATTTGAGTGGGCGCTATCGCATCGACGCGCTCGAGATGACGACCCCCGAGCTGCGCGCGGCGCTGCCCGCGTTGGACCTGAAGTCGGTCGGCGCGATCGAGATCGAGGCGCTCCTGAACGATGCGGACCTCGTGAAGTTCGCGCGCCTCATGCCGCCTGAGACGGAGGCGAGAGAGAGGAGCCCGATCGTGCGGCGCATCGTCACCGAGACGTGGGAGCCGCCGGCCGAAGAGACGCCCGATGCGGTGCGACGCGAGAGCGCGTCGGTGCGCCAGCGGCTCTATGCGGGGCTCGTCGATGGGCTGATGGCGGGCGTGCTCGGTATGCTGCTGATGGGCTTTCTGTGGGTCGTCGGCGCGATCGAGCTCGGGTTCCTGGCGCTATTGTTGATAGGCGTCCTGTTGATGTTGCGCGATGCGCTCGGGCGCAGCCCGGGTAAGCAGCTGCTGCGACTCGATGTGGTCATGCGCAACGAGGCGCAGGATGAGCCGCCGTTCGGTCGGCGCGTGCGCCGCAACGCGTTGCTCTTGCTGTGGCCGATCACCGCGCCGTTGGAGTGGATGGTGCTGCGGCAACATCCGCTCGGACTGCGGGTCGGCGACATGTGGGCGGACACCGAGGTCGTGCGGGCCGAGGGTGCGGCGATCGCGAGCGCTTCGCGGACGAAGTCGCTGACGGGAGGCAAGCCATGAGTCTCGGGGCTCCATGGTTTCTATTTGCGCTGGTCGCCCTGCCCTTCCTCGCGTGGCGGATCGCTTCGCGACGAGGACGTGGGCGCGTGCCGGTGCCGACTGCGGCGCCTTTTCTGGCGGTGCCGAGCCTCAAGGCGACCCTCTGGTGGGTCCCGGATTTGCTCAGGCTCCTGGCGATCGTCGCGGTCGTTGGGGCCCTTGCCAGGCCGCGTGTGCCGGGTGCCGAGGTGCGCTCGGGCAAGGGCGTCGGCATCGTGCTGGTGCTCGACATGTCGCGCTCGATGTATGCGGTGGACATGCCTGCGGCCGATCTGACCAAGGTCCTCGAGAAGGGCGAGACGCCGAAGAACCGCTTCGAGACAGCGCGCGAAGTGCTCAAGCAGTTCATCGTCGAGCGGAACAAGAACGGCGCCGACAAGATAGGCCTCGTGATCTTCGGGCAGGAGGCGTGGCTGCGCTATCCAATGACCCATGATCACGCGCGCCTCATCCGCAGCTTGAACGAGCTCGTGCTCGACGTCGGGCCGCGCGACGCATCCAACCACTGCGCCAATGGCTGCACGGTCGACGGCGGCGGCACGGCCATCGGTGATGCGCTGCGGCGCGGCTACTCGCAGCTCGCGCGCAGCGAGGACGTCGAGTCGAAGATCATGGTGCTCATCACCGACGGCAAGGAGATGGGCGGCACTACGCCTGCGTCATCGATCGCGCGGCACTTGCGCGACCTGCCACCCGACGAGCAGGTGCGCGTCTACACGTTCCAGGTCGGTGGCAAGGGCGAGATGTACGTGCCGCAGATCGATCGGCTCGGGCGCCCGCTGAAGACCGCGACTGGCTTCCCGCGGTACGAGGTGCCGGACCAGCAGTTCGAGATCGACCCCGACCTCTTGAAGGAGATCGCGAGTTCGACCAAGGGCAAGTACTACGAATCGTACAACGAGGAGAAGTTCAAGGAGGACGTTGACGACCTCGCCAAGACCGCGTTTGAGGCGACGATCGACGCGCCCGAGATCGATGTCTTCGAGTGGCCGCTGTTCGCCGCGCTGGCGCTGGTCGCGCTCGAGTGGCTCTTGCGCATGAGCATCTTCCGGAGCGTCGCATGACCCGGATGTGCCTCGAAGGAGTTGCCTCATGAGTGGCACCGACTCACTGACCTGGGGCTCGGACGGCCTGCCGCTCGTCGGCTTCGGGGTGCTCGCCCTGATCCTCGGGCTCATCTGGTGGATCCAGTGGCGCGCGGCGCGGCGCGCTGAATTGTCGGCTGCGGGCCCGCTCGGGCGGCTCCTCGATGTGGCGCCTATTTCGCGCGACATCCTGCGCGCGGTGCTGGTCGTCGTCGCGTCGTCGCTGCTGGTGACCGCCATCGCGCGACCGCGCTGGGGTGCGGCGCAGAACGAGGTGAAGGCGCTCGGCATCGACCTCGCGTTCGTCGTCGACGCATCGAAGTCGATGAAGCTGACAGACGTGGTGCCCGATCGAATCGGCGCGGCGAAGTACGAGATCCATCGGCTGCTGGACGCGATGCACGGTGGCCGGGCGGCGTTCGTGCCGTTCGCGGGCCTGGCCTTCGAGCAGACCGGTCTGACCGGCGACTTCTCGGTCTTGAAGACCGACCTCGACGGCTTCCGGGTCGAGGACATGCCGCGCGGTGGCACCGCGATCGGCCGCGGCCTGGTGCAGGCGCTGGCGACGTTGACGCCCGAGGATCGGCCCGCCAACGCACCGGAGCCCGACAGCTACGAGAAGGCCGTCAAGCCGTTCGAGGGTGCAAAACACAAGGCGATCGTACTCTTCACCGATGGCGAGGAGAACGAAGGCGATGCACTCGCTGCCGCCGACGAAGCGGCCAAGCGGGGCATCAAGGTGTTCGCGGTCGGGGTCGGCACGCCGCAAGGTCGGCCGGTGCTCGAGATAGACGACGAGGGGCGCGTGACCGGTACCGTGAAGGGTCCCGATGGCGTGACGCCGATCTTCTCGAGCCTCAACGTGAAACTCCTGAAGGACATCGCGGCGAAGTCCAAGGGTGAGTACTTCCTGCTCGGGCCCGATGGGCTCGGCGACGGGCTCCTCAAGGCGTTGGGCGAGCTCGAGAAGGCCGAGTACTCGACGGTCTATCAGGACCTGTCGGAAGAGCGCTTCGAGTGGGCGGCGGTGCCGGCGCTCGTGTTGTTGGCGCTCGAGCTGTGGCTCTCGGGGCGGAAGAAGCGGCGCTTCGCGGGCAACGCGGTGGCGCGGACTGGGTTTGGCCGAGCAGGCGAAGCGCCGAGGAGGAACGCATGATCCGCATCGCAGCCATTGCCATGGTGGGTGTGGTCGCCGCGGTCTCGAGCGGATGCGGCTTCGAGACCACCGACGGCACGGTCGAGAGCGCGAACGAATCGCTCGCGGCGGGCAAGGTCGACGAGGCGGTCGCGGGCTACGCGGAGGCGGCGGCGCGGATCCCGGAGAGCCCGCCGCTCAACTTCGATCGTGGCGTCGCAGCGAGCCTGGCGGGTGACCATGAGGGCGCGGCGAGCTTCCTGCTGCAGGCGCTGGCGACCAAGGACAAGGTCCTCGAGCAGAAGGTGAAGGCCGCTGTCGGCACCGCCTACGCGCGCGAAGCACTGGTGCTGGAGCGTGCGCCGCAGCCAGCGCCCGCCGATGGCTCACCCCCGGCGCCCGAAGACAAGGGCGCCGTGCCGAAGATCCCCGAGCCCGCGATGGTGAAGTGGAAGCTCGCGGTCGAGTTTCTCGAGGACGCGATTACTTTGGATCCCAAGGATCTCGAGACGCGTCGCTCGCTCGAAGTGGCGCTCTTGCGGGTCGACCCGCCGTGCGCGACCCGCGACGACAAGTTCGAGGACAACGACAACGCCGGGTCGGCCAAGCCGATCGAAGTAAAGGCCGAGGAGGCCAATCAGTCGCAGGCCCCGGGCCCCGACGGACAGCCGGCGGAGGCACCCGAGGGTGCCAAGGACAAGCTGCAGGCGCGTGAGCAGATGTTCTCGTGCCCCGACGACGACGACTGGTACTCGCTCGAGCTGACGGCGGGTGACCGCGTCGAGCTCGCGCCGACGGTGCCGAAGGACGCGGGGCGGCTGCGCTTCGAGCTGCAGCGACCCGACGGAAGCAAGGCGTGGACGTGGACGTCGGTGGCCCCGGCGGCAGGCGGCGCCAAGAGCGAGCAGGTCGATGCGACGCCGCGCTTTCGCTTCGTGGTCGGCGCGAACGAAGCGGGCAAGTGGCTCTTGCATCAGTCCAACATCGATGTCGACGAGGTGTCGTACGGGCTCGAGGTGGTCGTGCGGCCCGCGTGCGAGAAGGTCGAGGACCGCTACGAGGACAACGACTCGCAGGCCGCGGCCAAGCAGCTCACGCCGGGTCCGGTGCCGGATCTCAAGCGCTGCCCGGCCGATGAGGACTGGTACTCGGTGACGCTCGCCGAGGGCGAGAGCCTGTTCTTGTACGCGCAGCCGACCGACAAGCCGGACGATGATGCGCCCAAGCCGCCCGAAGGTGCGCCGCCCGCGCCGCCGCCGTTCGCGCTCGAGGTGCTCGACGAGACGGGTGCCGTGCGTTCGCGTGGTGCGCCGATCGACAAGTCGCAGGTGTCGACGCTGCTGATGCCGGGCGCGGGACGTTACTTCGTGCGTGTCTTCGAGCGGCCGCTGGCCCCTGGCACCGAGCCTTACGAAGGCCGTTATGCATTGCAGGTCGAGGTCGTGCCGCCCTGCCCCGAAGGCGATGACCGCTTCGAGGACAATGACGATGCTGCCTCGGCGACCGACTTCATGGAGGCCTCGAAGCCGCCCGGGCAAGAGGGTGCGCCGCCGCCCCAGCAGCAGGGTCCGCCGGTCGTGTTCGCGCGCGTGTGCCCCAACGACGTCGACTGGTGGAAGCTGACGAGCGATGGCACCAAGCCGCAGATCGTGAGCCTGGTGTTCGATCACGCGCAGGGCGACCTGCAGCTCGAGTTGCTCGACGAGACCGGCACGACCAGCATTGCGACGTCGGACACCTCTTCGGCCGAGCAGAACGGCGAGGCCTTGCCGCTGCCGATGGCCGAAAAGCCAGAGCCGAAGGCGACACCGACCAATCCGAGCGTGCCTGGCAGCCCGCTGGCGCCGGGCACGGCGGGCGCGGCAGGGGCTGTGGACCCGGCCAAGGAGCCGCCGCCACCGCCCAAGACCTACACACTGCGCATCGCGGCCAAGGGCGACGCCCAGAACTTCTATCTATTGCGCCTCGACCAGCCTTCGGGCGGCGGCGGAGATCAGGGTGACGATGGCGACCCGAAGGACTCCGACGACAAGAAGGAAGCTGACAAGAAGGACCCAAAGGACTCCAAGGACGACAAGCCGAAGGATCCGAAAGACCAGGACAAGAAGGACAAGGATCAGGGCAATCCGCTACAAGACGCGCTCGACAACCTCGATCGGAATCCCGAGAATCTGCCCGCTCGTGACGCCGCGCGGAAGTCGCCGCTCGCCAACCAGAAGCCTCTGAAGGACTGGTGAACCTCTTGCTCTCCGTCCGCCCTGTGCCTCTGAATTCGCCGTATCGCCTTCGGTTGCCGTTGCCGAAATCGTTGCGCCATACTCGGCTGTGCCGGGCCTTCGGGCTGATGCTCGTCATGTCGGCGCTCGTCGCGCTGAGTGGGCCGGCGCTCGCGCAGCCGGCGGCATCGATTACGCTCCAGGTCGACCGCGCGCGCATCTCGATCGACGACGAGCTCGAGCTGGTCGTGACCCTCAAGGGCAACGTCGACGGACTGCAGCCTCCCGACCTGAGCGAGTTCGACGTCGCCGGCCAGCGCACCGAGAAGCGCATCGATGTCGGCCGCAGCATGACGTTCGCGCAGGTCTACACGCTGCGCCCAAAGAAGACCGGCACGTTCACCATCGGCCCGGCACAGGCCACCGCGGGCGGGCGCATCGTCGCGACCGCGCAGCCGATCTCGGTCGTCGTCGAACAGCCAGCCGCCAAGCCGCCGGTGTCGCCCGAGGACGCGTTGAGCGTCGACCCGAACACCCAAGAGACGGCGTTCTTGCGTTGGAGTGTGCCGCGCACCGCGTTCTACGTCGGCGAGCCGTTCCCGTTGATCCTGAACCTGTGGCTGCGCACCGAGCTCAATGCCAGCTCGCCGGAGCTCGTGCAGCAGCCGAAGCTCGATGGCCTGTTGGTCGAGGATCTCAAGGTCGACCCATCGCGCGGCGCGGAGCGCAAGACGCTCGGGCGCAACACCTACGATGTCTTTCCGCTGACCGCGCAGCTCGCGACGCCGCTCCGCTCGGGCAAGGTGCTCATCGATGCGACGACGATTCGCCTGCAGGTCGCCGAGGGCGGTGGCTTCATGCAGCAGCGGCGCCGCACGACGCTCACGACGCCGCCATTTCAGTTGGAGATCCGGGATGTTCCAAGTGAAGGCCGGCCCGCGGGATTCTCGCCACGCAACGTCGGCCAGTTCACGCTGAGCGCGAAGTTGGTCGACGAGCGTGGTGGTGAGCTGACGCGTGCGCGCACTGGACAGCGCCTCATCCTGCGGGCCGAGGTGCGCGGCAATGGCAACCTCGTCTCACTCGAGACGCCGCAGGTCGACCTCGGGTCGGATGCGAACGCCAAGCTGTTCCAGCTATCCCCGCTCACTGGCGCCACCGACGATCAAATCGAGAAGTCGGTGCGCGGCATGTCGGGCGTGCGTGTGTTCCAGTGGCTGGTCGCGGCCAATCAGCCGGGCAACCTGACGACGCCGGTCCTGCGGCTCGAGACCTTCGATCCGGTCGCGGGGCGCTTTGTGACGCTCAGCACCGAAGGTCGTCCGCTCGAGGTGTCGGGCGCCGCGATCACCCCCGAGGCCGATCAAGCGACCGCGCTCGGCGAGGACGTCGGGCCCATCTTCGAGAATGCGACGCTGTCGACCTCGCCCGCAACCGTGTTGCCACGGTCGCCGCTCTATTGGGCGACGATGGCGTTGCCGCTGATCGGCTTCGTGTTCTTGGAGCTGCGTCATCGTCGCTCGCAGAGCGACCTCAAGAACCCAGGTGCACGCGCTTCCCGAGGCGCGGGCATGAACGCGAAGAAGCGCCTGCGCGCGGCCGAGCAAGCGCTGAAAGACGGCCTCGTAAAGGACTTCTATGGGCAGCTCGCACGCACCCTGACGAGCTACCTCGAAGAGCGCGCGAACATCCCGGCGACCGGCATGACCCATCAGGAAGTGCGGCAAGCGACGCGTGCTGCGGGCTATCCGGCCGACCTCGCCGATGCGTGGGTGGTCGAGATGGAGAACTGCGACTTCGCTCGCTTCGCGCCGACGGGCTCGGCAGCGGACAAGATGCGCGAAGCGATCGCACGCGTGTCGGGGCTCATCGACAAGCTCGAAAAAGTCGCGCCGGAGCGACGACCGTGACGCACACAAAGCACCTATCGCCTTGGGCTGCCGCCGCTGCAAAGGTCTTCATCGCGAGTCTGCTCGCGGCCTTCGTGATGCTCGCCGCGGGGCGGGCGCATGCCGATCCCACCACCGCCAACGCCGCGAACGCGACCCAGGGGTCCGCCTCGGGTGCGAGCGCCAGTGCGTTGTCGGGTGATGCCCAGGCCCTCTTCGCCGACGCCAACAAGCGCTACTTCTCGGGCGACTGGACTGGCGCCGCGCAGGCCTACGCCGCCATCATCGAGCGCTTCCAGGTCGAGGACGCGACGCTCTATCACAACCTCGGCAACGCCTGCTTCCGAAGCGGCGCGTATGGCTCGGCGATTCTCTATTATAGGCGCGCCCAGAAGCTCGAGCCCGACGCAAAGCTGGCAGAGTCGCTCGACCGCAACCTCGACGCCGCGCGGCGCACGCTACAGGCACGCTACCGCTCGAGCGCCAACACCTCGATGGTCTACGCCGACCCGAGCGGCGTCGTGTACCAGGTCACGCATCTCGTCGGTGAGACCACCCTGGCGGTCGGCTTCGGGGCCTTGTGGTTTGGCCTCTTCGGCCTCCTGATGCTGCGCCGCTTGCGCCCCTCCGTGCGCTGGCCGGGCCGCGTCGCGGTGCCCGTCGGTCTGCTCGTCGCGGTCGCTGGCGTGCTGGTCTGGGGTCGCATCGCGACCGACGCCGATCAGCGCGTCGGTGTGGTCGTCTCGGCTGAGGCGATGTTGCGCGACGGCAAGCACGAGGTCGCCCAGGGCAAGTCCCTGGCCGAGGGCCTCGAGGTCCGCATCCTAGATGGCGACAACGCGTGGACCCAGGTCGAGCTGGCTGACGGTCAGCGCGGCTGGGTCGAATCGAAGAGCGTCAAGCAAATCTAGCAACTACGAGGGCTTGCTCTTGCGGCGGTGACGCCGACGATTGCCGCCCTTGGCGTCGCCATCGTCGTTGCGGCCTTCGCGCGGGTCGGGCCGCTCGGGTGTGCGCTTGTCGGTGTGGCGCGGCTCGATCTCGACCGCAAAGCCGAGCCCCTTCTGAAGGGCCGACAAGATGCGCGCGGAGACCGTGACGAGATCGCCGTTGCGCACATCGATGGGCAGAAGCGTCGCGTATCGCCCGACCTCGGCCAGGGTCGCGAAGGGTCCACTGGCGCCGAGGATCGGGCGCTCCGCGACGGCCGCGTCTTCGAGATCGAGATCACGCCCGAGGCGTGAGCCCGCCATCGCGAGCGCCACGATGCCCTGCTTGCCGGCATCGAGTAGCGGCACCGCGCGCGACACCTCGCCGCCGGGTCCCTGGCGCGGGCTCGCAGCGAGGGCCAGGCCCCCCAGCTCCGCCACAGCGGCCTGCACCACGCGCGGGTCGCCAGCGGCCTCGATCGACTCGAGGTTGACCTCGCTCGACGGGAGGAACAACACGAAGCGGAAGCCGGGTCCGGCGATCATCGGCGCGACCAGCACGCGCGGTCCGCCATTGCTGTTGACGGCCGCCACGCTGTCGGCGTTCGGAAGCTCGAACGCGTCCTCCGCGACGAGCACGATGGCATCGAGTCCAGCCGCCACTGCGAGCGCTTGGAGCGCCTCCGGCGTGCCCAGGCGGGCCGGTACGTAGAGGTCGATGAGGGCGTGTGGCCGAGCCGCGGGTCCTTGCGTTCGCATCGCGCGCTGACTAGCACCTTGAGATCGGTTCTGCTAGGGTCCCGCGCTCGCCGGGGGCCCGAGCTCACAAGTGGCCTATGGTACAGAGCGTCCGAAGCCCGCTTCGTGCGCCCAACAGCGGCTGAGAAAGTGGAAAACGGTGGGCCACCTGCCCACCCCTAGACGACGGAGAAGCACAGTGAATATGATCATGGGAACCCGCCTAATCGCAGCCTTCGGACTCGTGGCTGGGCTTGGGGCATGCGGCGACGACGCGACCACCCCGGGCACCGACGGCACGACCGACTCGAGCCCCGACACCACGCCGGATACGACCCCGGACACCACGCCGGACACGACCCCGGACACCACGCCCGACACGACCCCGGACACCACGCCGGACACCACGCCGGATACGACCCCGGACACCACGCCGGATACGACCCCGGACACCACGCCCGACACCGAAGTGGTCACGTCGTGCGGCACGACCGGCATCACCGGCGACGCGACGTTCACCTACAACGCAGACAGCGGCTACGTCTCCTTCGGTATCACCAATGCCGACGCCGAGCTGGTGCTCGAGTTCTACGACCTCGGCGACGGCTCGCCGCTGACCGGTCCGGCCGACTACCCGCTCGGCGCCAGCGAAGACGACCAGAACTATGCGACCTGCACGACGTGCGGCCTCATCTTCGACAGCGTCAACCAGAAGATCTACTTCGCGACGGGCGGCACCATCCAGGTGACCGAGCTCGACGAGGTCGGCCACGTCGTGAAGGCGACGCTGACCAACGCGACGTTCGCCGAAGTCACGATCGACGATCAGACGTTCGAGTCGACCGACGTCGCCAACGGCGAGAGCTGGTGCATCCCCAGCATCGCCATCGAGTACGAGGCCGAGTGCGCCGTGGACGCCGACTGCTCGGGCGCCACCCCGTTCTGCAACCCCGACAGCTTCGAGTGTGTCGGCTGCCTGACCTCGCTCGACTGCACCTCGGACAACCCGGTGTGCGACGGCACGGCCTGCATTGCCGGCTTCTCGGACTGCACGGGTGACGACGCCAACGAGGACAACGACGATGGCCCGATGGGCGCCAACGCCATCGTCCTCGGCACGCCCATCGCCGCGAAGATCTGCGGTGAAGCCGACCTCGACGCGCAGGTCGGCAGCCCCGAGTTCGACTACTACAAGTTCACCCTCGCGGCCGAGACGAACCTCGAGTTCACGTTGACCTTCACGGGCGCGACGACCGACCTCGACTTCTACGTGCTCGATTCGGAGCTCGCCACGGTCCACAACGAAGGCGCCTCGGAGTCGAACCCCGAGGTCGTCCGCGCGATCAACGTCGCGGCCGGCACCTACTACATCGCCGTCAACAGCTACGCCGGCTCGCCCATCGCGGCCATCGCGTACAACCTGTCGGTGAAGACCTTCACCCCGGAGTGCACCAAGGATGCCGACTGCACCGTCGCCGGCAAGATGGCTTGCGACACCGACAGCCTGACCTGCGTCGAGTGCGTGTCGGACATGAACTGCACGGCGGCCAAGCCGGTGTGCGTCATCGCTGACGGCGCCCCCAACGCGTGCGGTGTCGTCAACGCCTGCACGGGTGACGACGCGCGCGACAACGGTGACGACGGCGTCAACGGCGCGACCGCCGTGACCCTGTCGGCCACCGCCATCGCCGGCAAGATCTGCGGCGCCCCCTCGACCCCCTCGGCGAACGAGGCCGACTGGTTCAAGGTCACCCTCGGCGCGACCGACAGCCTCAGCGTCTCGCTCGCGTGGACCGGCGCGGACATCGACCTCGACGTCGTGCTGCTCACCGCGGACGGCGCGCAGGTCGTCGACGAGAACGACGAGCCGATCGGCGGCGCGACCTCGGCCAACCCCGAGGCGTTCACGGCGACCACCCCGGGCGCGGGCAGCTACTACATCGTGGTCTACAGCTACGATGGCCCCGCCGAGGCAGCGCTCGACTACTCGCTGACCATCAAGGCCCCGTGATCGGGTCCTGACAGTTAGTTGATCCTGGCAACGGTCGGGCCTCACAAGGGCCCGACCGTTGCTCTTTAAGATGGCCTCGCGCCGCCATCACGCCACCAGGCGTCATGGCTTTCGCGCTCGCGGCGTCAGGGTTGCCACTGGCAACGTCACGCGAAACTTGCGAGAGTCCTCCCCGATGCTCTCCCCGAAGTCACGATCCCTCCTCATCGGCGCGCTGCTCGCCTCGTCACTCGCGGTCTTCGAAACGGCGGCGCAGGCGTCCGACCCGGCGTTCTCGATAGGGTCCCCGCGCTATGCGCGCGCTTGGATGCACCTGCGCACCGGCATCACGTTCGCGGACAACCTCATCCTCGGTAGTGGCGCGCTCGGGCTCGAGTCCAACGGCGACCCTGCCCTCGTGCTCGGCGTCGGCGCGCACTGGCGCACCTCTCGTATCGACCTCGGCGTCCTGTTCGAGTCGACGTCGAGCTATGCGTTCGCCGGGCTCGAGCGCGACAACCGCGTGGGCCCGCAATTCCGTGTCGCAGCCAACCTCCGCTGGCGCTATATCGAGGACAACTGGGGCGCGCTGTTCCTCCGCATCACCCCGGGGCTCACTGCGTTTTCGCATTCCGACCCGCTGCGCTTCCAGGTGTCGGAGCTGCTCGGCACCAACCTCGAGAGCGTCGACCAGCACAACGTCGGCTTCTCGCTCGGCGTCGACTTCGGCGTGCTCGTCTATCTCGATGAGCGTTTCGCGTTGGCGATCGACGTCGACCTCGTGTCGGCGATGACCTCGCTCGACACCGACGGGGGTGAGGTCGACCTCGACATGGTGCGTGGCATCTTCGGCATCACCGTCGAATGGCGCCTCTGATGAGCGACGCTGCGCGCCGCGTGATCGGCATCGACCTCGGCGCGACGCGCATCAAGGTCGGCGTCGTGAGCGATGGCGAGCTCGTGCACGAAGCGACCGTCCCGGTTGGTGGCGCCAGCGGTGACGGACGCGACAGCCACGCGATCATCGAGACCCTCGCGGCCCTGGTCGATTCGATCGACCCCGACGCGCAGAGCCCCATCGGCATCGCGGCCGCCGGCGTCATCGACCAGCGCAGCGGCATCGTGCGCGAGAGCCCGAACTTCCCATCGTGGCGCGACTTCCCGCTGAGCGCCGAGCTCGCCGCGCGCACCGCCCGCCAGGTCTACCTCGACAACGACGCCAACGCGGTCATCCTCGGTGAGGCCACGCTCGGCGTCGCGCGCGGCACCAGCAACGTCTTCGGCTACACGCTCGGCACCGGCGTCGGCGGCGGCATCGTCATCGACGGGCGGCCCTATCGCGGTGAGCGTGGCATGGCGGCCGAGCTCGGGCACGTCACGGTCGAGCCGCGCGGACGCGCCTGCGGTTGCGGCAATCACGGCTGCCTCGAACGCTATGCGGGTCAGCACGGGATCATCACGACGCTGTCCGAGCGTGGTGGTGCTCTCGCCGCCCTTCTGTTGCCCGACCCGAGTGACGCCCCCCGCCTCCTGGCGGACCTCGCCGACCGCGGCGACGCCGGCGCGCTCGCCATCTTCGCCGAGGTCGGTCGTTACCTCGGCCAGGCCGCCGCCGCGGTCGTGCACACGCTCGACATCACCACCATCGTGCTCGCCGGTGGCATCGCCGGCGCGTTCACGTACATCGCGCCAGCAATGGAAGCCGAGCTGCGCGCGCGCACGTTCCGTTCGATGTCGGAAGGTGTGCGGATCCTGAACGGCACGCTCGGCACGCGCGCGGGCGTGCTCGGCGCCGCGGCCTTGTCCATTGCGCCTGCCTCGTCGCGAGGTTAGGGTGCGCCGGCCGCGCTGACGCCCGTCGCGCCGCTGGCTGCCCTCGCGGCAGCACAGATAGCCAGACACGGGGCCAGCGCCCCACACTCCCATGTTGGCATTCCGGCCCCCTGGTTCGGATGTCCGCCTCGACAGGAAGCTCGTTCCCATGATGAAGGGTGCGCATCCCAACGTGATCGCCGCGGTCGGCCAGACCCCGATTGTCCGCCTCAACAAGGTCGCCGCGCACGTCGCTCCGGCCGAGGTCTATGGCAAGCTCGAGTACTTGAACCCGGGCGGCAGCGTGAAGGATCGACCATCGATCCGCATCATCGACGACGCCGAAGCGGACGGTCGCCTGAAGCCCGGTGGCACCATCGTCGAGGCGACCTCGGGCAACACCGGCATGGGCCTCGCGATGGTCTCGGCCGTGCGCGGCTACAAGACGATCTTCGTGATGCCCGACAAGATGTCGGAGGAGAAGATCGCCGCCCTGCGCGCCTTCGGCAGCAAGGTCGTCGTGTGCCCGACCAACGTCGAGCCGGATGACCCGCGCAGCTACTACGCCGTCGCGAATCGCCTGGCGCAAGAGACGCCCAGCGCCATCCTCGCCAACCAGTACCACAACCCCTCGAACCCGGTGGCCCACTACGAGTCGACGGGCCCCGAGATCTGGGAGCAGACCGGCGGCGAGATCGACGTGCTGGTCGTGCCGATGGGCACCGGCGGCACCATCACCGGCACCGGCAAGTACCTGAAGGAGCAGAAGCCCGGCATCCGCGTCGTGGGCGTCGACCCGATCGGCAGCGTCTATCACGACTTCTTCCGCACCGGGAAGATGCCCGCCGCGTCGAGCTATCGCGTCGAGGGTTTCGGCGAGGACTTCCTGCCCTCGACGATGGACTTCACGTACGTCGACGAGGTCATCCGCGTCTCCGACAAGGAGTGCTTCCAGTGGACCCGCCGCGTCGTCCGCGAGGAGGGTCTCTACACCGGCGGCTCGGCCGGCGGCACCGTGTGCGCGGCCGTCAAGTACGCTGAACTAAGCAAGAAAAAGGAGAACATCGTGTGCATCCTGCCGGACTCGGCGGTGCGCTACCTCTCCAAGATCTTCAACGACACATGGATGAAGGAGGGCGGCTACTTAGAGCAGGAGGACGTCGCCGGCGACACCATCGCGAGCCTCGTCGCGCGCCATCAGCGGGAGGTCGTCACGGCCCGCCTCGAAGACACGTTCGACTCGGTCATCCGGCGCATGAAAGAGTTCGGCATCTCACAGCTGCCGGTGCTCCAGGACAACAAGCTCGTAGGCCTCATCTCCGAGGTCGACATGCTCTCGGCCCTCATCGAGCAGCGGGCCAACCTGCGGACCCCGATCGCCGGGTTCTTGAACGGCAACTACGCGCTGGTCGAGGCCCACAACCGCACGACCATCCTGGCCCAGTTGTTCGCCCAGAACCGCGTCGTCGTGGTCGAGTCCGAGCGTCAGATCGTCGGCATCATCACGAAGATCGACTTCATCGACTGGTTCGCTTCGAGGCTCCGCGCATGACTGACTCGGCCGCGCCGACCACCCCGATTCCGGCTGCGCCGAAGGTGCTCTACGTGCTCTCGGACGCCACGGCCGAGACGGCGGAGCGGGTGCTGCGCGCGGCCCTCATCCAGTTCCGCGAGGCGCGCCCGCAGATCCGGATCTTCAGCCTGCTGCGCAAGGACGAGCAGATCGAAGACGCGCTCAAGCAGGCCGCCGTCGACCGCGCGCTGGTGGTCTACACCATCGTCAACCCGGGGCAGCGTGAGCTCCTCGAGACGCGCTCACGCGCCTATCAGCTCGCGACCGTCGACCTCATCGGGCACCTGATGGGGCGCCTCACGGACTTCCTCGGGTCGGCGCCGACCGGGCGCCCCGGCCAGGGCGTCTTGAGCCAGGCCTACTTCGAGCGCATCGAGGCGGTCGAGTTCGCTGTCAAGCACGACGACGGTCAGTCGGCGCAAGGGCTCACGAACGCTGACGTGGTGCTGGTGGGCCTGTCGCGCACATCCAAGACGCCGCTGTCGACCTACCTCGCGCAGCGCGGCCTCAAGGTCGCGAACGTGCCGGTGGTGCTAGGCCTGCCGCTGCCGCGCGAGCTCGAGCACATCGAGCAGTCGAAGATCTTCGGCCTCACGATCAACGCGGGCGCCCTAATCCGAATCAGACGAGCGCGCCTGCGCGCCCTGAACATGCCAGACGACACCGACTACGCGCGCCGCGACCACATCGTGGCGGAGCTCCACTACGCGCGTGAGATCTTCAACGCCCACCCGCTGTGGCCCGTGGTGGACGTGTCCGAGCGAGCGATCGAAGAGACCGCCGCAATCCTGTTGCGCATCCGTGAGCAGCGGCAGCGCGGCATCATGGACACCCAGACCGACGACCTGGTCACCCCCGGCGTAGGGTGACGCTACGGCTCTGGGCCTGGGCTTGGGCCTGGGCCCTATTACAAGTGTGGTAGGCCGGGATTGAGTCGACGGCTGAACCTCGCATTGAGCCTGCGTCGTGTGCGACGGCGGCATCGCCGTGTGTGCGTGGCCTCTCTGCGAAGTTCTGGGCAGCGTTTTCGCCATGAGCAACGTTCACCATTCAATCCCGATGGTTGCCCGTAGTCCATAGGACTACATTTCATCGGCGAAAGTCCTAGCTTGAACCTTGGGGTCAACGCTGCTAGGACTAAGACCTCGGTGGGTCGTCCCCATCGTCCAACGTCACAGTCGGTCCCCGGTTCTGGCTCCTGAGTGCTCGCGGGCAAACCAGGAGAAGATGTGCTCGTGCGGGTGCAGGGTTCGACTGGATGTCCTTCGTCTTCTCCAGGAGAGAAGTGATGAAAGTCCATTGTTTGCGCCTGCTGGCGCTCTCTTCGTTTGCGGCGCTCGGCGCCTGCGCGGACACTTCAGGCCCGAGCGGCCCTGGGGTCGAGATCGGCGTGGCTCCGTTGACGCTCGCGGGCGTCGTCGGTGTGAGCTACGGCCTGACTGTCTACAACGCCGTCGCGATGGGCACTGGTGACGTCGTGTGGTCGGAGGACCCCGTCACGTCGGGCCAGTACGGCAATGGCGGCGGTGGCGCGATCACCTACATCGGCACCTGCGACGCGGACACCCCGGCCGGCGGCGCCAACCTGAACTACGTCAAGCTGGTGCTCAACACGATCACGGTTGGCGATG